>Ga0209212_1006179_pt1 | contig 13833 bp, 9 predicted proteins | sample RifGroC2_FD_183996 | JGI IMG/M metagenome (GOLD analysis project Ga0209212, IMG submission 183996) | Groundwater microbial communities from Rifle, Colorado, USA - Groundwater C2 (SPAdes) (version 2) | ecosystem: Environmental > Aquatic > Deep subsurface > Groundwater | place: Rifle, Colorado... | reverse complement strand
GTCAGCCACTGGCCGAGGCCGGGGCCGTACCAAGCCTGCCCGTCATTGGAAAACTGATATCTGATGGTCTGGCCCAAATCCCCCTGAACCGGCTGAAACGTTACCTGCGTAACAACGTCATTATCCGCCCCGCTTAACAAATCCTCGGAATCGGCCGAGCCGTCAGTTTGATACCGGCCGCTGACGCCTTCGTATCTTAAATGCAATCTGGTTTCCAGCTCGGTTTGAGACAAAGTCTGGATATAATCGCTGGTGGTAAAATCTTCCACGAAATAGTGGGCGTTATTATTGGTTAAGCGATGGCTCAAGGACAAAGTGGTGTAAACGTATTCGCTAAAAGCTTCGGCGTGTTCCGAGCGCGCCCGAAAAAGCAAAGTCGGAGCGTAAATGCCGGAAGTTGACCAATAATACCGATCCTGAACGGCATAATAATCAGCCGCAACCGCCGTCCATAACTGCCCGCCATCGTTGGAGTAATCCATTTCCCAGCCGCTTAAACCTGGTTCGCCGGTGGCCAGCCTAAAAATTATTAAAGAATCGTAAGGATCATCAGTGCCGCCGTTTTGCAAAATGTCATCACCGGCCAAAAAAGTAACGCTGGGCGGAGCCGGCGCGGCAAAAATAAAAGAGGCTAAAAACAGGCAGAACAGAAAAAGACTACTAATGAATAAACTTTTTAATTTCATGTGAAATTATACTTAACCGCCGAGGCCGCTAAAATCATCCTGAACCTAAGGCAAAGAAACAGGTGCCCGGACGCCGGATAAACATTTTTTTAACTATTAAGCTGGCGGCCCTACCAGCTGGGCAAAACAATAAACCCGATGTTCATAACAATTATCTCCGGAATACGCGTTAGTCCAGTAAGGAACATTGGATTAATCCAAATGACCGATAACCGAATTAGCCAGCGCCGCTCCAAGAATAACGACCGTCGCTGATGTTAGCTTTATTTCTTGAGCAATATCCATTTTAGGCTTTAAATTGTAGCCAATGATATAAATCAGATGCAAAAGGCTGGCAGGCGTTAAATCAATTTTGGTTGAAACAAAACAAAATTATTAGTCGCCTATTCTAGCGCAAATGGCATAAACGCCAACGCCTATATGATTACATCTGCCCGTCCATGAACTGTCGCCGCCGGGATAGCTGTCAACAACATTATAACCATCCGGGCAATCAATGCCGCCCCCGATGACTTTTTTATCCGGAGTACATGAAACGGTACATGACACCTCTCCGCCGCATGTGTTAGAAACTCTTTCATATCCCATTAAGACGGTATTGCTAACATCCAAATTATCATTAATCGCGACATCGCTATTGTCGTCGGAAATTGCGCCGGTCACAACTAAAGAATCATCAATAGTGACCGAGCCGAGAATATTAGAAATATGCCCGAATTCATCAACCTGAAATATTGAATTATTGTCGCCATTATTAATTTTGAAATAATTGGAACCGTTACTGTCAGTATCAACTCTTACTTGTACGTTGTGGTTACCATTAATAAAAGCCGCGCCTGTATGTGAAAAATTAAAATAACCGCCACCCATAGATAAATCGCCACCCATAGATAAATCGCCATCAACTTCCAAACCATCATCAATCACGACATCACTATTGCTGTCGGAAATTGCGCCGGTCACAACTAAAGAATCATCAATAGTGACCGAGCCGTTAACATTAGGATTAGAAATATTCCCGGATTCATCAACCCGAAATATTGAATAATTGTCGCCATTATTAATATTGAAATAATTGGAACCGTTATTGTCAGTATCAACTCTTACTTGTACGTTGTGGTTACCATTAATAAAAGCCGCGCCTGTATGTGAAAAATTAAAATAACCGCCACCCATAGATAAATCGCCAGACTCGCTGACTGTAAAACGGTCAGTATAAACATAGTCATTGCCGTCAAAATAGTAATTTTTCAAATTTAATAAATTTCTATCATCACCGGTACCGGCCACGGTCAAAAGATTCTCATCAACAAAATCATCATTTAAACTTCCCACGACCAAGGCCCCTTGATCCAAAGTGTCGCCCGAATATAACACCTTAAAAACATCACTACCTTCGCCCGTTCCACTTTTTAACAAAAATAAATTGTCACTGAAAGAGGGGGTATGGCCAACAATGGCGTAACCGCTATCAGGACTGCCGGCAGAAACAGCATAAAGGCCATATAAAGAGCCGTGGGCGTAAATGGCCGCGTCACTGCCTTGACTATGCAACACTTTTAAACCCGGGTTTCCCACAGTAGCAGGCATCGCCCAAGCGTTAGTGTTATCCAAAACATTTATCATGGTATGGCCGTTGACACCAACGGTTAATTTATCAATCACCGAATCAGATCCATCGCCCCTTTGCAGTCTTAATAAATTTTGGGTGGCATCGTTATTGCCGGTAGTGGTTTGCCTAACACGGCCGAAAATCAAATTCTCGCTGTTTTGCAAATCCACTCCCAGTTCCTGGGCTGGCGGATCGCAAAAAGCTCCGGCCGTAGCGCAATATTTACGCCCAACCATTAACTGGTCGGCAATCAAAACAGGCGGCGATTCATTTTCGGAACTGTAGCGGATTAACCCAAAATTTTCCAAATCCAAATGTCCGCCGTTAATCACCACATTGGCGTTAATTGCTTGAAGCTCGCCGCTAGTTTCATCAATCTGAAGATTGGCGGTAGCCGAAGGCCTAATATAGGTACCGGCATCGGTCCATAAATTATCTCCCTGAACATCAGCCCAATCCGTTAAGCAATCGCCATTAATACAGTAGCCGCCTGTAGAATTAACTGAGCCGTTAACGTCTAATTTATAACTGTCGTCCGGGGTAATATTATTAATGCCGACCGTGCCGTTTTCATTAATTCTTACTACTTCCGTTGGATCGGCTGAATTATTATTAACAAAAAATCCCAAGCCATGCTCAATACCGGAATTAGATTCGTTTATGGCCTTAATAGCGGCCGTGACTGCCGGGTAATTACCGCCGGTATAAGTACTGTAAAATTCCAAGGCCCCGTGAGGCTCGTTTAACGGCACGCTATAGCCTCCATAATAAGCCGCATTGGTTATTCTGACAGTAGGCACGTTAACCGTTAATTCATTGTCGGCAATCTCCAACAGCTTATTGGGAGCAATAGTATTAATACCGACATTGCCGGCCGGATTGATAATATAGTCGGAATAATTTTTAGAAAAAGCCACGGCCGAAGACTGGACCTCCTCCACTGCCGGCAAAGCAAACCAATTAGTGACCGTGGTGCCAGCGTTGCCATAATTCAGGAATCTTAATCTTAAATATCTGGCCTGACAGTCCATTCTATAATTAACGTTAGTGGTATCCGCAGGATTAATCCAGCCGTCGCCGCTGTTGCATGGCAAAACGTAGCCCGTAACTTGACGCCAAGTATTTAAAATTAAATCGCCGCTCCAAAAATAAGGATTGCCCGTACTGGCGCCGTCTACCCTAAAAACATTCATCGCTTGTTTGTTTTCATTATAAGAGTAAAGGCCAAAATATCTGGCGCCCGCGGTAGCGTTATCCGACTTTATCCAAATGGAAAAACGGTAGGTTTTATAAGGATCCACCGGCACAAAATCAGAAACCACCACAACATTGCCGCTGGTGGTAACTTTAGCGGAGTTGACGATATCGCCGTTATCTAAAACCGCTGTTTCCTCAAGCCAGTTGGCTGAATTGGACCAATAAGTTCCGGCCTGGCTGAACTGGGGATCAGCCACTAGATTATCGGTTAGGCCCGTTCGGGAAAAAATACTGCCTTCAACTGACAATTTGCCAAGAGGACTGACAGTGCCGACTCCGACGTAACCGTTAGTATTAATAACCAGGTCGTCGGTCGTTCCGTTGCGCCGGAAACGCAAGACGCTATCAGTGTTATTAAGCCCGATAAACCTTTGCTCAACGCCGTCAATGGCTATTCTAAAACCAGTCCATAATTTAGGATTAGTATTATTTAGATTAACAATGGCCGTGCTGTTATCATCAATCACATCCAAAGGATAACCGGGAGCATCATTATGAATGCCCACGTTGCCGCCAGCGGGATTTAAGCTGATCGGCCCGTAAACGCCGTTTTGCTGATTCTGAATTTTTAGCGGCTGGGATTTTTGCACGGAAATATAGCCCATATAACCATTGGGGTCGTCATAAAAAGAAATCAGCTCCAGACCGCCGCTGTAACCTTCCAGTTCCAATTGACCGCGGTTGGCCACCGGATCGGCTTTGATATGCAAAGGCGCCAGGGGTTCGCCGGCAACGCCAATGCCAATCTTGGTGGTGGCCGGATTAACCGGGTAAAGATTATTATTGCCGGTTAACAGCCAATAATTGTTGCCCTGGACGTCTGACCAGTCACTGATACAGTCCTCCGCCAAAGCACTGTTCAAACACAGCTGGCTACTGCCGGTGCCCACCTGTAAAGAGCCAGTCACCAAGACCGGGCCCTGAAAATAACCGGCCCAGCCGCCGTTTAAGGCGGTGCCATGAACGGCAAAATCAGTTACGCCGCTCGCGCCGGTGGTAACGCCCGAAATGGCTTCGTGGGCATTGGTGACCGCTAGGCTATCGGCGGTCACGCCGCCGGTAAAAGCAGCCGCACCCTGGATAGTCAAGCCGCCCGCCTTAGTCTGGGCAGTCGCGCTGACGTCAAGCGGTACCGGACGGTTGCCGCCTGGCGGATCCTGCGTCGGCTCCTGCCAAACCGCTAAAACAGCCGGGCCGTTGCTTAAGCTTAAAACGGAAATTAAAAGAAAAAGTCCTAAAATTCTACCTGGACTATATTTTATCAAAAAATTCATATTTTTATTAATTATGAAAAATGGGTAAGATGATAATTAATGCGAGGCTACGCGATTGGCGATACGAACTGGATGGCGCATTTTGACTATCAATATATATAATTGTATAATAAATTGAGTTAAATAACAATATTTATGGTCCAATCACCAAATCAAAAAATTAACGCCAAAATCAGCAATAAAACACTATTAAACTGGCTGGCTATTTTAGCCGTTATTATCGCGGTCTGGCTGATCGGCTATTTTACCGGCATAGACGAAGGCGTCCAACGAACAGCCAACGTCAAGCCTGACGCCGAAATCATCACGTCTGCGCCGGAAAAAAATACAAAACCGCCACTGCCGCAATTGCCACAAATTTCTCAAAAATCAACTAATAACCAATTGCCAGAACTACCCAAGCTACCTTAAAAGCGTGGGCTTAATTATTCATTAACTAACAAAAAATATTATGACGACTTGGATTTATGTCATTATCGCCATTCTGGCGGTAGCCATTCTTTGGCTGATCGGCATTTATAACGGCCTGATCAGGTTAAAAAACCGCGCCGACGAAGCCTGGAGCGATATTGACGTTCAATTAAAGCGCCGCTACGACTTAATCCCCAACTTGGTGGAAACCGTTCAAGGCTACGCCTTGCACGAACGCCAGCTTTTAGAAAATGTCACCAAAGCCAGAACTCAGGCCATGCAGGCCAGCGGCACAGAAGCAAAAGGCCAGGCGGAAAACATGCTTAGCAGCGCCTTAAAATCGCTCTTTGCCGTAGCCGAAAATTACCCCGACCTCAAAGCTTCCCAAAACTTTGCCAAGCTCCAGGATGAACTCGCGGACACGGAAAATAAAATTCAGGCGGCCAGAAGATTCTATAACGGCAACGTCCGGGATTTTAACACCAAAATCCAAATCTTCCCCAATAATTTAATCGCCGGCGCGCTTAAATTCAGCCAGCGAGATTTTTTTGAAATTGAAGAACCAAAAGAAAGAGAAGCAGTTAAGGTTGAGTTTAAATAACTGCGAATATACTAATCAATACGAATTACGAATCGGTGCGAATATACGAATATTTGAATTTAACATTCGTATATTCGTAAGATTATTCGTAATTCGTAGTATTCGTAAGATTATTCGTAATTCGTAGTATTCGTACATTCGTAATAGATAATTAACCATCTAAAATAAATACATGAAAAGCGATTTAATTTACCCCGATTTTAGTTTTAAAATTATTGGAATTTTATTTGATGTCTACAATGAATTAGGATTTGGATATCAAGAAAAATACTATCAAAGGGCGATTGCCTCGGTTTTTTATAAAAATAAAAATAAGATAAAATTTAAAGAACAAGTAAAAATCCCCCTGGCATTTAAAAGAACTAAAATTGGTTATTATTATTTAGACTTTCTGATTGAAGATAAAATAATACTTGAAATAAAAAGAGGAAATTATTTTTCAAGACAAAACATTGGACAAGTTTACGCTTATCTAAAGGCAACAAACTTAAAATCGGGAATTCTGGCTAACTTCACCAATAAAGGGGTAAGATACAAAAGAATAATTAACCTATACTAATCAATACGAATTACGAATCGATGCGAATATACGAATCCTTTAATTTAACATTCGTATATTCGTAAGATGATTCGTAATTCGTAGCATTCGTAGATATGTATAACCAAATTGATTCCAACAAACGCAAAACCTGGCTGCTCATGACGGTATTTTTTGTGGTCATCGTTATGTTAGGCTGGATCTTTGGCGAAGCTTACGACTTCGGCTACGGCGGGCTGATCCTGGCGGCCCTCTTAGCCGTCATCATTAATCTGGTCAGCTTTTTTAACGGCGACAAGGTGGCCCTGGCCGTGGCGGGTGCGAAAAAAATTGATAAAGCGGATAACCCTTACGTTTACCGCCTGGTGGAAAACCTCTGCCTGACCGCCGGTTTGCCTCTGCCAAAAATTCATTTGATCAGCGATCCCAATATCAACGCCTTTGCCACCGGCCGCAATCCTAAAACCGCCTCCATCGCCATTACCACCGGCGCCCTGGAAAAACTGGAAAATGAAGAATTGGAAGGCGTAATCGCCCACGAACTTTCGCATATTAAAAACTACGACATCCGAGTGATGACCATTGTGATTATTTGCGTGGGCATTATTACTTTGATGACTGATTTTTTTCTCAGGGCGCATTTTTTCTTGGGCGGCAAAAGGAATGATCACAACGCCGGCCAGTTAGGCGCCGTTTTAATGATTGTCGGGCTGGTGCTGGCGATTCTCTCCCCTGTCTTTGCCACCTTGATTCAACTGGCCGTTTCCCGCAAACGGGAATACTTAGCCGACGCTTCCGGAGTGCTTTTAACCAGGTATCCCGACGGGCTGGCTCAAGCTTTGGAAAAAATCAACCGCTATAACCAGCCGATGCCAAGAGCCAATCACGCCACCGCCCATCTTTACATCGCCAATCCTTTTAACGGCCTTAACAAAAAAATTTCCGCACTGCTCTCTACCCACCCGCCCATTCAAGACAGAATCGCCAGGCTCAGGCAAATGGCGTAAATCGTGTAAGGCGTAGCGTGGAACTTATATCGTAATATATTAGCAATAGAATGATGCGGGATTCGCTATAAACGATACGCCTTTATGAGATTACCGTTTCACGACGACACTGTCCCGACGACACTTGACAATCAGGGTCTTTTTTTTTACAATTTATCCCGCACTCCTCAAGGATTTATTTAGCTTATAAGGGGGGTAAGGCATACGCCAATTATGGATCTAAACATTTTCAACAAATTCACCAGGCATTACAAGCGCGTTTTAACTTTGGCTCAAGACGTGGCCGCTTCATTGCATCACCAGCAGGTGGAACCTTTACATTTGCTTTATTGCCTGGCTAACGAAAAAGGCAGCATCGGCGCCGAAATTTTGCATAAACACCAGCTGGCGCCGGATAAAGTCAGGCAGGTTTTGGAAATTTTAAACAACTCCCAGAGCCGTTTGCAAACCACCACCTCCGCCCAGCCCATCCTTTCGCCCGAATCTCAAAAAATCATTGAACGCTCGGTTAAAATCGCTTTTGAATACCGCCATCAGTACATCGGCACCGAACATCTCTTGTTAAGCTTAATAAACGGCAAAAACGATTTATTGCTGAATTTTTTGGAGCGCAACGAAGTTTCACTGCCGGGCCTGCAAAACCACCTAAAAACCATTTTAAAAAGCACCTCCAAATTCTCCGATTTAGCCCTAAACGGCCCGTTGGCGCCGGACCCGGAACTGGAAAAAGTCTTAACGGATATGCCAGGCGCCTTAAAAGACTCCGCTTTGGGCCTGTTTGCCGTGGACCTAACCGATCCCAAACTCCAGGCGAATATTGATCCGGTCATCGGCCGCGATGAAGAAATAGACCGGGTCATCCAAATCCTTTCCCGGCGGACCAAAAACAATCCCATTCTTTTGGGCAACCCGGGTACGGGCAAAACGGCCATTGTTGAAGGCCTGGCCAAGCGGATCTCCGAAAATAAGGTGCCGGACGTTTTGATCAATAAAAGAATTCTTAATTTGGATTTAGGAGCGACCATTGCCGGCACCATTTATCGCGGCGAGTTTGAAAACCGCTTAAAACAGGTTATTGAAGAAGTTAAAGCCGACCCTGATATTATTTTATTTATTGATGAGCTACATACCGTGGTGGGGGCCGGCGCTTCATCCGGCTCGCTGGATGCCGCCAACCTGTTTAAACCGGAGCTAGCCAGGGGCAATCTTAGGATGATCGGCGCCACCACCCTGGAAGAATACAAAAAACACATTGAATCGGATGCCGCTTTTGAGCGGCGCTTCCAACCGGTTATGGTTCAGGAATCCACCCCCGCCGAAACGATCAAAATAATTGAAGGCGTTAAAAAAAATTACGAAAAATACCACCAGGTTAAAATTTCCCCCGAAGCCATTAAGGCGGCGGTGGAACTTTCGGTCAGATACCTGCCTGACAGATATCTGCCGGATAAGGCGATTGACCTGATTGATGAGGCGGCGGCAAAAATCAAAGTTGAAACCACCAAAAACGGCCTGGCCAAAGCCATGAAACAGCTGGAAATTGAACTGGACAAACTGCAAAACCAAAAAGAACAGTTTATTTTGTCGGAAAAATTTGATGAGGCTTTAAAATACAAAGCCCAGGAAGACGATATTTTAAAAAAGCTGGACGATCTCAAACGGCAGGAACTGATTGAACAAAAAAAGATTTTAGGCACCATCACCCGCCGCGACGTTGCCCTGGTGCTGGCGCGGATGACTAAAATTCCGGTTACGGAAATGATCGTGGAAGAAAAGCAAAAACTCCTTAGGCTGGAAAGCCTTTTAAAACAATTCATTATCGGACAAGACGAAGCCATAACCGAACTGGCGGAAAGCATTCGCCGTTCCCGAGCGGGCATCTCCGACCCCAAAAAACCCATTGCCTCCTTTATCTTTTTAGGCCCTTCCGGCGTGGGCAAAACCGAAACGGCCAAAGTCTTGGCCAGAGAAATATTTGAAGACGAAAACGCCCTGGTCAGGATAGACATGTCGGAATTTTCCGAAAGCTTTAACATCTCCAAACTCATCGGCGCGCCGGCCGGCTACGTCGGTTACAAAGAGCAAGGCAAACTGACCGACGCCATCAGAAGGCGCCCTTACAGCGTGGTGCTGTTTGATGAAATAGAAAAAGCCCACCCTGATGTTTTTGATCTGCTCCTGCCTGTGCTGGATGACGGCCTGCTGACCGACGCCACCGGCAAACAAATCAATTTTAAAAACACCATCATTATCATGACGTCCAATATCGGGCTGAAAGAGTTCAACCAGCAGGCTTCTTGGGGTTTTGAAATCGCCGATAAAAACCAACAAAAAAAATTGGATGAACAATTTGCCAGGCTGATGTCTAAAATTACTCAAGGCCTGCAAGACACTTTTAGGCCGGAATTCCTGAACCGCCTTGATAAAGTGATCGTTTTTAAACCCTTAAATCAAAAGGCCGCTTTGGAAATCGCCAAACTGCAAATTCAGCAACTGGTTGAACGGCTCAAGGCGCAAGGTTTTGAACTAAAGCTTAAGAATGAAGTTTATAAATTAATCGCGGAAAAAGGCTATGATCCCGATCAAGGCGCCCGGGGCATCCGTAAAGCCGTCCAGGAATTGCTGGAATCACCCCTGGCCCAAAATCTCTTAGCTGATAAATTCAAAGATAAAAAAACCGTGAACGCCAAACAAGAGAAAGATAAAATTGTCTTTGTCTGATAAATTAGCCTTTAAATACTTAAAACAGGGTCAATGATGCCTAGAGACATCGGGCTCTGTTTTTGTTTAATAGTCGTAACCAATAATATAATGTTAGATTATTGATCTAAAAAATACGTTAAATCATAATTCATCGCTAATCATTCATCCCTCATCAATCCAATATGACCACCGTCAAAAAATTCATTAATTCAATCCTCAAACTGATTTTCCCGGTTGAGTGCCTTAACTGCGGCCGGGAAAATTACTATCTTTGCGATAATTGTTTAAAAAAAATCCTTGTTCAGCCGACGCTGGCGCCTTTTGACCATCCCCTGACCCATCTGGACGGCGTGCTAACGGCGACCAATTATCATGAAAACTTAATCGCCCAAACCATACATTATTTTAAGTTTCGCTTTATTCAAGCGCTGGCCGAACCTTTGGCCGGACTGCTGATTGATTTTGTTAAAAAAATAGACTTTGATCTCAAAAACTCTTTAGTCATCCCCGTGCCTTTAAACAAAAAAAGATTGCTGGAGCGCGGCTTTAACCAATCTTACCTTTTGAGGTTGTCAGCCGGTCCCGGAACACCCCCCATCAGGTGGGCCTTAACCAAAAACAAAGGCGGCTGAACATTAATAACGCTTTTACGCTTAATTTGCCGGAAGCCGTCAGAAACAAAAACATCATCCTGATTGATGATGTGGTGACGACCGGCGCCACTTTGGAAGAAATCGCCAAATTAATAAAAACCGCCGGAGCCAAAACAGTCCATGGGCTAACAGTGGCTAAAGATTAAACAGCCGTCGGAATCCGTAACGCGCCAGCTCGCCACAACAACAAGCCGGGCAGGTATGGTGAAGTGAAAGCATGATCAAGGGATTTCTCCCTGCCTTTGAGGTAGCGAAACAACAGCTTCGCCACAGGCAAGCGCTCATTCGCCATTAGGCTCTCTCTCGATCTAAATGGCAAACATTACGCTTAACACTTAACCCGATCATCTAATCACCACGTAACTCTTATCTCAATCCACCCATAACACTAAACCAAAGGCTGGCCGGTCATTTCCCTGGGGACGGGTAAAGCAAACATTTTTAAAATTGTCGGCGCCACGTCGCTTAACAAACCCTCCGTCCGATTCAGCTTTTTATATCTTTCCGAGACTAAAATAAAAGGCACCGGATTTAAAGTATGCGCGGTCCAGGGCTGGTTGAGCTGAAGATCAAAAGTCTGTTCGGCGTTGCCGTGGTCGGCGGTAATAATGACTTCGGCCCCGTTCTCCCGGGCGGCCTTAACGATCAGGTCCAGGGCCTGATCCACAGTCTGGACCGCTTCAATAATGGCCGGGAAATTGCCGGTATGGCCGACCATATCGCAATTGACTAAATTGATAGCGATAAAATCGTATTTTTTTTGAGGCAAAATATCCGCCAGCTTGGCGGCGATGTCCAAAGCCTTCATCTGCGGCCTTTCGTCGTAAGTTTTAACGTCCTTGTCGCTGGGAATCATAATCCTGTCTTCACCCGGCTCCGGCTTGTACCTTTGGGCGTTAAAGAAAAAGGTCAGATGAGTAAATTTTTCCGTTTCGGTTAATCTTAACTGCTTATATCCCTGGACGCTTAAAACTTCGGAAAGGGTCTGCTCGATTTCTTCCGGAGGCAGGGCTACCCTCACATCAAGGTCGTCGTCGTACTTGGTCATAGACACATAATGCAAATTGGGGATATTTTCTTTAATAAACCGGTGAGCCATTTGTTTGGCGCGGTCGGAACGGAAATTTGCAAAAATCACGGCGTCGTTGGACTGGACGCAACCCCACTCGCCCGGCCCTATTTCTATCAAAGCCGGCTCAATAAACTCATCGGTGGTATTTTGTTCATACGCCTTAAAAATGGCTTCCCGGGCGGTTTTAAACTTAGGCCCCGAGGTGGAAGTCAAAACTCTGAAATGTTTTTCAATCCGGTCAAAATTGCCGTCTCGGTCCATGCCCCAATAACGCCCGCCAAGGCTGGCGATTTTGCCTAAACCCAGTTTTGTCAGATGATTTTCCAAATCTTCAATAAAAGCCAAAGCGGTCTTAGGCGCCACATCGCGGCCGTCGGTAAAAAGATGCAACAGGACCCGCGGCACCTGCTGCTCCTTAGCCAGCTCAACCAAAAACTTTAAATGATCCAGATGTCCGTGAACCCCGCCCGGACTAACAATGCCTTTGATGTGCAAGACGCTCTGATATTTTTTTACGTGAGCGCAGGCTTCCAGAATAGCCTGATTATTGGCCAAAGCCCCGCTCTGAATGGCGTCATTTATTTTAAGTAAATTCTGGTAGATAATCCGGCCGGAGCCGATGACCAAATGATTGGCCTCGCTGGTGCCCATTTGCCCCGGCGGCAAGCCGATGGCTTCGCCGCTGGCCGCCAGTAAAGCGTAAGGAAAATTTTTTTCCAAATAATTCAAATGGGGGGTTTGCGCCGCGGCGATCGCGTTATGTTCTTTATCCTCACGCTGGCCCAGACCGTCGCAAATCACCAAAATAATGGGATGTTTTTTCATAAATGAAAGGGGAAACTGGCATAAGCCGCCTGGTTTAACTCCGCCTGCTCAATTCTCATTAACCGGTTATATTTGACCGTCCGCTCCCCCCGGCAAGGCGCGCCGGTTTTAATCTGGCCGGCGCCCAAGGCCACCGCCAAGTCGGCGATAAAATCATCCGTGGTTTCGCCGCTCCGATGGGAAACGATGTTAGTCCAATTATGCTTTTTGGCCAAGAGCATAACGTCAATCGTTTCAGTTAAAGTGCCGATCTGATTCAGTTTGATTAAAATGGAATTGGTGGTTTTTTCCTCAAGGCCGCGCTGCAAACGCTGATGATTGGTCACATAAATATCGTCCCCCACAATCTGCAAACGATTCCCCAAAGCCGCCGTAAAAGATTTGAAACCGGACCAATCGTCTTCGCTGAAAATATCTTCCACGGAAACGATCGGATATTTATCCAGCAACGCCCGATAAAAATCAGCCAGCTTTTGGCTGTCCGCCTCAAGCCCCTCCTTGTTAAGCTGGTAACGCCCCTCGCGGTAAAATTCCGAAGCGGCGGCGTCTATACTTAAAAATATATCACGGCCAGCCTGATAACCGGCACGGTCCACGGCTTCTAAAATCAACTCAAAGGGCTCGGCATTGGAAGCCACGGCTGGCGCGAAACCGCCTTCATCCCCTATGCCCAGAGAATAATTTTTGGACTTTAAGACTTTCTTCAGCTGAAAATAAACCTCGGCGCACATCCTCACCGCCTCGGCCATGGTTTTAGCGCCAAGCGGCATAATCATGTATTCCTGAATGTCCGTGGCCCAGTTGGCGTGCTGTCCGCCGTTCATAATGTTCATCATGGGTATCGGCAACAAATACTGACCCCGAAAGTCAGGATTGAATTTGCTTAAATACCGATACAATGGCTGACCCTCGGCCAAGGCCTGGGCTCTGGCCGCGCTTAAAGACACGGCTAAAATCGCGTTAGCGCCCAAATTGGCCTTGTTGTCAGTGCCGTCTAGCTCAATCATCAGACTATCAATCTTTCTTTGGTCGGCGGCGTCTTGCCCGATTAAGACAGGCGCTATTTTAGTCCTGACGTTGGCCAAAGCCTTAAGCACGCCTAAACCGTTATACCGCTGATCATCGCCGTCCCTCAGCTCAATGGCCTCGTGAGAGCCGGTGGAAGCGCCCGAGGGCACGCTGGCCTCGCCGCAA
>Ga0209212_1006177_pt1 | contig 13836 bp, 18 predicted proteins | sample RifGroC2_FD_183996 | JGI IMG/M metagenome (GOLD analysis project Ga0209212, IMG submission 183996) | Groundwater microbial communities from Rifle, Colorado, USA - Groundwater C2 (SPAdes) (version 2) | ecosystem: Environmental > Aquatic > Deep subsurface > Groundwater | place: Rifle, Colorado... | reverse complement strand
CCTGCACACCCGCGATGCCGCCGGCACGCTGTTCCGCCTGGTGGATATGGGCACGCCGCGCTTCATGGTGGCCTCCTCGGTGCAGGTCGTCATCGCACAGCGCTTGTTGCGGCGCGTCTGCGGAAGCTGCAGCGAAGCGCATCTTCCCACCCCGCAGGAAGGCGAGTGGCTGAAGATCGAAGGCGTGCCGCCCGAACAATGGGGGGGCTTGCTGCACGGGCGGGGCTGCTCGCATTGCAACGGTACCGGCTATCGCGGCCGCCTGGGCGTGTATGAAATGCTGGAAATGAACCGCGAATTGGTCGAGGCGGCCTCGCACGAAAGCGTCAATATTTTTATGCAGGCCGCAAGGCAGCATATGCAAGGCAAAACCATGCTCGATCACGCGCTGGAGCAAATGAAGCAAGGCAGCACTACGGTCGCCGAGGTGATGCGCATCAGTAACCAGGTGGAGGAGTGATCATAGTGCTTTACTTCGAAATAGCCGGAATCGTTCTATCCATAGGTAGCGAATCTGTAGGGGCGGATTTATCCGCCCGCGGGCGAATGAATCCGCCCCTACAACGGCTTCGATAATGGGCGTCTTCGCCTATAAGGGCCGCAACGGGCGCGGCGAACTGGTGGAAGGCACGCTGGAAGGTGATGATAGCGGGGCTGTCGCCGATCGGCTGATGAAAGACGGTATTACGCCCACCGACATCAGGCCGTCCCGCGCTCTGTCGGGCAGCACAACCGGCGGCACGGCGGGCAAGCCGGACTGGTTCAAACGGCTGTTCGTCGACAAGCCCATCACCCCGATGGATTTGCTGCTGTTCAGCCGCCAGATGTACACCCTGCTCAAGGCCGGCGTGCCGATCATGCGCGCGCTGGCGGGCTTGCAGGAATCCACCCAGAACCCGCTTTTTGCGGCGATGATTCAGGACTTGCGCGAGAGCCTGGATAGCGGACGCGAACTCAGTGCCGCAATGCGCCGCCATCCCAAGGTTTTTGCGCCGTTCTACGTCAGCATGGTGCAGGTGGGTGAAATGACCGGCATGCTGGATGAAACCTTCATCCGCCTGTATGACCATCTGGAGTTCGAGCGCGATATGCGCGAACGCATCAAGACCGCGATGCGTTATCCCAGCTTTGTGATGCTGGCCATGGCGATTGCCATCGTGATAGTCAACCTGTTTGTGATTCCTGCATTTGCCAAGGTGTTTGCAGGCTTTCACGCCGAGCTGCCGCTCATGACCAAAATGCTGTTTGGTTTTTCCAACTTCATGTTGAACTACTGGATGCTGATGCTGGCCGTGGCAACTGCCGCAGTGATGGGTTTTCGCTCCTACATCAACACGCCGGTTGGGCGCTACGAATGGGACAGATACAAATTCAAGTTGCCGATTGCCGGAAAGATCATCCTCAAGTCTACCCTGGCGCGGTTCGCGCGCAGCCTGGCGCTTTCCTTCAAGAGCGGGATGCCGATCCTGCAAGGGCTGAGCGTGGTCAGCATGGTGGTGGATAACGAATTCATGCGCGGCCGCATCGAGCAGATGCGCGAAGGCGTGGAGCGCGGCGAGAGCATCCTGCGCACCGCGGTCGCCGCCGGCGTGTTCAACCCGGTGGTATTGCAGATGATTGCGGTGGGCGAAGAAACCGGCGACATGGACGGGCTGATGTTCGAGGTCGCCGACATGTACCAGCGTGAGGTCGAATACGAGGTCAAGACCTTAAGCTCGCAAATCGAACCGATCCTGATCGTATTCCTCGGCATCCTGGTGCTGATCCTCGCGCTAGGCGTATTCCTGCCGATGTGGGATCTCGGCAAGGCGGCGATGCCTAAATGAGGATTGAGGAGCGAGAATTAAGGGCCGAAGATCGGGGATCGTGCTCCCCTCTCCCGCTCGCGGGAGAGGGGCTGGGGGAGAGGGTAAATCCTCGCTCCTCAAAAGGTTTCACCCTCATCGAGCTGATCGTAGTGATCATCATCGTCGTGGTGATGATGGGCCTGTTTCTCGACCGCACGCTGTTTTACATCGAGCAGGCCGAGAAGACCGCCATGGAAGAAGTGGCGGGCTCGATACAAAGCGCGCTGGTCATGCAATACGGGCAGATTTTGACGCGTGGCAAGCCGTCCGATGTGCCGGCATTGGCGCAGGACAACCCGATGAACTGGCTGCAAAAAAAGCCGCGCAATTACGCCGGGGAATTTTACGCCCCCACCCCGCTGACCGTGGAATCCGGCAACTGGGTGTTCGACCTCAGGACACGCGACCTGATCTATGTCGTGCGCAACACCAATTACTTTAAGCCGGGCAAGGACGGCAGGAAATGGATACGTTTTCATGTCGTCATAAGCTATGAAGCCTCACGCCTGCCGTCGTTGCAAGATGCGCCCGCCGAACTGACCGGCATCGTGTTCACCCCGGTCGAGCCTTATGCGTGGTTCTGAGCGTACAATCGCAGGTATGCTATTCAACCTGTGCGATCGGGCGACATCATGACCAATCCGTTAAGCATCATTCTCTGGCAATCGCTGGCCATTTTCTTGCTGATTGGCGCGTTAATGGGCGTCGCGGTTTCCCTGTTGCTCATCTTCAAACCGCATTTCATGGCGCGTGTCAACTGGGTGGCAAACCGCTGGATTTCGACGCGCCACCTGAATAAATTGCTGGATCGCAGCGTCGATATCGAACAATGGTTTTATCAGCGCCATCGCCCATTGGGCATATTGATCACCTTTGGCGCGTGCTACATTCTCGCGTACTTTGGCCTGCTGTTCGACAAGGCTCCCTCCTTGCAGCGCATGACCGCTTATCTGCCGGTGCAGATGGCGGAGGGATTGCTGGATGCCCTGGTGCTCACCTCGCTGATCGGCGGAGCCGTTGCGCTGTTTGTCGGATTATTTCTCTGGCTGCGCCCCAGCCTGCTGCGTGGTATGGAAGAACGATCCAATCAATGGGTATCCTCGCGCCGCGCCACCCGGGTGCTGGATATCCCGCGCGATCAGGTGGAATGCTTTGTTGCGGGCCATGCGCGGCGAGTCGGCTGGCTGCTGTTGCTGGGCAGCATCTATTTGTTCTTTGTCATGTTCCGTTGGCTGGTGTAGATGCATCCATGCAGGCGCGGATTTTTCGCACAATCTGAACAACCGGCATCGTGCGAATGAATTTGCCCCCCTGCGAGTCGGCCAGTACGGGTTACACGAACCGCATATCGCCCAGCAAAGTGATTTGACCAATGCTCTTGGCTTTGCCGTAGTAGCGGCGGTCTGCGGTGATCAGAGTGGCATTGGGTTCGTGCAGCGCGACAGCATGGTAGAGCGTGTCGAACAGGTGGTGATTCAGGCGGATGGCGAGGTCGCAGGCGGTGGCGTAAATGGCTGAGGATTCGACGCGCTGAAATTCCATATTGAGAAGGTTGGTAAGGTCGGCTTTTGTATCGTCTGGTTTTTCTCTGGAAAGAACTGCCGCGACTTCGGCGATGAAGTGAATGGGTTGGCGGAGTTGCGCTTTTTCGGAATTTACCGCAGCGAGGATTTGTAGCGCTTGATGCGCGTGAGCTTCATTGGTTCGGTCGCGAAAAAACCATTTGATCGCCACGCTGGCATCAACCACCCAAATCACGGCCTACCTTCCTCGCGCGCGGCACGAAACTGATCTTCGCTAATGGCAGGCGCATTTTTGCGCCGCTCCAAAATGCTCTCGATAGCCTCATGGCTGCGTTGCTTGCGCTGCGCCCGTTCCACGGCTTCGCGCATCAACTCGGCGATGATCGCACTCTTGTTCCGGCCACTGAACGTTGCATTGAAAGCGGCCTTGACATCGTCAGGCACACTGAAATTGACGGTAGCCATTATGAGATTGCTCCTTTGTTGAAGTTCTCAACAAATTATGCGTAGATGGTTCAGGCGAGTCAAGGTGTTTGGGCGTAGTCGCTTTGCAGTAAGGTGATCAACGGCGGTGTCAACGGCGGTTGCGCGCCAATCAGATTTTGCTTATAGTGCGCGCGACCTGTGAAATTTTTGTTGCGGCAAAGACTTAGCAGGAAAATTGAAAGTTCTTGATAATTTGGGCTGCGGCCCCGTATTTTAAGGAGAATGAAAATGAAACAACAATCGGGTTTTACCCTGATCGAACTGATCATGGTGATCGTGATTCTGGGGATATTGGCGGCGACTGCATTGCCGAAGTTTGTAGATTTGAAATCAGATGCGTCTAAAGCGGCCGCTGAAGGGGTTGCCGGCGCATTGAACTCGGCATTCGCGATCAACTACGGCACATTCGTTCTGAATGCCACCAAGGCTGTGTCTATTAGCGGTGCTGCTTATACGCTAGCGAATGCCTCCGCTATATTGGGGGGGGTAGGATTGCCCGCTGGTTATTCCATACTAGCTGGCGCAGCAGCAACAGCGTCTTGTCCAGGCGCTGGCTCGACAGTCGCAGTTACGGTTACCGGTAGCAGCGGCACCTCAAACAGCGCAACAGCCACCTTGATTTGCACTGGCTGATCGGCAGGCGATCTCTTGTATAATTGACGCGGGCAGGGAAACCTGCCCGTTTCTGTTTTCAGACATGGCAAAATAATCATGGCAAAAACACAAGGGCAAATACCGGATAGCTGCGATCGGCTGGGTGAGGTTTTCCAGCGGTTGGTGCCGCTGCATCCTGAATCCTTCAAAGGCAAAAAGCGACCAACGGAAAAAGAAATCAAGGCGACGAGCGAAAGGGCATTGCAGCAGTTCCTTGAATCCGCTCGCGAGGAACGCTTGCAGCAGGGTCTCGGAATCGTCGGTCGCGCGCGGGTAGCCTTTGGCTTGCAGCAGCGGCTGATGAAAGCCGGCTATCCGCCTTCGCTGGTGAAGCAGGTACTCTTCGCCATGTTGACGTCGGCTTTCGTTGGCGACAAGAAGTAATCCCGATGTGGCGGCTGACAGACATCCTCGGGCGCGTGCTGGCTTCCTGGAAATCGGCGCGCGGGCTGGATAGCATTGCGGCAGGCGTGGACGAGAATACCTTGACCCCGAACGTAAGCGCTGCCGAACTGTTCCGGCATCCTGGGCGCAAGCTTCTGCATGTCGGTTGTGGTCACGCCACGAAGGCCGGCACCTGTCCCGGTTTTCAATCTGATGATTGGCTAGAGATACGGCTTGACATCGATCCGGCCGCAGTGCCCGATGTGTTGTGCAGCATGCTCGACATGGCACCGGTGCCTACGGCTTCTGTCGATGCCGTGTATTCATCGCATAATATCGAGCATCTCTATTCGCACGAAGTGCCGCTGGCGCTGGCGGAGTTTCTTCGGGTGCTCAAGCCGGACGGGTTTTTGGTGCTGACTTGCCCCGATCTGCAAGCGGTCTGCCAGCTTGTCGCCGAGGACAGGTTGACTGAGCCGACATATACCGCCCCTGTTGGCCCCATTGCGCCACTGGACATTCTCTACGGCCATCGTCCCCAGCTTGCGACCGGTAATCTGTTCATGGCGCATCACACCGGATTTACGTTGGCCACACTGGTGCAGGCTTGCAAGGATGCCGGCTTTCGTAGTGTGATTGGTTTCCGCAAGGAGTCGTGCTTCGATCTGTGGGTGCTGGCGATGGAAATGCCGCAATTCGAAGAAACGCTTCGGCGTTTGGCTACAGAATTTGTCCCAAATACCTTGGCCCCGAATGTAAACGCTGCCGAACTGTTCCGGCGTCCCGGGCGCAAACTATTGCATGTCGGCTGTGGTCGCGACACGAAAACCAGCGCCGGTCCCGGCTTTCAATCCGATGACTGGCAAGAGATTCGTCTGGACATTGATCCCGATGCACAGCCGGATATTTTGGGCACCCTGCTGGATATGTCGGAAGTGTCGGAAGCATCCGCCGATGCGGTGTTTACGTCACATACGCTGGAACACCTGTATGCGCACGAAATACCGTTGGCGCTAGCCGAAATGCGGCGTGTCCTCCGCAAGGACGGGATCGCGCTGTCCACGGTGCCCGATCTGCAGGCCGCCGCCAAAATGATCGCCGATGACCGCATGTTCGAGGTGGCCTATCAGTCAGCCGCTGGTCCCATTACTCCGTTTGACATTGTCTACAGCTATCGCGGTTTCGTCGGACGAGACCGGCCCTACATGGCACATCATTCCGGATTTACGTTGACCACCCTGGTGCAGGCATTCAAGGATGCCGGCTTTCGCGGCGTGATTGGTATTCGCGGGGATTTTATTCTGTGGGTGTTGGCGACGGAGTTGCCGCAATCAGACGAAACGCTTCGGCACCTGGCGGCAGAGTTTGTTCCAGGTGTATCGAACGTCTGAATGAATTCGCTGGGCGCTTTTTTGTGGTTTCAATTTGGCCGTTGGCTTGAACGCCGGGATATTTTATCCTTGGCTGAAGCCTGTTATCGCCATGCTTTGGACGGCAAAGGTCGTTTTGCGGCTGAGGCCGGGTTTCGTCTGAGCAAGCGGCTATTGGATCGGGATAGCAATCGGGACGCTGTCGAGATTGCCGGGCAGGCGCTGCGCAAGGCTCCACGGAATGCCAGGCTATGGTGTTTATTTGGGGCAGCCCAGCGGAAACTCGCACAGATGGCCGCAGCGCGCGATGCCTACGAAAAAGCGATCGCGCATGACCCTAACTATTCGCAAGCCTGGTGCAATCTGGGGGAATGGCATCTTGCCCAAGGCAATCCTGAGGTAGCCTTGGAGCATTTTGATCGCGCGCTTGAACTTGGAAAAAACTTGCTCGAAGCGCTGAACAACCGAGCTGCCGCTCTCTACGAGCTGGGCCGCTTTGCCGATGCGGAAGCGGCCGCACGTTCCGCCATCGAAACTTACCCCAGTGCAGCGGCATTGCACGTCAATCTGGGTAACGTGCTCCTGCACACAGGCAAGGCTCGTCCGGCGGTCAAGTCGTTTCAAAAGGCGTTGGAATGCGACCCGGCCTGTCCCGAGGCGCACTTGAACCTGGCGATGATGCTGGGGGAAACGCATCGTCTCGCGGAGGCGCTGGCTTATATCGAACATGAAATTGCCTCGAAAGGCGAGAGTGCCCAGCGACTCGCTTCGCTGGCGCTTGCGCAAAAGGCGAAGGGGGATATTGCGGCGGCCGATATTACCTGCCGCAAGGTGATCGAAATGCAACCCGGCAATGTGTCCGCGCTGGTCACCCTCGCCGGTTGTCTCAGCACGCGCGCTGACCATTTGGGCGCTATCCAGCTCTTTGAACAGGCGCTGGCCGCGAATCCGCAGATGCCCGCGATTTATTCGAATATTGCATTCGATGCGACCTATCTGCCGGATATATCGATTGAAGAAGTATTCAATTACCACCGCGAATGGGCAAAGCGATTCGAGAAAGCCTCGGACAAATCACCATTTACCCATGAGCAGGCACAAAATGCCGAGCGGCCATTGCGCATCGGCTATGTTTCAGGAGACTTCGGCCATCATCCGGTGGGCTTTCTGCTCCGCGATGTCGCCCGCTTTCACGATAGGCAGCAGTTCTATATCCATTGCTATTCGATGATGCGCAGAGACGACGGCATCACCATTGCAATTCGCGAGAATGCGGACACATGGGTCGATGCGCTGCTGATGAGCGACGACGAGCTGGCTGAACAAATCCATCAGGATCGCATCGACATTCTTGTCGATCTGTCTGGGCATACCGCCTATAACCGCCTGCCTTCCTTCGTGCGTCGGCCGGCGCCGGTGCAGGCCACCTGGATCGGCTACTTTCATTCGACCGGCATGGAGAACATCGACTACTTCATCACCGACCCCCATACCTCGCCGCGCGGCTGTGGCCAGTTGTTTTCCGAAACGCCTGTATGGCTACCCCATTCGCGTTTCTGTTACTCGCCGCCGGACTATGCCCCGGCAATAAAAATACAATCGGATGACCTGGATAGTCCGGTTACCTTTGGCTGCTTTAATCGCGTTGAGAAGTTGGTCGATCCCGTCATTGATGCCTGGTCGCGAATTCTGGCGGCAGTTCCCGACAGTCGCCTTGTGCTCAAGTCAGGCAATCTTGACAACACCAGTATCTGCGAAGGGTTGCGCAACCGTTTTGCGACTCGGGGGATTGGGAACGAACGCCTGGATCTGCGAGGTCCTTCGCCCCACCCGGAAATGCTGGAACAGTACAGTGAGATTGATATTGCCCTTGATCCCTTCCCCTTCAACGGTGGCATGACAACGCTCGAGGCGCTCTGGATGGGCGTGCCTGTGGTCACGATTGCGGGCGATAGCGTGGTCTCGCGACAGACGGTTTCGGCGCTGGCCAATATCGGGCTGGCAGACGAACTCGCCTTCCCCAATGTCGAAGCCTACATTCGGGGTGCCGTTGCGTTGGCGGCGGATCATGCGCGGCTGGGCGAACTGCGCCAGCAGATTCGTCCCCGTATGGCGGCCAGCCCGCTGTGCCAACCGGAGCAGTTTGCCAGGGATCTGGAGGCGCTCTACCGGCGTATGTGGGAGGCTTGGTGCCGGGGTGGAAAACTCGTCAGCGATATCGCCCATACCCCGGATGGAACACACTCGCAGCATGGCCGTTGAACAACAGGGGAGTGCGCCAGCACAAACTGGCAAGTGATAGTCGGTGAAAGTCTGATGCAAGAAAGGAGTAGCGAACTGTCTTGACCAGCCCTGCCGTGATCCTGAGCGGTCGGAGGCACTGAGCATGTCGGGAAGTTACTTGTACATGGACTGGGAGGTCTCATCGGTATCCGACGGAATATTGTCTGGAGATGCAGGGAATGGATCGATGGTAGCCCCCATTGATTTTGAACCTGAGTAGGGCGTAATAACCAACGGGTATTGCGCCTTACGTTGTAAATAAGGTTCACCGTCATATTCACTGTGATTTTCTATCAGCCTAAACTCATGTCCAACTTGCCGCAATGAAACAGAATTCTTGCCCGATAATTGGTGAAGCAAGCGTAGGGTGCATTCCATGCACCATGGTGCGTGAAACGCGCCCTACACAGGTAAAACAAAATATGGGGGGCTTCGGCCTCCCTTTTTTGTTTGCTGTTTGCTTTTTTGCTACACTGCGCCCTTGCTTTCATGCAGGTCTTAAAAGGGGATAGCACATGCGTTTGAGTTCCGAGCAAGTTGAGGCGATCAAACAGGAGACCAAACATTTCTTCGGCGCTCAGGCTGAGGTGTGGCTGTTCGGTTCGCGCGTGGACGATAATCAGCGTGGCGGTGATGTTGATCTGTATGTGCGTTCCGGCATGAGCGATGCCGATCAACTGGCGGCAGCACGGTTTGCTTTTCTGGCGCGGATCAAGCGGCGCATCGGCGATCGCAAGATTGATCTGGTATTGCAGCGCTCCGGTGGTGAGGAGTTACCTATCCATGAGTTGGCCAGACAACAGGGCGTAATGCTGTGAGTGCCAGCGTATTTTTCCTGATTTTGGCGCAATGCGAGACACATGCACGGCGCATGCTGTGGGCGAAGCGCGCACTGCAAACCGTGCTGCCACTGAACGCCAAACGATTGCATGAATTGGGCGATGCGCAAGTGGCGATTGTTGACCAATTTGTCGGGCGGTTCGCAAAGCTACAGGATGCAATGGGCACGAAGCTGCTGCCGACGGTTCTTGAGCTGACCAAGGAGCAGGGCGACCTGGATGCTTACCTGGACAAGCTGAATCGCCTGGAGAAGATCGGCGCGCTTTCTTCGGTGGACGAGTGGCTGGAACTGCGCGAGATGCGCAATGCCTTTGCGCATGATTATCCGGAAGATAGTGAACTGCAAGCGGCGATACTAAATCGGGCATTCTCGGCATCAGGCAGGCTGGTAGAAATCTTACAGCACATTAAGAAATTTGCGGCACGTTATACCCATGAGTAGCAAGCGTAGGGTGCATTCCATGCACCATGGTGCGTGAAACGCGCCCTACACAGGTAAAACAAAACATGGGGAGGCTTCGGCCTCCCCTGTTTTTTGTGCGCTGCTTGCGCTTTTTGGTACACTGCAAATCCACCTATTTTCGTTATGGTTCGCGACCAGCCTGCCTGATGAGTTTGATTACCCGCCAAAGCGAAGCGACCAAGCAGGGATACGGAAATTCTTTCGGCGCCGGTGCGCGCGGATGTCCGCCCGGCTTGCGCAATCAACACGGTTTTACCCTGGTCGAACTGGTCATGGTGATGATCATCGTTGGCATCCTCGCGGTATTCGCCGCGCCGCGCTTTTTTGACGCCGATATCTTCAAGTCCCGCGGTTTTGCCGACCAGGTGCAGGCTTCGTTGCGCTACGCGCAGAAGGTGGCGATCGCGCAGCGGCGTTTCGTCTGTGTCACCATCGCAGGCAACAGCCTTTCCCTTGCGACAGGGACGGCTGCGACTTGCGGCACGCCGTTAGCTTCATCGTCGGGTGGCGGAAGCTATGTAATCGATGCGCCGGCCAGCGTAACCGTTACCGATGCATCGTTCTATTTTAAGGCGCTGGGCAGCCCCAGCGCAGGCGTAACGGTGAGCGTGACCGGCGGCGACATGACGCGCAACATTATTGTGGAAGCCGAGACCGGCTATGTGCACTCGCCATAACCAGCGCGGTATCAGCCTGGTCGAGCTGATCATGTTTATCGTGATCGTCAGCGTCGCGCTGGCGGGCATCTTGCTGGTGATGGATACGGTGACCAAAAGCAGCGCCGATCCGCTGATTCACAAGCAATCGCTGGCAATCGCCGAATCGCTGCTGGAGGAGGTGGAGCTGATGCCGTTCACCTATTGCGATCCGGACGATCCAACAGCGGCAACTGCGGATAGCGCGGCAGACTGCTCGGCGGGAATGGATCAGAACAAGGGCGGTGCGGCATTGACGACCCCAACTCCCGCAACGGAGAACCGCTGGTCTGCGTCCGATCCGTTTGATAACGTGGCCGACTATGGCGGGTTTGTCATGAATTCGGGAATTTGTGACATTACCAATACAACGCCAACATGCACCGCCCCGATTGCCGGGTTGAGTGCCTATCGGGCAGCGGTGGATGTGTCGCGGGCAGGGTCAGCGCTGGGGTTGGCCAGCAATGATCTTGCGCTGCGCATTACTGTTACCGTCACCGGGCCGGGCGGCACGCCAGTGGTGGTCGAAGGCATCCGCACCCGCTACGCACCGAGGACGCTGCCATGATGGAAAAGGAGCGGGGAGCTGAGAGTAGAACGGCGCTTTGCGCCTCAGTGGAGCCGCGCTTTGCGCCTCAGTGGGGAAAGCCACATTCCGCTTCGTACTTACCACTTACCACTTGCCACTTACCACTTACCTCGAAAGGCTTTACCCTGGTCGAGATGATCATGGTGATCGTCATCACCGGCATCATCGGCGGCATCGTCGCGGTGTTTCTGAAAGCGCCAATTCAGCAATACACCGATGTCGCGCGCCGCGCCGACATGACCGACATCGCCGATACCGCGTTGCGCCGCATTGGCCGCGACTTGCGGCTGGCGCTGCCGAACAGTGTGCGCGTGGCGGGTACCTGCAACGGCACCGCCGCCTGTTTTATCGAGTTTCTGCCGACCAAAGGGGGCGGGCGCTATCGCGCGGGGATGGGCGGGGATGAGCTTGATTTCTCATCCAGTACGGATGACACATTCGAGGTGCTCGCAACAGCCGGGCAAGGTGTTGATGTCATCAGTGGAGACTCCATAGTGGTTTACAACTTGGGCATCGCTGGAGCAGATGCTTATGAGGGCAGTAGTCGAAGGGCAGCCAAAGCGGCATTTGGCAGCAATTTAACGGAAGTTTTTTTTGATCCAGCGGGCATTCCGTTTCCATTCGATTCGCCGGGACACCGCTTTCATGTGATTTCTGCCCCGGTGGCCTATGCATGCGATGGCGCGGGTACGCTCTGGCGGTATTGGGGCTATGCTATAAAGCCGTCGCAGGCAGACACGGATTCAATTGCGGAGTTGGATGCACTCATTGCCGTTCAGGGGGCACGCGCCCGGCTGGCGAACCATGTCAGCGGTTGCCGTTTCAGTTACGATGCCTTCGTGGTCGCGCAGCGTTCCGGCCTGGTGACGATAAACCTCGGCATCACCGAAGAAGGCGAAACCGTCACGCTGTACAGCGCGGCGCATGTGAGCAACCAGCCATGAAAAAGGGCAGGAGAGTGATATGACGACGGGTTTTGTTGTGATCGAGTCTGTTGCTCAACGCATCCTGCTGATCCGTGGGCAAAAGGTAATGCTGGATGCTGACTTGTCCGAGCTGTTTGGTGTTCCAACCAAGGTGTTCAATCAGGCGATCAGGCGCAATCTTGAGCGATTTCCTGCCGATTTCATGTTCCAACTCACTGAAGATGAACATGAATCTTTGAGGTCACAAATTGTGACCTCAAAGACTGTGCGTGGCGGGCGGCGTTACCTTCCTTACGTTTTTACCGAACACGGCGCGATTATGGCGGCAACGATTTTGAATTCGCCAAAGGCTGTGGAGATGAGCGTATTCATCGTGCGCGCTTTTGTTCAGTTGCGTGAAATGCTTTCGTCCAACGCGGAACTGGCGGCGAAGCTGCTTGAATTGGAACGCAAGGTGTCCGGTCATGACCAAGCCATTGCCGGGTTGATTGACGCCATCAGGCAGTTGATGATGCCTGCGGCAGGAAAAAGCCGCCCAATCGGTTTCACGGCGAACATCGGGGCAAAAAGGGATTGAGGGTGACGATAAATCATAAAATGCAACGCGGTTTCAGCCTGGTTTCCGCGATCTTCCTGCTGGTGGTGATCGCCGCGCTTGGCACATTTGCGGTGACCCTTTCCACCACGCAGCACCAGAGCGCCGCGCTGGATGTGATGGGCGCGCGGGCATACCAGGCGGCGCGCGCCGGGGTGGAGTGGGGCGCGTATCAGGTATTGCCCGCGTCAGGCGCTGCTTTCGCAACTGCTTGCCGATCCGGCCCGACCGCCTCGACGGTTTCTTTAACGAACACGCTGGCCGGCTTCAACGTCAACGTGGAATGCAGCGCGACTTCGCACGGAGGGGGGGCGGCGACATTGTGGGTTTACAGCCTGACCTCGACCGCGACGCAGGGCACGCCGGGCTACGTCGAGCGGCAGATGATGGTTACAATTGCGCAGTAATTATTGAGATCGCCAGGACAAATGCGGGAATTTTTTATACAAATGTGGATTAAAAACCCCGCGTTGCCCAGGCAAGGCGGGAGCAAAGTGCATAACCTGCTGTCCCGGCTTGCGATCGCCGATGCGGCGATTTCTCCCGGTTCCTCAGCCGACTTTACGGTTGATATCGAAGGAGACAGGAAATGAACGGCGTTCTGAATTGTAATGACCGTAGCTTGACTCCTGTGGTGTATGCGACGGCCCGCGAATTTGATGCCGAATTGCTGACATGTGACGCCCACTTCGAAAATCTGCCGGGCGTGGTTCTCGTCAAGATAAATGGGCAATTCAGATATTGAGGGGATGATATGAAGAAAACCGTGGTTCCCTATTTACCTTACCCGTTTGTTCCAGTTGGTACGAAAACATGAAAATCGCTGACCTGCTCCAATCGCTGTCGGATGAGCAAGGTAGGATGGGTTGAGCGCAGCGATACCCATCGCCGGATGGTTCGAACAAAATGATGGGTATCGCTGCGCTCAACCCATCCTACGCGAGCTGAAAATGCGGCATTCTTGCCGGGAAAGACTGGTTTGAACCCGGAATCTGACGAGGGAGGCGATGTGATACGCTTGAAAAAACTGTGGTCTGTCCCCGGTTTCCCCGGTTTCCACGCAGCAGCAGAGCTCCGCGCTGGATGTGATGGGCGCACGGGCGTACCAGGCGGCGCGCGCCGGGGTGGAATGGGGCGCGTATCAGGTGTTGCAGAATTCTGCGGTGGCGGGCGGCTTTGCC
>Ga0209212_1006175_pt1 | contig 13837 bp, 9 predicted proteins | sample RifGroC2_FD_183996 | JGI IMG/M metagenome (GOLD analysis project Ga0209212, IMG submission 183996) | Groundwater microbial communities from Rifle, Colorado, USA - Groundwater C2 (SPAdes) (version 2) | ecosystem: Environmental > Aquatic > Deep subsurface > Groundwater | place: Rifle, Colorado... | reverse complement strand
AATAGTTGTTGCTTTTTCTATTTCCTCGATAATCCTTTTAATACCTTCCCGCCTTTCAAGTATACCCTGGAATATGTCATACTCTGCGGGTGTAAAGAAAAAGGTTAAGAAGGGTCTGGAAAATACCATCATCTGGCTTCCAATATAATTGAGCGGTTGCGCACATTCAAGAAACATCGTGGCAGGAAGTGTAAGTTTCCTCTTTTGGATTACAGCCACCAGCTTCAAAATAACGGCGAGTTCTTTTTCGCTCAATGTTGTATTTTCATGAGACGTTCCAATACTAAAGGCATGTTTGAACTCCTGCTTGATTGATTGTCCGTCTACCTTAGGAAGATATGAGCAAATTTTCGATAAAATATTTTGTAAATACATAATGCTCAGCATCCTATCAAAATAGTATGATTTTTGTCAAAATTAAAATACTTTCAATGTCCATAGCAGGCACATTTTACTTGTAATTATAAGTCTTCCTGCCTATAATAAAAACGCAATTTTTCAGCAGTCAGCTTTCGGCAATCAGGATTGAATGGTAAAAGTTGCTTAAAAGTTCACGGGGTTTTTGGGGAGGAGAAATAGGTAATGCCATATCGGTCATGGTTTCAGTGTATATCAGGCTGCGACGAGAAGTATGAACTGAACGAGGTTGTCTACCAGTGTAAAAAGTGCGGCGACCTGCTGGAGGTCAAACATGATATAGATAAACTTCGCAGGCATTCTCCCGAACATTGGAAGAAGCTCTTTGACGAGCGTTACAGGCGTTCCAGGTGGCCTTACGGAAGTTCTGTCTGGGGCAAGAAGGAGTGGGTTTGTCCCACAGTCGACAATAAGAATGTGGTTTCTTTATACGAAGGCGGCAGCAATCTCTTTTGGGCAGAACGACTTGGGAAGGAGCTTGGTCTTGAAGACTTATGGATCAAACAGTGTGGAAATGCCCATACAGGCTCTTTTAAAGACCTGGGGATGACTGTGCTGGTCTCTATGGTCAAGCAGATGATTGCCGAAGGCAAGAATATTTCCGCGGTTGCCTGCGCTTCTACCGGAGATACCTCAGCTGCCTTAGCGTCGTATTGTGCTGCTGCGGGTATTCTGGCAATTGTGTTTCTGCCAAAGAACAAGGTGTCTCATGCGCAACTCATCCAGCCCATCGCAAACGGCGCCCTCACCTTGTCACTCGATACGGATTTCGATGGATGCATGAAGCTGGTAAGAGAGATATGCAGTAAAAACAACATCTACCTGGCCAACTCCATGAATTCCCTCCGCATTGAGGGGCAAAAGACGATAAGCATGGAGATAGTCCAGCAGTTCGACTGGGAGGTGCCGGACGTCGTGATTGTTCCGGGAGGGAATTTGGGTAATACAGCTGCATTGGGAAAAGGTTTTCTTATGATGAAGGAATTAGGCTTGATAAATAAACAGCCTCGTATCGTTTGTGCACAGGCTGCAAAGGCAAATCCTCTTTATCTTAGTTATTTGAATGGCTTTAAAGAATTTAAACCTGTGAAGGCGCAGAAGACCCTCGCTAACGCCATTCAGATAGGCGATCCCGTTAGCTATAAAAAGGCAATCAAGGTCTTGAAAGAGTTCAATGGTATCGTAGAGCAGGCAACGGAGGATGAACTGGCTAATGCCTCTGCACAGGCTGACAGGACGGGGCTATTCAGTTGTCCTCACACAGGAGTAGCCCTTGCTGGGCTAATAAAATTGCTGGATAAGAAAGAGATAAAGCCTCATGAAAGGGTTGTTGTCATTTCTACTGCGCATGGTTTAAAATTCCCTGAATTTAAGATAAACTATCATGAAAATAAGCTGGAAGAAGTAACCCCACGCTTTGCAAATCTTCCTGTAGAAGTCCCGCCACAGTATGATGCGGTGAGAACGGCTATTTACCGGAAACTTGAACAAGCATCCTCCTAAAAATCCACAAACCACCACAGATTAAATTCCTTGACAAAAAGTAAGCTGTACTTATAATAATTTTTTGGAAGTACGGAATCATTTAGAAATAATAAATTTTATTATTCTTGTTGAATCCTTCCTCAAAATTTCTGTAAACACCTATAAATATGAGGAGAAGTAAAGTATGAATTATTTTAAGACAACCGTATTATTAATTGCATTAACTCTGCTCCTTGTTTGGGTTGGCAGTATGTTTGGTGGCAGGCAGGGTGCGATATATGCATTTGCTATTGCGATGGGTATGAATTTCTTCAGTTACTGGTTTAGCGATAAGATTGTACTTAAGATGTACGGTGCAAGGGAAGTATCTGATCAGGAGTCACCGACGTATTATGGGATTGTCAAGGAATTAGTGACACGCGCCGGAATCCCCTTGCCCAGGACGTATATCATTCCAACAAATGCCATGAATGCCTTTGCAACGGGGAGAAATCCCAGTCATGCCGCTGTTGCAGTTACCGAGGGAATGCTTAATTCCCTTTCACGTGAAGAGCTCAAAGGTGTTTTGGGGCACGAATTAGCCCATGTCCGGAACAGGGATATCCTTATCTCAACGGTTGTGGCAACCATTGCAGGCGCTATCATGATGCTGGCTAATATGGCCCGATGGGGGGCAATCTTTGGTGGTTATGGTGGAAGGGGTGATGGAGAAGATAATAGAGGAGGAGGTTTTGCAATATTATTTTTAGCTATTTTAGCCCCTATTGCTGCTCTTTTAATTCAGATGGCTATCTCACGTTCACGGGAGTATGCTGCTGATAAGGGAGGATCACTCCTGACTGGAAATCCACTGGGGCTGGCCAATGCCCTTGAAAAGTTACAACAGGCAGTGATGATTAGACCAATGGACGCAGGCCAGACGACTGCACATCTGTTTATTGTAAATCCATTAAGCGGTCGTTCGTTTGCTACGATTTTTAGCACTCACCCACCCATCGAAGAACGGATCAAGAGACTCAGGGCAATGGTTTAGCAAAGAGTGTGTTTTAAAAATGGTAATTTACTTGGAGGAACTTGAATGGTGCACTATACCTGCGATATGTGCGGAAAACCATTGCTGGCAGACGAAGATACTCGGTATGTGGTGAAGATTGAGGTCTATACCGCATGTGACGCTATGGAGATGGACGACGATATGGACGAAGAAATCGAGGACATGGAAGAAGAGAACGAGAGGGATGATGCGGCTGATCCTGCTGAGATGTTGGAAAACGGAGAATATAAGACCTTCCGTTTTGATTTGTGTACCAAGTGCCATGAGAAATATTTACAAGACCCTTTATTCTTAAAGTCGTGGAATCGAACGCGATTTTCAGAAAATTAATTTTCTATTCGTTTGAATAACAATTATCCGCAGTTGCTTACGTTTTGCGAGAGAAGCGAAACATACTGCTATGTTAAGAACAACCTATGGGAATGACAATAACAGAGAAGATCATTGCTGCACATTCCGGGCTCAAAGAGGTGTCTCCGGGGCAATTCGTTTACGCAAATGTGGATATCTGCCTGGGCAATGACATTACCGCCCCTATTGCTATCGAAGAATTCGAAAAGGCAGGAATCAAGAATGTTTTTGATCCCGAGAAGATAGTCCTTGTCCCCGATCATTTTACCCCCAACAAAGACATTAAATCTGCCCAACAGTCAAAATCCCTAAGAATCTTTGCTGAAAAACACCGGTTGAAGCATTACTTTGAGATCGGTCGGATGGGGATTGAACACGCCTTGCTTCCGGAAAAAGGGATTGTGGCACCTGGGGATCTTGTAATCGGCGCCGATTCTCATACCTGTACCTATGGTGCGCTTGGGGCATTTTCAACAGGTGTTGGAAGTACCGACCTTGCTGCATGTTTTGCTACAGGAAAGGTATGGCTCAAGGTACCTGAATCGATTAAATTTGTTTTTCACGGCAAGGTTAAAAATTGGACATCAGGAAAGGATTTGATTCTTTATACGATCGGGAAGATCGGCGTAGACGGCGCCCTTTACAAGGCGATGGAATTTACAGGAAGCGCTATCAGCCAACTGCCAATGGATGACCGCTTTGCCATGTGCAACATGGCGATCGAGGCCGGCGCTAAGAGCGGCATTATTGCCCCCGATAAAAATACTGAAGAATATATAAAAGGCAGGGTAACGAAAAAATATGTGATGTATCATAGCGACCCCAAGTGTAATTATGCTAAAACCTACGAATTCAACGCCGACGAGATTTCGCCCCAAATAGCCCTCCCCAGTCTGCCGGAAAATACAAAACCAGTGGACGAAGTCTCTGGCATTAAGATCGATCAGGTGGTCATAGGCTCTTGTACTAATGGAAGAATTTCAGACCTGCGAATAGCAGCACAACTCCTTAAAGGGAAAAAGGCACACCCTTCCATTCGGCTTATTATTATCCCGGCGACTCAGGATATTTATAAACAGGCATTACAGGAAGGATTGATTGAGACGTTTATTGATGCCGAGGCGGTGGTTTCCACACCGACATGTGGGCCTTGCCTTGGGGGACATATGGGAGTCCTGGCGGAAGGTGAACGGGCGTTGTCAACGACTAACCGTAATTTTGTCGGTCGTATGGGACATCCAAGAAGCGAGATTTATCTGTGCAGTCCCGCAGTTGCGGCGGCCTCTGCCATTATGGGAAAGATTACACCACCTGGTGGGACGGTAAAGAATTGAGGTAAATTTATGTTTAATTATATGGGAATTTTCATTTTATTTAAGCAGTTTTTTAGAGTGTGAATCGTAAAAGTCCCCCTTAGCAAAGGGGGATAAAGGGGGTTGTAAAATTGCCCAGAAAAACACAACCCCCTAAATCCCCCTTTCTTAAGGGGGACTACGTACGAATAATTTAAACTATCAAATATATTTATTCAGGTTATGTAATAAGTGAGGAAGAGAGTGGATAAAACAATGTCTCAAAAAAAGTATATTGGGTTGGATATAGGCTCGGTTAGCGTAAAGGCGGTATTAATCAACGAACGTAAGGAAATTTTAGAGAACCACTACGTCCGTTCACATGGTCAAACGGTAGAAACATTTCTCCTGGTACTGAAAGATATTTTTAACAGAACCCATATTGACGATATCGACGGCATAGCTATTACAGGAACCGGCGGAAAATTCGTGTCTGAATTAATGAACATTGCCTTTATCAATGAGGTTGTAGCTCATAGTACGGCCACGACGACCTTATATCCTGAGGTTCACACCATTATTGAAATCGGTGGTGAGGACTCAAAGCTTATGCTTATTGAGCGCGATGCTTCCACACAACAGACAAAGGTTTCAGATTTCTCAATGAACACCATGTGCGCCGCAGGTACGGGTTCGTTTTTAGATCAACAAGCTACGAGACTTGGTGTTGCCATAGAAAAAGAATTTGGAGAGCTTGCGTTAAAATCCAAAAACCCACCGCGCATTGCCGGTCGCTGCAGTGTATTTGCCAAGACGGATATGATCCACCTGCAGCAGGAAGGTACGCCTGTGTATGATATTGTAGCGGGTCTATGTTATGCTATGGCCAGGAATTTCAAGAGCAACATCGGGAAGGGAAAGGAATTTTTGAAACCTATCGTCTTCCAGGGTGGGGTTGCAGCGAATGTAGGTATGATTAAGGCATTTGAAGATACTTTGGAACTCAAACCGGGCGAACTGATCATTCCAAAATATTATAATGTAATGGGGGCTATCGGTTCAGTATTCACAATTATGGATAAGGGCATTCATTCGCCCTTCCTGGGATTCAAAGAAATCGAAGAATACCTGAGAAACCGCAGTGCAAAACCATCGAACCTGGAACCTCTTCACTCGGATAATTACAAAATCGTAGAGAACACCCATTCCATCGTTGGTAATGAAAAGATCGAGGCGTATGTTGGTGTTGACGTGGGTTCGATCAGTACAAATATTGTCGTTATTGATAAATATAAAAATGTCCTGTCAAGGCGTTACCTCATGACCGCAGGCAGACCGCTTGAAGCTGTGAAACAAGGTCTTTATGAGGTGGGTTTAGAGGTGGGAGATAAGGTAATTGTCTGCGGCGCCGGAACTACAGGTTCGGGTCGTTACTTAACGGGCGACTTTATCGGCGCCGATATTGCAAAAAATGAGATTACTGCCCATGCCACCGCTGCTGCGAATGTGGATAAAAATGTGGATACCATTTTTGAAATCGGTGGACAAGACTCCAAGTTTATACGGTTAGAAAACGGAGCCATTGTGGATTTTGCCATGAACAAGGTCTGTGCTGCCGGTACGGGTTCGTTTCTGGAAGAGCAGGCCGAAAAGCTCAGCGTAAGTATCAAGGGTGAGTTCAGCAAACGGGCGCTTTCATCGTGCTGTCCTTCTCATTTGGGTGAGAGGTGCACTGTCTTTATGGAATCCGACCTCAACCATCACCAGCAGCGCGGAACATCTAAAGATGACCTGTTAGCGGGCCTGAGCTATTCTGTGGTGTTGAATTTTATCAACAGGGTCGTCGAGGATAGAAAGATTGGAGATACTATCTTCTTCCAGGGAGGTGTGGCTGCCAATCGCGGTGTGAAGGCGGCATTCGAAAAGGTAACTGGGAAAAAAGTCATCGTTCCTCCTCAGCATGATATTATGGGCGCCATAGGTTCTGCCATTATTGCGATGGAAGAAAGGACCTGGGAGAAATCCAGGTTTAAAGGGTTTGACCTGCGACACAAGCGATATGAACTTACTTCCTTTGTTTGTAAGGATTGTTCGAATATTTGCGAGATCAGGCAGGTCAATATCGAAGGCGAAAACCCGCTGTATTATGGAAGTCGGTGTGGCAAATTCGATGATGAGCGGTCTTTGAAAAAAGGAAAACATTTGCCACGGCTTTTCCGTGAAAGAAAAGATGCGCTTTTTAATACTTATAAGAAAAATAAACCCGATCAGCCCATAGGGAAAAAAATCGGGATACCACAGGTATCTACCTTCTATGACCTTTATCCTATGTGGAAGGCGTTTTTCATCGAGTTGGGTTTTGAGGTTATAACATCAAGCGATACCAATAAAGATATTATTTATAATGGGGTAGAAGTGATCACCGCAGAAACCTGCTTCCCCATCAAGGTAGCACACGGTCATGTAGTAGATATGCTGGATAGGGATATTGACTATCTGTTCTTGCCCAGCGTCGTTAATTTAACGCATTCCAGTCCAAGGCTCACACACTCATACGCATGTCCTTACGTCCAATGTATTCCGTATCTCGTCAATTCGGCCATTGATTTTAAGGAAAAGAGATTTACCGTCCTCTCTCCGGTTATCCATTTTGAATATGGAGAGGAGTTTGTAAATAAGACCATGCGGCAAATTGCAAAAAATTTGGGAAGGACCGGGGAGACTGTTGAACAAGCCATACGAGCAGCACGCGAGGCGCTAAAAACGTTTAATAAAACCTTAGAGGCGCGCGGACAAGAAATTCTGGGAAAACTGGGAGAAAATGAAAAGGCATTCGTACTGATCAGTCGCTCCTATAATGGATGTGATACGGGTATGAACCTAGGTCTGCCTGAGAAATTGCGTGATTTAGGGATATTGACCATTCCTTTGGATTTTTTAACGCTGGATATTGAAGAGGTAAGCCATGACTATCCAAATATGTATTGGAAAACGGGACAAAAATTTCTCACTGCGGCTCGGATAATTGCCAGAGACAAGAGGCTCTATCCCTTATATATTACCAACTTTGGCTGCGGTCCTGACTCATTTATCACGAAATTTTTTACCAAAGAACTGGGTGGAAAACCTTGTTTAACCATAGAAATTGACGAACACAGTTCTGATGTTGGTGCTATAACCCGATGCGAGGCATTTATTGATAGTCTTAAAAATGTAAAACCCACCTCGAACGGTAAAAAGTTAAGAGATGATACCCCGATACACACCTTAGCAGAGAAAAAGAAACGCATGATCTACATCCCTTATATGTGTGACCATGGGAGGATGATTGCCGCGTCTATGAGAACTCATGGAGTGTTGGCAGAGGCATTGCCTATGGCGAATAAACAATCGATTGATATTGGGCGAAAATTTACATCGGGGAAGGAATGTTATCCTGCAATCCTTACAACAGGGGATATTGTAAAAAAGGCCTTAAGTCCTGATTTTGATCCAGAGGCAAGCGCCTTCTTTATGGCTACGGCATCCGGCCCGTGCCGGTTCGGCCAATACAATAAATTTCACCGATTGGTGTTGGACGGTCTCGGATTTAGCAATGTGCCTATGTACACAATGGATCAGGGTGAGAACTATGGCGAAGATACCAAAAATCTTGGCACCCACTTCCGCAAGCTGGCATGGAACGGCATTATGTACATCGATCTCCTGCAAAAATTGCAAAGGGAGACGAGACCTTATGAATTGAATAAAGGCGAAGTGGACGCTGTGTATGAAACCTTCGTGAAAAAGGCGGAAATAGCGCTTGAAAAACATCAGAGTCTGGTTGAACCTGCCAGAAAAGCCAGAGACGTATTTGCAAATATAAAAGTTGACCGAAGCAAACCCAGACCTTTGATTGGCGTTATCGGGGAAACCTATGTCAGATGCAACGAGTTTGCAAACAATTTCCTTGCAAGAAGTATCGAACGACTGGGTGGAGAGGCATTTATTCCTCCCTTCTCTGAGTGGATTAATTATATTGCACATTGCCGCAGGGAATCCTGTCTCTTTGAAAAGGATTATAAGGGCTTTTTTGGAGAATTTATCTCTGACATTGTCCAGCGGTACGATGCCTATAGATTAACGCAGGTGTTTAAAGGCAGGATAAGGCATTTCCTGAAAGATGCGTCTATTAAGGCACTCATCAGGAAAGGAAAACCGTATATCGACGACTCTTACAAAGGAGACCCGGTGCTCAGTATGGGAAAGGCGATTGAATATGTTGAGGAAGGATTTGACGGCATTGTTAATGCAATTCCCTTCCACTGTATGCCCGGTACGGTGGTAAATGGTGTGCTTGAAAGGTTTCAGAGAGATTATCACGGCATGCCATGCTTGAAGTTATCCTTTGATGGTCAGGAACAGACAAATGAAGAAACCAGGTTAGAGGCGTTTATGCACCAGGCATATCAAAGAATGGAATGCAGACTAAATTCTAAAAAACACGGCGTGGTGAGACACAAACAAAAAGATGCAGCAGGCAGCAGGCAATTGGCAGCCGGCAGAAGATAATACATTTTAAATTCAGGAATTTAAAATAACCATAAAGGACGCAAAGCGTGAAGCTAAGAGGTTGTGAAGTTGGGAAAACGTGAACCCTATTTTCTCAACTTCCCAACTTCTTAACCTCATAATTTTTTTCTTTGTGCTCTTCGTGTCTTTGTGGTTCATAAACGTTCGCGAGGTTATAATGAAAGGTAAATGCTGGAAATTTGGTGATAATATCAATACCGATGAAATTATTCCGGCACGGTATCTGAATACTATCGATACGAAAGAGCTGGCGGCCCACTGCATGGAAAACGCCGATCCGAATTTCACGAAAAAGGTCAAAGCAGGCGATGCCATTATAGCGGGGGATAATTTCGGGTGCGGCTCATCGCGTGAGCATGCACCTATCGCCATCAAGGCTGCCGGGCTTTCGTGTATCGTAGCAAAGTCCTTTGCCCGCATATTCTTTAGAAATGCAATTAATATCGGATTGCCTATTTTTGAATGTCCCGAAGCAGCCGAACAGATTCGGGAAGGCGACGAAATAGAAGTCAGCCTCTCAACCGGAGAAATCGTAGATCTTACCTTAAAGAGGCGATTCAAATTCGAGCCATTTCCCCGGGAAATGCAGGAAATTATTCAGGCCGGTGGATTGATGAATTTTGTAAAAAAGAAGATGAAAGTTGCATAATCCCCTATACTTGATATATAGTCTCTTACGAAAACTATCTTGACACTTTTAGCAAAAATTTACGATTTGCAAATTACGATTTGAGACTTCGTCGTGAGCGCTCAGTCGAACGATTGAGAAAATCGTAAGTCTGAAATTTTAGCTCTGTCCCTGTTTGGGCCTAGCTTGTCCAGGTTAGGAATTTCAAACATTTTGTTCAACTACAGCCATGCAAACCTTAGAAGTCAAAAAAGATATCCATTGGGTCGGGGTTCTCAACGCCACTCTCAGGGCGTTTGATGTGGTGTTTGAAGCCCGGTTTGGCACTACCTATAATTCTTACCTTATTCAAGCAGATAAACCCACACTCATCGATTGTGTGCATGAAAAGTTTGCCGGGGAATTTCTTGATAAACTTCGATCATTAATCAATATCAAGGATATTCAGTATATCGTTGTTAATCACACAGAAATGGACCATTCCGGGGCGTTGGGCTATGTATTGAAAGAAAACCCGAATGCTCAAATTCTATCCACGAAGACTGCCGCACTTTTCCTGAAAAATATGCTTCACATGGATTTTAAAGGAAAGACCGTTGAAGATGGCGAGTGTATTAGTCTGGGCAATAAGCAATTGAAGTTCATCCATGCGCCATACTGGCACTGGCCGGATACCATGTTTACGTATTTGGAAGAAGATCGTATACTTTTCCCCTGTGATGGATTTGCAACCCATTTCTGTGATGAACGGCTTTTTGACGACCGTGTGGACGATTTCACTCCTGATTTCAGACATTATTATGAGCACGTCATGGGTCCTTACCGGAAGAAGATACTCGATGCAATCGAAAAGATTAAAGGTTTAAATATCCAGTTGATTGCCCCAAGCCATGGCCCCATCCTTCGCACCGACATATGGAAATACATTAATGCATACAAAGATTGGAGTACACCGAGAAAAGACCCCAATAAAAGGCTGATAGTGGTCTTTTATGCCTCCATGTATGGAAATACAAAGAAAATGGCGGAAGCAGTTGCCAAAGGGGCATCAATAATGAATACAGAGGTCAAATTGTTCGACGCCGCCAGCGTATCGCCTGAATTTATGAGATGTGAGATAGAGTCGGCAGATGGGGTCTTGTTTGGTTCATCCACAATAAATGGAGATGCGCTGCGCCCCGTCTGGGATATTATTGACATTATGTTTAGCGTTAATATCAAGGGAAAGAAGTGCGCAACCTTTGGTACGTACGGATGGAGCGGCGAGGCAACACGACTCATGGAAGACCGTTTAAAAGGTCTCAAACTCAACGTTGTCCAGCCTCCCTTTAAGGTTATTTTTTCACCAACAGAGGAAGATTTAAAAAAGTGTGCCATCTTTGGGTATGATTTTGCCAAATCCCTTTAAACACTCATGTCCTTTTAGAACACCGCGAAGCATGAAAATTGGTTTTAACAGAAAAACACAGAGACCACTGAGAAAAACTGAAAGATGGAAAGTTTGTTTCTTGAGAAAAATATTTTACCATTTTTGAGAAGAATGTAGCGCCGGCCCTCGTGGTCGGCCACAGCGGGGGATGAACCCCCGCGCTAGTGCGCCTGAGAAGACACAATGTCAGAGTGGTGAAAGTCCCCTTCCGGGAAAACACTTTCCGCCCTGCCTGTGCGGTGCACGCAGACAGGCATCAGGGATACCTGATAGAGGGAGCGACTGTATCAGGAGTCAGAGCCTCCTTAGGCGATGTCATTGAATTAACGAAGAGAGCTTTTCTCTTTGAGGTAAAGCCCGAAGGGCTGACAGAGTATAGCTCAGGCGATAGCCCTGGGATAAGGATTTAATAATATTTTTAGCCCTGAAAGGGCGACACATTATCTTAATTCAATGACATTGCCTTGACGGGAGGGATTAGAGGGATTAAGGGAGGGTGACATATTTTCGTGCTCTTGCTTGACACACGAGAGACTAAACTGTTATATTCTGAATATGTACCAGTTCAGCGCACCGCAGAACACTGAGATCGCAGAGGCTGTTAGAGAGTAGAGAGAAAATGATGCAGATTTTCCCCTTTATATTTGTTTTTCTCTGCGTTCTCCGCTTTGCGGTGAACTATTACTTTATATGTTAAGATGCCAAAAATTCTCGTAAAAGACTTTAATCTTGAACACACCCTCTTGTGCGGACAGATGTTTCGGGTAACCAGGGCAGGCAATTGGTATTATATCGTGGCAAGAAACCGTATCTTTAGCGTTCGTCAGCCCGCAGATTGTTTAGAATTTCGGGGTGTTGATGAGAAGTTTCTGGTACATTATTTTGCCCTCGACGAACCGTACCAAACAATCCTGAAACAGATAGAGAAAGACTCTTACATCCGAAAGGCTATCAAAAAATATCATGGCCTGCGCATTGTGCGACAGGACCCGTGGGAATGCTTAATATCTTTTCTCTGCTCCTCGGCGGCAAATATCCCCAAGATAAAATTAAATCTCGAAATGCTGTCAAAATCTTTTGGGAAAAGGATTGAGCTGAACGGATTCAAAGGGTATTCATTTCCGAATCCCGGCGAGTTAAATCACTACGAGAGGATTTTCCAGGCAAAGACGGGGTTTCGGGCAAGATACATAAAAACCGCCAACGATTGTGTAAGTGAAGCCTTTTTAATGACATTAAAAAAACTCCCTTATCGGGAAGCAAAAAAGTCGCTGACGCAAATCCCCGGTGTGGGTGATAAGATCGCTGACTGTATTCTTTTGTTTTCCCTGGGTTTTACCGAGGCATTTCCTATCGACACGTGGATCAAGAAAATTCTCCAAAAACTCTATTTCAAGAATCAGGTTGTGTCAAGTCAACACCTGCGGGAATTTGGCCTAACATATTTTGGCAGGTATGCAGGGTATGCCCAGCAATTTCTCTATATGCTTGCACGGGACTCTCAATAAGGATGGGTTAAGCGAACAGACTGTGCCAAATGAACTTTTTTGTTCTAAAAGTGGGGAAAAACCTTTAAATATTGCCCATTTTGTCCTCATTTTCTGGCGTTTAGAGGCATTTTAACCTTTAAAGTGGGGAAGAAACATCTCGGACGAGGGTAAAATCGTTCATTTGGCACAGTCTGGAAGTGAACCCATCATTATTATTTTTGTTGGGTGCGCTCTGCTTTACGAGTTTAGCCCGAACGAGCCATAATTTTGATAGGGGATAGGGAAGGCTTTTACCTCCTCCCCCTCCCTCCGAACCATACAGGCGGGACTCCCGCATACGGCTCTCCAGTCAGTGGTTACCCCTTCGGGATTGATAGAGCTGTTCTTGAAATGAGATTATAGTGATCATTCCAAGTCCAGTAAAATTGACTTACAACATCATTCTTTTACCTCACAAACTATCAACATGAATTCCGTCCATAAGAAAGGTTATGCTTCATCCACCATCTCCAACTTGCTTAGGCATCTCTGCCACTCTTTGTTGGTCTTTCTTCCTTCTTGATAGTCTTCACTCATCCACCCCCCTGTCTCCCTTTGCTCCACATCCGTTACGATGTTTCTTCGCTCCTATGGAGGCTCTGACTCCTGATACAGTCGCTCCCTCTATCAGGTATCCTTGATTCCTGTCTGCGTGCACCGTACAGGCAGGACGGAAAGCGTTTTCCCGGAAGGGGACTTTCACCCCCCTGGCATTGCGCGCTCTCAGGTGCATTAAGGGACAAGACCTTTGCCCGCAATTGATATTTATGCGCATAATCCTCCCACATATTTGTCAGGTTCTTAGGACAGACGATGAGCGTTTCAAGGAAAAAGCCTTCTTTAAGATAGCTGTGGTAAGGCGAAAGTAATCTGTCGGCAGATGATAGTTTCCCTTCCCTGTAAAGTTTTATCATAAGAAACTCTCATACATACTCGATAAGTTCTCTTGCAAGTATCGTCTATTATTCGCTTACTGTAACGTCCATATAAAGATGATTTTTCGTCATAACAAGGCATGAGCCTAAAATTTACCCTGTATTGTTTCTACCAGGCACTCTTTAAATATTGAAAGGGCAATAT
>Ga0209212_1006174_pt1 | contig 13837 bp, 10 predicted proteins | sample RifGroC2_FD_183996 | JGI IMG/M metagenome (GOLD analysis project Ga0209212, IMG submission 183996) | Groundwater microbial communities from Rifle, Colorado, USA - Groundwater C2 (SPAdes) (version 2) | ecosystem: Environmental > Aquatic > Deep subsurface > Groundwater | place: Rifle, Colorado... | reverse complement strand
CATTGGCGCTCGCCACCAACTCAGCCGGAATCTCTTGGTACTCGAACTTCATACCTTGAGAAGCCTCGTCCCAGATGATGGCTCTCATCTTGATCAGATCCACAACGCCAGTGAACCCCTCTTCCGCGCCGATAGGAATCACAAGAGGAATCGGGCGAGCCCTCAGGCGGGTCTCCATCTGCGTGACCACCTTGAAGAAGTTGGCTCCAGTACGATCCATCTTGTTCACAAATGCCAAACGCGGCACTTTGTACTTATTAGCCTGACGCCATACCGTTTCTGACTGCGGTTGCACACCACCCACGGCGCAATACACCATGCACGCACCATCCAGCACACGCATGGAACGCTCAACCTCAATAGTGAAGTCCACGTGCCCTGGCGTATCGATGATATTGAAACGGTGTTCAGGATAAGAGTTGTCCATGCCCTTCCAGAAACAAGTAGTTGCCGCAGACGTAATCGTAATGCCGCGCTCCTGCTCTTGCTCCATCCAGTCCATGGTGGCCGCACCATCGTGCACCTCACCGATCTTGTGACTCACACCCGTATAAAACAGGATGCGCTCAGTGGTCGTAGTCTTACCCGCATCGATGTGCGCACTGATGCCGATGTTGCGATAGTGTTGGATTGGAGTTTTGCGTGCCACGGTAGATGCCTAACTATTATCTGGTTAAAACTGCTGTAATCCGATTAGATTTTTAATCTGATTAGATCGTTAGAAGCGGAAATGCGAGAACGCCTTGTTCGCCTCAGCCATGCGGTGCACTTCCTCACGCTTTTTCACCGCACCGCCGCGACCTTCGGACGCATCAATCAGCTCGCCCGCCAAGCGCAGGCCCATCGATTTTTCACCGCGCTTGCGCGCGAAATCTTTCAGCCAGCGCATTGCCAACGCCATGCGGCGGGAAGGGCGAACTTCGACAGGAACCTGATAGTTTGCACCACCGACACGACGGCTTTTCACCTCAACCTGAGGCTTGGCATTGGTCAATGCCAGATTAAACACCTCAATCGGGTCTTTGCTGGTCTTCTTGACGATTTGTTCCAGCGCGCCGTACAGGATGCGCTCGGCAACCGACTTCTTGCCCGCAGTCATCAATACGTTTACGAACTTGGACAAATCCTGATTGCCGAATTTCGGATCAGGCAGGATTTCGCGTTTGGGTACTTCTCTGCGTCTTGGCATATCAACCTCAAATAATTATTAATGCTTGGAGTTATGTTTTTTTGGCACGCTTCGTGCCGTACTTGGAGCGGGATTGCTTGCGATCTTTCACGCCAGCCGTATCCAAACTACCGCGCACCATGTGGTAACGCACACCCGGCAGATCCTTCACGCGGCCACCGCGCAGCAACACCACCGAGTGTTCCTGCAAGTTGTGCCCTTCACCGCCGATGTAACTGATCACCTCAAAGCCGTTAGTCAACCGCACCTTGGCTACTTTACGCAGCGCAGAGTTAGGCTTCTTCGGCGTGGTGGTATACACGCGGGTACACACCCCACGCTTTTGCGGAGAACCCGCAAGCGCAGGAACTTTACTCTTTTCTACAATTGCAACACGCGGCTTGCGGATCAACTGATTAATGGTTGGCATTATCTATACACCCTAAAAATGTCTGGAATTTCATTAAAAATCAAATCAATAAAAATACACCGCCACAGCAAGACTTAAACAACCATCTACTGCGACGGAAAAAAGGTTGCGAATTCTATTGAGAAACGCTAGGAGTGTCAAGTAATTCACCCGATGCAACCGCATCCTCACCGTGCAATTCACTTCCTTCCGCCACATCGATGCCCAAACGCTGCTTGCGTCGCGTGGTGTGATAGGCCAATCCGGTACCGGCCGGAATCAAACGACCCACGATGACATTCTCCTTCAGGCCACGCAAATCATCCCGCTTGCCCATGATCGCCGCTTCGGTCAACACGCGCGTAGTTTCCTGGAAGGATGCCGCAGAGATGAACGAGTCGGTGGACAGGGAGGCCTTGGTAATACCCAGCAGCACATCGACATAACTCGCCGGATTCTTGTCAGCAGCAAACATTTTTTCATTTTCGACTAACAAATCTGCACGTTCGACTTGTTCGCCGGTGATGAAGCGGGTATCGCCCACATCGCTGATTTGCACGCGGCGCAGCATCTGGCGCACGATCACCTCGATGTGCTTGTCGCTGATCTTCACGCCTTGCAAGCGGTACACTTCTTGCACTTCGTCAGTGATGTAGCGTGCCAGTGCCGCCACGCCGAGCAGACGCAGAATATCGTGCGGGTCAGCCGGGCCGTCCACGATCATTTCGCCACGGTTCACCACCTGGCCATCATGCGCCAGCACATGCTTTTCTTTGGAAATCAGGAATTCATTGGCAATGCCGTCCACGTCGGTGATCACCAGGCGCTGCTTGCCCTTGGTGTCCTTGCCGAACGAAACCATACCGGTGCATTCGGCCAACATACCCGCATCCTTGGGCACGCGCGCTTCGAACAACTCGGCCACGCGTGGCAGACCACCGGTAATATCGCGTGTCTTGCTGCTTTCCTGCGGAATACGCGCCAACACGTCACCCACTCCGACATGCTGACCATCCTCAACAGTGATGATGGAGCCGGTTTGCAAGGTCACGCTGACTGACGTTTCAGTGCCAGCCAATTTGACTTCCTGACCTGCATCGTCGATCAGGCGCACCATCGGACGCACCACGGTCTTGCTTTGCGTGCCCGCGCGCTGCTTGGGATCGATCACGACCAACGTAGACAGGCCCGTCACATCATCGATCTGCTTGGCGACAGTCACGCCTTCTTCAACATTTTGGAAGCTTACCTTGCCGGCGTATTCGGTGACGATCGGGCGGGTGTGCGGATCCCAGGTTGCCAAGACCACTCCGGCGCGCACGGTATCGCCCTGTCTGACGGTCAAGGTCGCGCCGTAAGGCACCTTGTGGCGTTCACGCTCACGGCCATGATCGTCGGCGATGATCACCTCGGCGCTGCGCGCCACGACGATAAATTCGCCGCGCACGGTGGTCGCCACGCGCATATTCTGGCTGTACTTCAACACGCCGTTGGATTTGCTTTCCACCTGGCTGGCCACAACGGTACGCGAAGCCGCGCCGCCGATATGAAAGGTGCGCATGGTCAACTGGGTGCCGGGTTCGCCGATAGACTGAGCGGCAATCACGCCCACCGCTTCGCCTACATTAATCATGCCGCCACGGCCCAGGTCGCGGCCATAACACTTGGCGCACAAGCCAAAGCGTGTTTCGCAATTCAGCGGGGTACGCACACGCACCTCGTCGACACCCAGCGCCTCGATGCGCTCCACGGCGGCTTCATCCAGCAAAACACCCGCTTCGTACAGCGTTTCGGCAGTCTCCGGATTGACCACGTCAGCACTGACCACGCGGCCAAGAATACGCTCACGCAATGCCTCAATGACTTCACCGCCTTCAACGATCGCCTTCATTGCGGTACCGTTGTCGGTGCCGCAATCGTCCTCAATCACCACCAGGTCTTGCGTGACATCCACCAGACGGCGGGTCAGATAACCGGAATTCGCGGTCTTCAACGCGGTATCCGCCAAACCCTTGCGCGCGCCGTGCGTGGAGATGAAGTACTGCAACATGTTCAGCCCCTCGCGGAAATTCGCGGTAATCGGGGTCTCGATGATCGAACCGTCCGGCTTGGCCATCAGGCCGCGCATTCCTGCCAACTGACGGATTTGCGCCGCCGAACCGCGCGCACCTGAGTCGGCCATCATGTAGATGGAGTTGAACGACTCCTGCATCAACGGCTTGCCCTTTTCCATGCGCGGCTGGCCGGTAACGCGGTCGATCACCGGCTCGCTGCCCAGCTGATCCATCATCGCCTTGGCAACCTGGTCGCCGGTACGGCCCCAGATATCCACCACCTTGTTGTAGCGTTCGCCGTCGGTCACCAGACCGGAGGTATACTGGGTATGGATTTCATGCACTTCCTTTTCCGCCGCGCCGATCAGTTCATTCTTTTTCGGCGGCATCAGCATATCGTCCACACAGATCGAGATGCCGGCGCGGGTCGCATAGGTAAAGCCGGTATACATCAGCCTGTCCGCCATGATCACCGTATCGCGCAGCCCGCATTGGCGGAAGCTGGCATTGATCAGGCGCGAAATTTCTTTCTTCTTCAGCGTCTTATTGACCAGCGCGAAGGGCAAGCCGGCCGGCAACACCTCGGACAGCAAGGCGCGGCCCACCGTGGTTTCGTAGCGGGTCAGCTTCTCTACCGGCCGGCCGTTTTCATCCTTGTGGACTTCTTTGAGGCGCACCACCACCTTGGCTTGCAATTCGACTTCACGCGTCTCATAAGCACGCGACACTTCGGCGATATTGGCAAACAGCGAACCTTCACCCAGTGCGCCGATTTTTTCGCGGGTCATGTAATACAAGCCCAGCACGATGTCTTGCGACGGGACGATGATCGGTTCACCGTTCGCGGGCGACAGCACGTTGTTGGATGCCAGCATCAAGGTGCGGCACTCCATCTGCGCTTCCAGCGACAACGGTACGTGTACCGCCATTTGGTCGCCGTCGAAGTCGGCGTTGAATGCGGCACACACCAGCGGATGCAGCTGGATCGCCTTGCCTTCGATCAACATCGGCTCAAATGCCTGAATGCCCAAGCGGTGCAGTGTGGGCGCGCGGTTCAACATGACTGGATGTTCGCGGATCACTTCTTCGAGAATATCCCACACGACCGGTTCCTCGGCTTCCACCATGCGCTTGCTGGCCTTGATGGTCGTCGCCAAGCCCATCGCTTCGAGCCTGCTGAAAATGAATGGTTTGAACAATTCCAGCGCCATTTTCTTGGGCAGACCGCATTGGTGCAATTTCAGTTGCGGCCCCACCACGATCACCGAACGTCCGGAGTAGTCGACACGCTTGCCCAGCAGATTCTGGCGGAAACGACCGCTCTTGCCCTTGATCATGTCGGCCAGGGATTTCAGCTGGCGTTTGTTCGCGCCGGTCATCGCCTTGCCGCGGCGACCGTTATCCAGCAGCGAATCCACCGCTTCCTGCAGCATGCGTTTCTCGTTGCGCACGATAATGTCCGGCGCCTTCAATTCGAGCAAGCGACGCAGCCGGTTGTTGCGATTGATCACGCGGCGGTACAGATCGTTCAGGTCGGAAGTCGCGAAGCGACCGCCGTCCAACGGCACCAGCGGACGCAATTCCGGAGGCAATACCGGCAGCACTTCCAGCACCATCCATTGCGGCTTGATGCCTGACGCATTGAATGCTTCCAGCACCTTCAGGCGCTTGGCGTATTTTTTAATCTTGGTTTCCGAACCGGTCGCCGCCAAATCGGCGCGAATGATTTCGATTTCACTGGTCACATCCAGCCCGCTCAACAGCGCGCGAATACCTTCCGCACCCATCACCGCAGTGAACTCGTCGCCAAATTCTTCGGTCTTGGCGAGATAGTCGTCTTCCGACAATAACTGAGCGCGATTCAGCGGGGTCATGCCGGGTTCTGTCACCACGTAGGCTTCGAAATACAGCACACGTTCGATGTCGCGCAGGGTCATGTCCAGCACCATGCCGAGACGCGAGGGCAACGATTTCAGGAACCAGATATGAGCCACCGGGCTGGCCAGTTCAATATGTCCCATGCGTTCACGACGCACTTTGGACAGGGTGACTTCTACGCCGCATTTCTCGCAGATCACGCCGCGGTGTTTCAGACGCTTGTACTTTCCGCACAGGCATTCATAATCTTTAACCGGCCCAAAAATCTTGGCGCAGAACAACCCGTCGCGCTCCGGCTTGAAGGTGCGATAGTTGATAGTTTCCGGCTTCTTGACTTCGCCGTAAGACCACGAACGGATCTTTTCCGGCGATGCAAGGCCAATCTTGATCGCATCGAATTCTTCTTTTTGTGTGACCTGCTTGAACAAATCCAGCAATGATTTCATGTGAGACTCCTAAATCTGGTGAGTGAAAAGTGGGAAGTAGATAGTGGAGAAACCTGCTCCCCACCCCCTACTCACTGACTCTCTATATTTAGTGGCGTACCAAATCCATATCAATCGCCAAGGAACGAATTTCCTTCATGACCACATTGAAGGATTCCGGCATACCGGCATCAATCTTGTGCTCGCCCTTGACGATGTTTTCATAAACCTTGGTGCGCCCCGCCACATCATCCGACTTGACGGTCAACATTTCCTGCAAGGTGTAAGCCGCACCGTAGGCTTCCAGCGCCCACACTTCCATTTCACCGAAGCGTTGGCCACCAAACTGCGCCTTGCCGCCCAACGGTTGTTGCGTCACCAAGCTGTATGGGCCGGTAGAACGGGCGTGCATCTTGTCGTCGACCAAGTGATGCAGCTTCAGCACATGCTTGTAGCCGACCGTCACCGGACGATCGAAAGCCTCGCCAGTGCGGCCATCGTGCAGCGTGGTCTGGCCGGACAGCGGCAGATCGGCCAGTTCCAGCATGTACTTGATTTCTTCTTCGCTGGCACCGTCGAATACCGGTGTCGCGAATGGCACGCCATGCTTCAGGTTGCGGCATAACTCGATGATTTCATCGTCGCTGAACGCTTCCAAATCCACGGTCTGGCCGTTGTGATGGTTATATATCTTATTGAGAAACTTGCGCACCTCCGCAATCTTGGCATTGGTCTGCAACATCTCGTCGATCTTCTTGCCCAGCCCCTTGGCAGCCCAGCCCAAATGGGTTTCCAATACCTGGCCGATGTTCATCCGCGACGGCACGCCGAGCGGGTTCAGCACAATATCAACCGGTGTGCCATCGGCCATGTACGGCATGTCTTCCACCGGCACGATGCGCGAAACCACACCCTTATTGCCGTGGCGTCCGGCCATTTTGTCGCCGGGTTGCAGGCGGCGCTTCACCGCGACATACACCTTGACCATCTTTTGCACGCCAGCTTGCAGCTCATCCCCCTGAGTCAGCTTCTTCTTCTTCAACTCGAATGCGGCATCAAACTCGATGCGGTTTTGCGCCAAACCTTCCTTGACCTGCTCCATCTGGGCAGCCACCCCGTCATCGGCCACGCGGATATCGAACCATTGATGATGTTCGATGCTGTGCAAATATTCCTTGTTGAGCTTGCTACCCTTGACCAATTTCTTCGGCCCACCGTTGGCCACCTTGTTATGCAGCAGTTTTTCCAGGCGCATGAATACGTCGGCTTCCACGATACGCATCTGATCCGCCAGATCCTTCTTGTAGCGGTTCAGCTCGTCATCGATAATCTGTTGCGCACGCTTGTCGCGTTGTAATCCTTCGCGGGTGAACACCTGCACATCAATCACCGTTCCCGAGCTGCCGGTCGACACGCGCAAGCTGGTATCTTTCACGTCCGACGCCTTCTCGCCGAAAATCGCGCGCAGCAGTTTTTCTTCCGGGGTCAGTTGCGTTTCGCCTTTGGGCGTCACCTTGCCGACCAGCACGTCGCCCACTGCGACTTCCGCACCGATATGCACGATGCCGCATTCGTCCAGGCGCGCCAGTTGCGCTTCGGCCAGATTTGGGATGTCACGCGTAATTTCTTCCGCTCCCAGCTTGGTATCGCGCGCCGCGACGGTCAACTCTTCGATATGGATGGAAGTAAAGCGATCCTGCGCCAGAACACGCTCGGAAATCAGGATCGAATCTTCATAGTTGTAGCCATTCCACGGCATGAACGCGACCAGCATATTCTGGCCAAGCGCCAGCTCGCCCATGTCAGTGGAAGCGCCGTCGGCAATCACATCGCCGCGCGCAATCACGTCACCCACCTTGACCAGCGGGCGCTGGTTGATGTTGGTGTTCTGGTTGGAGCGGGTGTATTTGATCAGATTGTAAATATCCACGCCGACTTCGCCGGCAGTGGTTTCGTCGTCATTGGCGCGCACCACGATACGGCCCGCGTCGATATAGTCGATGCGCCCGCCGCGCCATGCCTGCACAGTTGTGCCGGAATCAACTGCCACGGTGCGCTCGATACCGGTACCCACCAGCGGCTTTTCCGCACGCAGGCAAGGGACGGCCTGGCGTTGCATGTTGGCACCCATTAGAGCGCGGTTGGCATCGTCATGCTCCAGGAACGGGATCAGCGAAGCCGCCACCGACACCACCTGGGAGGGCGACACGTCCATGTATTCCAGCTTGTCCGGTTCGGCCAAAACGAATTCGTTGTGATGGCGCGCCGACACGATGTCGTTGGTGAAGTGGCCTTTCTTGTCCAGTTCGGCATTCGCTTGCGCGATGGTGAATTTACCTTCCTCGATCGCGGACAAGTAATCAACTTCATCGGCCACCTTGCCCTTGGTCACTTTGCGATACGGCGTTTCGATGAAGCCATATTCGTTGGTGCGCGCGTACAGCGCCAACGAGTTGATCAGGCCGATGTTCGGGCCTTCCGGCGTTTCGATCGGGCAGACGCGGCCATAGTGGGTCGGATGCACGTCGCGCACCTCGAAGCCGGCACGTTCGCGCGTCAAACCGCCCGGGCCGAGCGCGGAAATGCGGCGTTTATGGGTGATTTCGGACAACGGGTTGGTTTGATCCATGAACTGCGACAACTGGCTGGAGCCGAAAAACTCCTTGACTGCAGCCGAGATCGGCTTGGCGTTAATCAAATCATGCGGCATCAGGTTGTCAGTTTCGGCCTGGCCGAGACGCTCCTTGACGGCGCGCTCCACGCGCGCCAAACCGGCGCGGAAGGTGTTTTCTGCCAGCTCGCCGACAGCGCGAACACGGCGATTACCCAGGTGGTCGATATCGTCGATTTCACCGCGACCATTGCGCAACTCGACCAGAATCTTCACTACCTCGACGATATCTTCGTTGGACAGGATCGATTCACCGGTCAGCTCTTCGCGCCCGACCCGACGATTAAATTTCATGCGCCCGACCGTAGACAGATCATAGCGTTCCCCGCTGAAAAACAGCCCGTTGAACAGGCTCTGGACAGCATCTTCCGTGGGCGGCTCACCGGGGCGCATCATGCGGTATATCGCCACACGCGCCGTCCATTGATCGGTGGTTTCATCGGTGCGCAGCGTTTGCGAAATGAATGCGCCGTGATCCAGATCATTGGTGTATAACGTGTGAATTTTGCCGATGCCGGCGGCTTGCAGGTTCTGCAGCAACACCTCGGTGATTTCATCATTGGCGTTGGCGATAATTTCGCCGCTGTCCTTGTCCACGATATTCTCCGCAATCACGCGGCCAATCAGGAACTCTTCCGTAACGGCCAGCTTGTCGATACCGGCCTCCTGCATTTCGCGGATATGGCGCACGGTGATGCGCTTGTCCTTGGCCACGATGACCTTGCCGGATTTGCCGGCAATATCAAAACGCGCTACATCGCCGCGCAAACGCTCGGCCACCACTTCGAACTGTATGCCTTTCTTGCCCAAATGGAATGTATCGGACTCGAAAAACATTTTGAGTATGTCTTCGTTGCTATAGCCGAGCGAGCGCAGCAATATGGTAACCGGCATCTTGCGGCGACGATCGATCCGGAAGTACACGTAGTCCTTCGTGTCGAATTCGAAATCCAACCAAGAACCGCGATACGGGATGATGCGCGCGGAGAACAACAGCTTGCCGGACGAATGCGTCTTGCCGCGGTCATGCTCGAAAAACACGCCGGGAGAACGGTGCAGTTGCGACACGATGACACGCTCGGTGCCGTTAATCACAAACGAACCGGTCGGCGTCATGAGTGGCATTTCGCCCATGTATACTTCCTGCTCTTTCACCTCTTTGACCGTGGGCTTGGACGCTTCCTTATCCATGATGGTCAAGCGCACGCGCGCACGTAGCGGAGAAGCATAGGTCAAGCCGCGCTGCTGGCATTCCTTTACGTCAAACGGCGGCATGCCAAGCTGGTAACTGACAAAGTCGAGACGCGCGTTTTTGGAATGGCTCTCAATCGGAAAAATCCCGTTGAATGCGGCCTGCAAACCATCATTTTTTCGTTGTTCTACCGGAGTATAGGCCTGCAAGAATGCGGCAAAGGATTCCAATTGAGTGGACAACAAGAAAGGAACCGGCAACGCACCGACTCGCTTGGCAAAACTTTTACGGATGCGTTTTTTTTCGGTAAAAGAGTAGCTCATATAATCTCCACGATTGAGGAAAAAGACAGGGGGTAGAAAGCATTGGATACTTTCTGGCCGCTGGCTTCTTAAAGCGGCAAAAGGCTGACGGCATACCGTCAGCCTTTCAACAACGTACAACCTTACTTGAGTTCAGCAGATGCGCCAGCTTCGATCAATTGCTTCAATGCAGCCTCGGCATCGGCCTTGGACACACCTTCCTTAACAGCCTTTGGTGCGCCATCGACCAAGTCCTTGGCTTCTTTCAAGCCCAGACCAGTAATGGTGCGAACCACCTTGATCGTGTTTACCTTGTTCTCGCCAGCGGCCTTCAGAATCACGCTGAATTCTGTTTGTTCGGCGGCAGCAGCACCAGCAGCAGCGCCGCCAGCAGCCGGAGCAGCCATCGCGGCAGCAGAAACACCAAACTTCTCTTCAATCGCCTTTACCAGGTCATTGAGTTCCAGCACGGACATATTGTCCAGTGCAGCCAAAAATGCGTCTTTATCAAATGCCATTTTGTTTTCCTAACTTTAAAAAATTAATCGGATCAAGCAGCAGCGGGTACTTTTTGCTCGGCAATCGCGCTAAGCACACGAGCCAAACCAGAGACCGGCGACTGCAACAAACCGCACAATTGTGCCAGCAGAACTTCCTTCGACGGTACAGAAGCCAGCGCATTCACGCCCGCAGTATCCAGTATCTTGCCGTTGTAAGATCCTGCCTTAACCACCAACTTATCGTTTGTCCTGGCGAATTCAAACACCACCTTGGCGGCAGCGACGGCGTCTGCGCTGATGCTATACACCAGCGGACCGACCATCTTTTCAGCCAAGGATTCGAACTGGGTACCCTGCACCGCACGACGTGCCAGCGTGTTCTTCAACACGTGAAAATACACCCCCGATTTGCGTGCATTAGCGCGCAACTTGGTGATGTCGTCGACCTTGATGCCACGATACTCCGCCAAGACAATGGTCTGAGCCTGCGCAACTTGCACACCGACTTCCGCGACTACCGCTTGTTTTTCTTGCAGATTAAGACTCAAGCCTTCCTCCATTTTTCCAGAATGTGTTATCTACATTCCATTGGTTACAACAGCAACCTTGAGTCAGGAAAATAGCTCCTGCTCGCGGGCACACCATCTACGTGGGCAGACGGATCACTCCGCCAATTAAGTCTCCGGCCAACAACTCCTTGGACACCTACGGTCTTTGATGCTGCCAGCACGCCAGCAGTCCAAAGATTAGAAGCGGCAAGATTTGCATCTTGCCGCCGAATTTTAAAACATTATGCAGTCAGGCTGGCCTGCTCGACGCGAATACCGGCACCCATAGTGCTGGAGATGGATACCTTTCTCAAGTACACCCCTTTGGATGCTGCGGGCTTGGCCTTGTTCAGCGCGTCAATCAATGCCAGCAGATTTTCGCGCAAGGCTTCCGGCGCGAATGAAGCGCGACCGATGGTGCATTGCACGATACCGTTTTTATCGGTGCGATATTGCACTTGGCCAGCTTTGGCATTCTTCACCGCACCTGCCACATCGGCGGACACGGTGCCCACTTTTGGATTAGGCATCAAACCGCGCGGACCGAGAATCTGGCCAAGTTGGCCGACCAGGCGCATTGCATCCGGACTGGCGATCAGCACGTCAAAGTCCAGGTTACCGCCTTTGATTGATTCGGCCAGATCGTCGAAGCCCACGATGTCCGCACCGGCAGCCTTGGCTTCTTCGGCCTTCGCGCCCTGCGCGAATACTGCCACGCGCATCGTCTTGCCAGTCCCTTTAGGCAAAACCACCGAACCGCGCACTAATTGATCCGACTTGCGCGCATCAATGCCAAGATTTATCGCAATATCGATAGACTCATCGAATTTCGCCACGGCAGTTTCTTTAACCAGATTCAACGCATCATTCAGTGGATACAATTTACTGCGATCGACCTTGGCTGCAATTGCTTTATAACGTTTGGACATGTTATACGCCCTCCACGGTGATACCCATACTGCGCGCGCTTCCCGCAATGGTGCGCACTGCTGCGTCCATATCGGCAGCCGTCAGGTCAGGCATCTTGGTTGTTGCGATTTCTTCCGCTTGCTTGCGGGTCAGTTTGCCCACCTTGTCGGTGTGCGGTGTTTTGCTGCCCTTTTGAATGCCGGCAGCTTTCTTGATTAGAATGGTCGCAGGCGGGGTCTTCATGATGAAGGTGAAACTCTTGTCCGCAAATGCGGTGATCACCACCGGAATCGGCAGGCCGGGTTCGACACCTTGCGTCTGCGCGTTAAACGCCTTACAGAATTCCATGATATTCAAACCGCGCTGACCCAATGCCGGGCCAATCGGCGGACTTGGATTTGCCTTGCCCGCAGGCACTTGCAGCTTGATGTAACCAACAACTTTTTTTGCCACGTCACTACTCCTTATCAGTGGGTTAAACGCATACCGCAACTGCCCCGGCACGCTCCCCGTTTAATACAGGGAAGGGTGAGGGGTGAAGGGTGAGCGTTACCGGCTTCCCTTATCTCTTCCCCCCTTATCTCTTCCCGCTTAGGCCTTTTCTACCTGGCCAAAATTCAGTTCCACGGGCGTCGAGCGACCGAAGATAGTCACCGCCACACGTATTTTATTCTTGTCGTAATTAACATCCTCGACCGTGCCATTAAAGTCGGTAAACGGACCCTCCTTTACGCGCACCGCCTCACCCACCTCAAACAACACCTTGGGTCTTGGCTTCTCAACTCCGGCCTGCATTTGCTGCATGATATGCTGCACTTCCTTTTCGCTAATCGGCGTAGGTTTCATCGCCGACCCCCCCAGAAAACCGGTTACTTTTGGGGTGCTCTTCACCAAATGCCAGCTTTCGTCAGTCATTTCCATTTCGACCAACACATAGCCGGGGAAAAACTTGCGCTCTGTAATACTTTTTTGCCCTGCCTTCAACTCCACCACTTCTTCAACCGGAACCAAAATCTGGCCAAATTTATCCTGCATCCCCTCGCGCTGAATACGCTCGATTAATGCACGCTGCACGCTTTTCTCAAACTGCGAGTACGTATGAACAACATACCAATTCTTGGCCATCACTCGTCCCGTCCCATCAGTTTATTTACCACCATCATCAAACTGGCATCTACCGCCCACAAAAACAAAGCCATGACAATCGTAAACAGAATTACGATACCGGTGGTTTGCAGCGTTTCCTTGCGTGTCGGCCAAACCACACGCTTTGCTTCAGCAATAGAATCCTTACCAAAAGCAAAAAACCGTTTGCCCGGTTCGCTGGTCCATGCCACCCCTGTAGCCAACATCAAACCGGCCAGCACAGATACCAGCTTCAGCACTGCCGCACTGTCGTGCAAATAATAAAAGCCTGCGATACCCGCCACAACCAGCAAAAAGGCAACCAGCAACTTGATTTTGTCAGCCATGCGCAATTATTCCAATCAACTTTTACTTACTTTTTGGCAGGCCAGGAGGGTTTCGAACCCCCAACCCTCGGTTTTGGAGACCGATACTCTACCAATTGAGCTACTGGCCTAAAATTCAGGAAGGGGGAAGAGAGAAGAAGGAAGGGTCAAACCCCTCACCCTTCACCCTTCACCCTTCTCATTTTCTTACTCGATAATCTTTGCAACCACGCCCGCGCCGACGGTGCGGCCGCCTTCGCGGATCGCGAAACGCAGACCGTCTTCCATCGCGATCGGGTTGATCAGGCTGACGGTGATGCTGACATTGTC
>Ga0209212_1006172_pt1 | contig 13839 bp, 13 predicted proteins | sample RifGroC2_FD_183996 | JGI IMG/M metagenome (GOLD analysis project Ga0209212, IMG submission 183996) | Groundwater microbial communities from Rifle, Colorado, USA - Groundwater C2 (SPAdes) (version 2) | ecosystem: Environmental > Aquatic > Deep subsurface > Groundwater | place: Rifle, Colorado... | reverse complement strand
CGCCAAAGAAAATCATAACAAATACGGCAATACCAAGAATATATTTTGACCAATTGAGGAAGAATACTAATAACTGATCCAGGCCCATATAGCCTTCGGGGATTCCTGGGATGGTACGTTCTGTGAAAGTAGAGCCATCATCAATAGGTTGAACATTTGACTCGCATTTGCACCCTTTACCACCGCCATCTGCCGTACAATTAAGAGGAATTAATCCAGTGAAGATAGTTTGCGAAGCTGATCCTACTGTCTTTTGAGGATCACCTTGAATTGCGTCATATCTTTCCATCTTCATATCGCCCTCTTTCCATAAAGCTATTATATCTCCAGTTGAAAGATTGTCGTTGCCATTTAAAACCTCAGCAGTTGCATTAAATCCTGTTGATTTTAATTTCGTCGCCACTAATACCAGAAAAGTCTTCGCATTTTCTTTTTTCCCATTCGCATCTTCTATATTTGGAAGATTTGCAACACTTGGGTTTTCAGTTATTGTTGCATCCATTGCATTCCTAAGCTCACTGGTATATTTTCCAATGGTTGGGCACTCTGATTCTGAGTCATCAGCAATGGCAAGTCCTATAAACGAAAAAGAAAAAATAATCGCAAGACTAAGCAGAGAATACTTTATCATATTAACCATTGCCATAATTATATATAAGTAATCAGTCAAAGTCACTAATAATATCCACCGCTTTCGTAAAATGATATAATGATAATGATGAAAAAATCGAGATTTATACGGGGAATTTGCGTTGGAACTGTGGCAGTCTTGTTTTTTGTTACTCTATCTCAATCAATCTCTGCCGATACTCAGAGTGAAATATCGGATAGACAGAGACAAATAGACGAGATCCAGAAACAGATTGATGAATATCAGACGGTTATTGATAGTAGTCGTACTAAGTCGGCAACTCTCCAGAATGAAATCGCTAAAATGAATGCTAAAATCAGCCAAATTCAACTGGAAATAAAAAGTTTAGCACTTTCAATCAATAAAACAGGCCTTGAGATTGGTGCGGCAGAAGTTCAAATTACTGACTCAGAGAATAAAATTGAAAAACATAAATTAGCCTTGGCACAATTTGTAAAACTGGTTAATAAAAACGACCAGACCACCTTGACGGAATTATTAATTGCCAATGCATCGTTATCAGATTTTTTTAATGCTCTAAATAGTGTTAAAACAACGCAGCAGAACTTAAAAGATTCCATAGTCGCAATTAGGGCATTAAAAAACGATCTAGAGATCAAAAAAACAGATTTAGAAGATAAGAAAGCCGAGCTTGAGCGTTCCAGGACAATGCAAGAAATGTCGAAGAATGATCTGGATTCTAGTAAATCTTCAATAAATAAACTCTTAAAAGAGACAAAAGGACAGGAATCTAAATATCAAGAATTAGTAAAAAAATCCCAGAAGGACATAGAAGCCATTAGATCGCAGATTACATATTTAGCCCAAAATGGAATTACGGCCGAGGAGGCGGTTAAATATGGACAACTGGCGGCTATTCGAACTGGTATCCGCCCGGCTTATCTCTTGGCTGAATTAAACCAGGAGTCTGGGCTTGGAATTAATGTTGGTAAATGTACTATTATAGATACGACAAGTGGTTCTTCAAGACATATTGTAACAGGCAAAGTATCGGCCAGAGGTATCAATCCGACTCGCGACCTCCCTTTATTTATTAAGATTACGCAGGAACTAGGTAAAGATCCCTTACAAACCGTTATTTCTTGTTGGCCTGGATATGGTTGGGGTGGAGCCATGGGTCCAGCTCAATTTATACCATCCACATGGATGGGGTATAGAGATGAAGTGACCAGACTTACGGGGCATAATCCAGCTAATCCATGGAGTATTGAAGATGCTTTTGTCGCGGCGGCTTCAAAACTTGCGCATGATGGTGCCGATTCCAAAACTAAGGCCGGAGAAATAGCTGCTTCAAAGCGATATTTTTGTGGTAGCGCTACTAGCACCAACTCAAAATGTGTTAATTATGCTAATATGGTTCAGAGAAAAGCGGCTGAGATTGAAGCAAACCTATGATCATGATACTAAAAAGTAAGAAATTTATTATCTCGACTCTCGTGATGTTCAGTCTTTTTGTTTGTATAAAAATCGTCTGGGCGATGAGTATTCTTCCGAATAGGCAAATAAATGTGACTGCAAATCTTAATAATGCGATAGCTACACCTATTGTTACTGGGTGGAATTTCGAAGATAAAATAAATGAGGCTAGAACATTGTTGACAGGTGTTGTTTTAGCCGTGGGAGATAAAGATATAGAGTATATCGAAAAACGAGTGTCGATCAATAATGGAAAAATAACCGTATCAGATAAAAAATTCAAAGATGCTGAGAGGCAGATCGCATTGATACTTCTAAATAAAAACACTGGGGCATTAAGCGAGGTAACAATAGTCAAGAGAGGTGCAGTATTAGTCGCTCCACAGGGATATCAAATCGATATCGTAGAAAGGCAAAACGGAATTCGTTGGAATTATTGGGCAACTGAATATAAAGTTATTCAGCCGGCTAATACGATGGTCCTACTTAATAAGTGGCCGGAGAAAGAAACAAAAAAAGTTTCTAAAATCGTCGTCTCTAAAACTGGTAAGAAAAGCACCACCTACCAGAATATTAGCGAGATTCGTTATATAGTTTATGCGCCCTATAGCGCAGACTATCATGTTCCAGAAATGGTTGCTCTTGGTGATAAATATATTCGGACAATGGTATCGGATGCATTTGCGAAATTACGCCAGAATGGTGTCTATTCACGTGCCTATAAAGATAAATATATTTCCGATGTTTTGGTTCTACGGGCAGATTTTTTCTCTAAAATTCCGATCACCGAACATAGTGATCTGGGTGAATTTACAATAGATCCACAAAAAACAGCAGAAAGAGTTAAGATTATTGTAGCCGCTAATAACGGATATGCTTTCGGCGAAACTTGTAACGCGGCGACGGCCTGCGGCTGGGTTCAATATACACCAAGAACATACAAAGAAATTGCTAAAGTATATCCTAAGGCTAAGATAATTGCCGATTTCAAAACTGGTGCGGCTGATCATTTGAATTCAATGATGGCGGCAATCTTACTTTATGATTATAATCTTGCTGGATTGATCAAGACACATGGTACACGAATTGCTAATGATCCCAGATTAGAAGAGTATCTAGCCGCCGCCTACAACGGGGCGCCATCGCGTGTTAATCAATCTCTCAAGGCTTCTATTGCTATGAATCTACCCGACTGGGCTGGTAAATTATTGCCTGAAACGAAAGGTTATCTAGCAAAAATTCGCTTTCTTCAAAAATACGATTAACAGTCCAGATGTTTATGGACGAATTCAAGAAACTAAAACAGAATGAGCCTTTCAGTAGTTTATCTCATTTAGTAGGGGCAATCTTTTCACTTATTGGGTTGGTCGTGCTTATAATTTTAGCATTTTTAGGTGGTAATGTTTGGAAAGTTGTCGGGTTTTCTATATATGGAATAAGTTTGGTTTTACTTTATGGTGCGAGTGCAATTTATCATTTTATCTCTTCCGAAAATAACAAGAAGAAACTCTTTCAGAAGTTTGATCATGCGTTAATTTACGTACTTATAGCTGGTACTTATACGCCCATTTGTCTAGTTATTTTGAGGGGTGGCTGGGGGTGGAGTATATTTGGAATAATTTGGGGACTAGCTATTGCCGGAATATTAATTAAATTCTTAGAGATAAAAATAAAGCCATGGCTTTCTGCGGTTTTATATATACTAATGGGTTGGGTTGCGATTGTAGCTATTTCTCCGCTTGCTAAGTCATTATCAAGCGGAGGGTTAGCGTGGCTTTTTGCTGGTGGATTGTTCTATACTGTAGGCACAATATTCTTTGGTCTGGAAAAATATATACCTCGCAAGCGTTGGTTCGGAATGCACGAGATATTCCACTTATTCGTTCTGACTGGTAGTTTTTGTCATTTCTGGATGATGCTGAAGCACGTTTTGTAGTCGCAGGATCTCATAATTTTATGCCAGACTTTTTATAATGTTGGCTTAGATAATTTCTATGATTTTATTTCTTGAAGTGTGGCCAACGACAATTCTTACTCGTGTTGGCGAGGTGTTAAAATACTCTGACAGTAGTTTTATGATAGCTTGATTGGCTCGACCTTGTATGGGCGGTTCTTTTACCGAAACCACAAAATTGTTATCATCGATTTTCTCAACTTCACTTTCTTTGGCCGAAGGTTTAGCTTTTATATTTATACGCATATTTCAATAATAAAACAAAAGACTCGCTTATGCGAGTCTGGACAATTCTTAGGCTTAGAAGTTTTTTTGGAGTACATCCATAAAACTGCTAAACGCTTCTCCGTTGAATATTGTACGTATGTTGACGTCTGATGCGATATATTTTTTATTGCCAATTGCAATCATGAATATATCAACGACTATTTTCAGGAAAATAAAAACCATAAATCCGATCGTTATGACTGCGATAAGCACTAATAATGCGATAAAGAGTACAAATAGTATGATTGGCCAGAAACATCCCCAGACAATTTTACGAGCCATACCTTTGTCCACGACTATAGATATAGATTCCATAAATACTAGTCCGGCATTCCAATAAACAGAAATCGAGAGGAATAGAACAATAATCTGGGCAATATTTACTAACGAGTGGTAGGCGAAATTTATAATGTCGCTCATCATGATTTTTCCCCTGAATCTTGTAAAACAGCTGTTGAGATAGTATAATTATTCGACTATAATGTCAAGATTAAAAAAGAACAATCAAGAGACTGTGTATGTGGCCATGTCGGGTGGAGTGGATAGCTCTGTAGCCGCCGCATTGTTGAAAAAGAGGGGCTACGAGGTTGTTGCTGTCTTTATGAAGCAATGGTCGCCAACGGGCCAGAATATGCCCTGTATTTGGAAGCAGGAGCGCGAAGATGCCATGCGAGCGGCTGTGGCCTTAGACATACCATTTAAGACATGGGATTTCTCAAAAGAATATGAGGGGGAAGTTGTTTCTTACATGATCCGCGAATATAAAGCTGGTCGTACTCCAAATCCGGATGTAATGTGTAATAAGGAAATAAAGTTCGGTCTATTTTTAAAAAAAGCCATGACCGAAGGAGTTGATTATATTGCAACCGGTCACTATATAATTAAAAAGGGGAATAAACTGTATCAAGCCAGAGATGGCAATAAAGATCAGTCATATTTTTTATGGACACTTACAGGAAAACAAGTTGAAAAATGTTTATTTCCAGTAGGGGATTACGTAAAGCCAGAAATCAGGAAATTGGCTAAAAAGTCTAAATTACCTAATGCCGATAAAAAAGATAGCCAAGGCGTTTGTTTTATTGGACCGCTAGATGTGAAGCAGTTTCTAAAAACATACATCAAGCCCAAGAAGGGTAAAATATTGTGTGACGGTAAAATTATCGGCGAACATGATGGTGTCTTCTATTATACTATTGGTCAAAGACACGGATTAGATATAAAGCTTGGTGGTGGGCCATACTATGTTATTTCTAAGGATTTTAAGAAAAATATTATCTATGTAGGCAAGGAGACAGAACTATATAGCACGGAATGTACAATTGAAAAATTGAATTGGATTAATGAGATTCCAACATTCCCAGTCAGGTTAGATGTGAAAATAAGATACAGAACGAAATCAGTAAAGGCGATTTTATCGAAAGATGGAAAATTAGAGTTTATAAAACCAGCATCTGCTATAACTTCTGGTCAATCAGCCGTTTTTTACCGTGGCCAACGTCTTTTTGGTGGTGGCATAATCAAATAAGCACCACTAACTACTAAAATTAGCCCATTAAGCCAAATTACAATTACAAATACAATTACAAAGGCTGCCACTGCGCAATGGCAGCCTTTGTAATTTCTGTGGATAACTATTTTTTAAGATGATCTAAAAGAGAGTTGCCAGTCATTTCAGACGGTTTAGCTATTTGAAGGAGTTCAAGGATTGTTGGTGCAACATCAGAAAGAAAGCCCTGCGCTTGATCGGTTGAATATTTAATTTCTTCTTCTGTGCGTGTTCGCTCCGCTTCTTTAGTAACAAAGTAGAGCGGAACTGGATTGGGATTGTGCCTAGTTTCTGGAGTACCAGTGCCTCTATATGTTAAGGATTCGGCATTACCATGATCAGAGGTTATAATAAGATAACCATCTTTAGCCAAGATAGCCTCTCTTAGTTTACCTATCTCTATATCCAATATCTCGATTCCCTTAACCACATTTTCAAAATTGCCCATATGGGCCAACATGTCAGCATTGGCAAAATTCACGAGTATAAAATCATAGGCATTTTTATTTATGCGATCTATAGTTTCTGCAAGTACCTCTCTTGCTTTCATAGCTGGGTCAGCGGTAGCATCTCGTTCCGATTTTATCAGTACATCATCTTCGTCGTCGAAGGGAGTCTGTTTAAGAGCATTGAAAAAGAAAGTGACATGAGCATATTTCTCAGTCTCAGCAATGTGAAGCTGTTTTAAGCCGACTTTACTTATGGTTTCGGCCAAGCAATTTTTTATTTCTGATGGCGGAAAAGCGACATTTAGTCCAGCGTTTTCTATATATTGCGTCATACAAGCAATAAGTAGGTTAGAAATATTATTTATCTCAAATTTATCAAAATTAGCGGAAGTAAATGCTTCGGTAATCTGCTTCATGCGATCTTCTCTGAAGTTGAAAAATATAATGGCATCATCATTTCTAATAGTACCATCGGGGTCAGCCACTATGGCTGGCATATTAATATCAGTAAATCCTTCATTATATTTTTCTTCCAGAGTCTTGTATGTGTCGTTGCTATCTTGTCCCTGTCCTTTAGTTAATAAGTCATAAGTCTGTTTTGTTAAATCCCAGTTATTATTCCTATCCATGGCGATATCTCGGCCAATAATAGTTGCTAATTTACCAACGCCAGCCGCTTTCATAAAATCAGCAACCTTTTTGTATATAAATGGAGCTTCTTTCTGAGACGAGTCTTTGCCATCGGTAAATAGGTGTAAATATACATCGGTAAGCCCATTTCGTTTGGCCAGATCGATTAAAGCTAGAATATGATCAAGATGGGCATGTACTGAGCTAGATGTTAAAAGACCTATTAAATGTAATCTAGAGTGATTTGTTCTGGCATGTTCAACTGCCTCGAGAAGCTTCGGATTGGTGAAGAAATTTCCATTTTCAATGGCCCGATGAATACGACTAAGATACTGAAATATTATACGGCCCGACCCGAGAGTTAAGTGACCAACTTCGCTGTTGCCTGATTCACCCCAAGATAAACCCACTGCTTGGCCTGAGGCCTGGAGAAGAACTGAGGGGTAATTGGACTTAATAAAATCTATATTAGACGTTTGGGCATTGACTATGGCATTGCCCAGTTTTTGTTTGGAAAAACCCCAACCATCAAGAATACATAATACAACAGGTTTCATTTACCTCAGTATACCAAATTAAAAAAGCGGCTTAAAGCCGCTAATCACAAATGAATTTTTCTGGAATTTAGGAAGTTGACCTTGAAAACCACAGGTTCAGGTCGACTATAAATCCGATGATTGCAAGGGTAATGATTATTCCGAGATTAAATGACAGTGCAATTCCCCCGACAATGGCCAATATAAAGCGAGGAAGCCAAATAGCAATAAAACAAATGAAAACCACGCCTAAGAATGTCAAGAATCCCATAACAACCTCCCAGTCGATGCCAGAAAAGAACTGCTAATATATTACATGGACTTTATATAATTGTCAACTTAAATAACGGTAATAGTTGCGGATATTTGCAGACAATGATATAATAACCACGTATTTGATTAAACTTTGAGTTTTGTAATCTGAGGTTTAGGTCATCAAAAGATGATTATGACTACAGACATAACTACACAATTATATGATCTTAGGAATGAGCCCACTCGTAGTGGCAGTTTTAGCTTTGATTTTTGGTGCGGTAGTAGGTTATATAGCTCGACAGATTCTCGCTACTGTCAGGATTAGCTCGGCTGAAGGTCGAGCTCAGACGATTCTCTCTGACGCTAAATCAAAATCTCAAGACTTTCTCCTTGAAGCAAAAAACAAGGCTCTTTCGATTTTGGAAGAAGCTAAGAAAGAAGAGAAAGAACGAAGTTCACAACTTGCCAGAATCGAAAACCTATTAACTAAAAAAGAAGACGAGCTTGAGACTCGAGGTAAGGAACTAACGACCGAGAGAGACTTTTTGAAAGCTAAGGCAACCGAATTGACAACAATTAAAGCCGATTTGGAACAAGAGAAGGAGAAACAATTAAAAGAGCTAGAAAGAATAACTGGATTAAATCGTGATGATGCAAAACAGGAGATGGTAAACAAGATAGAAGGAGAGTACAAAGAAGAATTATTTAACAGGATGCGCAAGCTGGAAATTGATAATAAGGATGAATTGGATAAGAAAGCTCATGAGTTAATGATTACCACGATTCAGCGCTATGCGTCTTCGCAGATAGCGGATGCGACAACGACAATTGTTAACTTACCATCCGATGAGGTTAAAGGAAAGATTATAGGAAAGGAAGGTAGGAACATTAAAACAATAGAGCGTCTTACTGGCGTGGATGTAATTATAGACGACACTCCCGAGGCTTTAGTTATATCCGGATTTGATCCGGTCAGAAGACAGGTGGCTCGTCTGGCCATAGAGAAGTTAATAGCTGACGGTAGAATTCATCCTGCAAAGATTGAGGAGATGGTGGAAAAAGCCAAAAACGAAATTAACGAAAAAATTAAAGAAGCAGGGGAGGCGGCTTTATTTGAAACTGGTATCAGCGCTGGTGATCCAAAATTAACTTATCTTCTTGGAAGATTAGCATTCAGGACTAGCTATGGTCAGAATGTATTACTACACTCAATTGAGATGTCTCATATTGCCGCAATGCTTGCATCAGAGTTAGGTGCCGATGTTTCCATCGCTAAGAAAGGTGCTTTGTTCCATGATATCGGCAAAGCAGTTGATCATGAAGTTCAGGGGACTCACGTGGAGATAGGCCGAAAGATTCTACAGAAATTTGGTGTTGATGCCAAGGTAATTGGTGCTATGGAAGCTCATCATGAAGAATATCCTTATGCCAGTATCGAATCTAGGATTGTGCAGGCCGCTGACGCTATTTCTGGAGCCAGGCCAGGCGCTAGAAAAGACACAGTTGAGATATATTTGAAGCGTCTAGAAGAACTTGAGAGAATTGCTAGCTCTTTTGAGGGAGTTGATAAGTCCTATGCTGTTCAGGCCGGTAGAGAGCTTAGAATATTCGTTACACCTATGCGTATTGATGACCTCGGGGCCATCAAATTAGCCAAGGATATAGCCAAAAAAATAGAGGACGAGATGAAATATCCAGGAGAAATCAAGGTTAATGTTATCAGAGAAACAAGAGCAATCGAATATGCCAGATAGGCCCTATTCAAAAAATCTAGCATTTATGCTATTATTTTGAGTATAAGATTAATAACAAGAGAAAGGAGGTGGACATATGCCAATCAAAAAGAGTCAATTAGCTGAAAAATTAGCAGAGAAATTGGGCATTTCAAAGAAGCAGTCTTTGGAATGGATCGATGCTTTTACAGAGGAAATCACGAAAGTATTAAGAACTGGTGATAAAGTTAACATTACCGGTTTCGGTATTTTCAAAGTTGCCGACCGTAAAGCTAGAGAAGGTGTCAACCCAAGAACTGGAGAGAAAATTCACATCAAGGCCTCAAAGAAGCCAAGATTTACTCCAGGTAAGCTTTTGAAAGAAGCTATCATGTAATCGAGGTATTTTGGATCCAAGATACTTAATTACTTAACCCAAAAGTCCCCGTACGGGGACTTTTGGGTTTCTGGAGCGGGTAAGGGGAATCGAACCCCTATTCACAGTTTGGAAAACTGTCGTAATAACCATTATACGATACCCGCATTTTGGTGCATTATACCAGATTATCTCATCGTTTTCAAAATATATTTTGGTATAATACCAAGCTCTTTGTATCTAATAAAAACTTTCTTTGGTATCTTGTCTATCCTTTTTATTATCTTTCTGCATTCGCTCTCTCCGCAATTGCATTTCATGATCCAGATATCATCTGCTCCTAAAATAGTAGAATAATCTATTAAAATTTCCTCATTCTTACGTATGTCTCTAATGGCAATCCAAAATAATCTACCCTGTTTCTTGATGATTCCAGCATTGGGATTGCATGAATGATTGGAATAATCACCCAATTCTCCCTCGGGACTTAAATATCTAGTAGGGCAATAACGAAACATGTTTTCTGCTTTTCTTGGATTCGTTTTCCACAATTCCATTTCCCTCTCTGCTCTAATTAAACTGCCTTTTATTTCACAGATAATCTGGCCAGATTTAAATGATTTTGTGGTAAAAATTCCTTTTCCGTTCGTTGTTTTCCTTATATTCAAAATTGGCATACGAAAATTAAATCAATAAATGCTATATAAAGCAAGAAAAAGCCGACTATCCTGTAACGAACAGGCGTTGTCGGCTTAATTAATATACTCTACTCTATCCTACTCTCCTCCTCAATAATTCTTTCTGAGTCTTAGTCAGACCCTTAATATAGATAAGGGTGCTATGTGCATATTCTGCATCCGCAACTATACCCTTAACCAAGACATTTCTCTGAGTCTCAGTTAAGCCCTTAGCGTCATGTAAAGTGCAATATGCATAGTATGCATTATTCTCAGCCACACTCTTAACCAAGACATTTCTCTGAGTCTCAGTCAGGCCCTTAATGTCGAGAAGAGCTTGATATGTATGTCTTGCATTTTGAATTATTCCTTCAATTAAGATATTTTTCTGAACCTTCGTAAGACTCTTAGTATGGCGGAGAGCCTCATATGCATTATGTGCCCTTTGAGCTACTCCTTTAACCAAAATATTTATTTGGGCCCTAGTCAGACCCTTAACATGGACGAGAGTGTCAAGTGCATATTCTGTATCCTTCACCACATGGCTAAGGCAAATATCAAACAAAGCTGATCTCCACGGCTCAGGAGCATTTGTAAGGATGTAATAGGCATCGTCTGGCTGAAGATACTGTTTAAGCATATTACCCCAGGTATCAAGAAGAGTCTCTGGGGATTCAAGATGGACGGCAATTTCGGCTGGGAACGAGGCTTTATTCCAGAATCTCTTATTCTCAAATTCAGCCAGATATGCAGTTGCTTCACCATAGAAAGCTCTAATGGCTCCATGACCAAATACATCGTTATCTTTTGTACCCTTAAGGGTACTTCTACCATGAGGAGAGAATACATCCTTATCAGTCAAAAAGAAGACTTCACCTAAAGAATTCTTCTTCCAAGAGATGAATTCACACATATTATATATGCCTTCTCTTTCAAAGAAACTGGAGATAAGATACCACTGAAGGGTGGGGTTGTCAAATGAGGCTAGGGTCTTTTTGTATTAAAAAAGCCGATGTTAATCGACTAGGGGTACTTCCAATGAAGACCCAGCTGCCAAGTGGCAATCCTTACATTCGCACGTCTGTCCGGTGTGCTTACCAGCGATGACAGATCTATTTCCATGGCATCTGTGCTCAAACGGTGGTCTGACATTACATCCGTCACAGATAATTGGTGCTTCTAGCATTCTGAGCATCGTCTTTAAGTCATTGATTGCCAGGGAGTAACCATCAATGTCATAATCTGATGGATTTATAAAAATATGGTTGCTACCGATGAAAATGCCCGACTCCGGATCAGTATTGCCCAAACGAACCGCAGCATCTTTTTCAATTGCATCTAAGATTTCAGCTTTTTTGTATTTATTGCGCCAGAATATTCTCATGGTTACCATCCGTTAAAGAACTAGAAACAGAATACCACTAGAGTAGTATTCTGTCAATTTAATTATAAAAAACGAAATCCTAACTGGGATGGCATTATAGTCTAAAACTACATACTTTGACATAGAGTTGACAAAGTGGTTCACTTGGCGAAGGTTTGTGCTCGTTAAAAACTAGGAGACAGAACATGAGACACAAAGGTAACCTGAGTAATGAACGTGGTTTATCGCTTATTGAGGCAACAATCATATTAATTACATTGATGGTTTTAGCTAGTGTTATGGCTCCAACTGTGATGAGCTATGTTGATGATGCTCGTGTAGTAAAGGTCAAAGAAGACTGTGAGGCCATTGGAGTATCACTGGCACGAATGATCGTTGATACCGGAGCCTGCGTGAGATTAGATGGTCGTATTCCGTGTGCGATTGATAATCGAGTCAATCTTTTGCTTGGCGAAGGCCGTGCGATTCGAGTTCGTGGAGAAGGTGCGGAATTATTTAGCTACAGTTCAGATTATTATACCTCTGTCGTTAGGCAAGTGGCTTCATATAGTTTCAGCGATTATGTTCGTCGTGATATGGCTTCTAATATTCACTGGAATATTGCAACTCACCTTGGTGGTGCGACGGCCTTTACGACCAAAATACGATCTGGTGCCAATTTGCGTTTAATGGCAAATACACATGCTTCAGATTTGCGAGCACTGTTAATTAGAGCTGGAGTGGATTCTCCAGAATCTGTTATTGATGCTCTGGCAAAGATTACAGTAACTGATGATCGTCCCAGGTTATGTAGCGATGTCGAGCCATTAGAAACCGGCGCAACACGATGTATCATGAATCCCGGACTTAAAATGTTATGGATGGTATATCGACCACAGACTGGAATGAATAATCGTACTGCGGATTTGCTCTATAATGTTCAGTGGTCTGGTGAAGATTTGAATGCATTTATATTTCGGGTCAAAACACTTAAGTCGGCTTATACGTTTATAATCCCGGAGATTTGTGGCAACCTGTCGTTGGTGTCTATTGCTGATCGACAAATTCATAGTGATACCGAGCAGAGAGTTGAGGGGTATATAGCTACTCAGCAAACTACAATCGGTTGGGCATCTACCTATGGTGTTGATGAGACCGTAGATATGCTTGAGCACCATCTCGTTGAAGATCGGCCGTCAGGTAGAATCTTGAATGCCTATCCTTATCAAGATATGGCACATGCGGGTTACGGCCTGTCTATGGGCATGGGCTGGAGAGGAGCATATCTTTCGGCAATAGGGCCAGATCCTTGGGGCAATCATTATATGGTTAACAGTGTTTTTCTGAATAACCCTGGTCTTAGACGACCATATAACACCGTATGTCTGTCAGCTGGTGCTGATGGAATCGTAGACACGCCCTTTGCCGCAGTCGGAACCAAAAGACTGGGCGATGACTTCACCTATGTTATATCCGGTAGACCCTATTAGAGCATAAATATTTTTATAATAATTTCCGCCAAGGCTTTGCGCCCTTGGCGTTTTTTGTATTGTTGCCAATGAGATGTTAAAAATTTAGGTATAAAAAAGACGATGATTGGTCGGCAAAATATTTAAAGTCTACCAAGAAGAGGTATCGTCGTCTCCGTTAATCTCTGTCTGTTGCTGTCTCTCGTGCTCAATAGGACTCGAAAAATCATTTTGACCACAGATACACGGGTTACAATCGCAACTTCGACAAACATCCGATGGATAATCGTGTGACCCACACATACAGGGAAAACAGTCGCAAACACTGCATACGTTGTCCATGTCTAAGCTCTTTCAAAGAACAGAAACATGGTAACGCGATAACAGTATATGTCAACATGAGTATAATAGTGCCGTTAGTACTACTCTAAAATTAAAAAAGCCTCAGACCATAAAGGACGAGAGGCTTGCTGGATTCGAAATTACTTGCTATTCGCAAACACAGCGTACGCTGTTACAACGTCCGCAGCGGCCCCG
>Ga0209212_1006170_pt1 | contig 13852 bp, 11 predicted proteins | sample RifGroC2_FD_183996 | JGI IMG/M metagenome (GOLD analysis project Ga0209212, IMG submission 183996) | Groundwater microbial communities from Rifle, Colorado, USA - Groundwater C2 (SPAdes) (version 2) | ecosystem: Environmental > Aquatic > Deep subsurface > Groundwater | place: Rifle, Colorado... | reverse complement strand
AAGGTTGTAAAAGCCTGAGGATAAAAGGATAAAGTTCATCTTCTCATTCTTCTCCGAGTCTGGCTGCCTGCCGGCGAATGCTAACGGCAGCCAGGCCGGCCGCTAGAGCAAGCGGCCCCGGTTGGACCGGAAACGGACCAGCCCCCCGACCGTAAGGTCATTGGAAAGGAGACACCCCTGGCTGATCACTTGGCTTGATGGCACAGCAGGCTGTCTCCATCTTATGAGACAGCCTTTTTGTGTGAGGGAACCATGTCAGACCTTAAAGCGCTACTCGATATCTCATCTCGCGATCACCAGCATCTTTGCCCGCGCCAGATCCTTGGCGTCCGCCTGGGACTGTTGGGTATGCATTCTATCGGATTTAATGAGCCGCCTGCTAAAAAACGGCTCCTTGTAATCATTGAAACCGATGGTTGTTTTGCCGATGGAATTTCTGCCGCTACAGGTTGTACAGTTGGCCACCGCACCCTGCGAGTTGAGGATTACGGGAAAACAGCAGCCGTTTTTGTAGATATTGAAACTGGTCAGGCAGTTCGCGTCTCCCCGGCGTTGGATATCCGTGAGAAGGCCTACGACTACGCACCCGATGAACCGCGCCATTATTTTGCCCAGATGCAGGCTTACCAAACCATGCCTGACCCCGCGATGTTTACTGTGTATCCGGTATTCCTAAACACTGCGGTCAACGCTATCGTTTCCCGGCCTGGCGTGCGTGTAAATTGCTCCGCCTGTGGAGAGGAAATTATGAACGAACGTGAGACTAGGGTTGGAGAACTCACTCTCTGTCGTGCTTGTGCAGAGGGTGCCTATTATTCCGAATATGCATCAACCGATCAAAGCTTGTTTTCCGATCCGAGGATCGCACTTCACACACTGGCAAGTAAAGGTTAACTACACCAAACTTGATTTATCGAGTATTTTCACCCGTTGGGGCAGTGCAAAACACGCCTCCGCTATCGCCTCAGCATTTATGGTATTGATTCGGTCATTGGATTAGCGGTACGTGTCAGCGTTGCGCATTCTTCTTCGACGAGTTTAGCCTGTTACGTGGCCCTTTTGGGCGGCCGGCGCGCTGACAGGCAGTAATTTTGGTGCACAACGTTTGAGCGGGATCCATATTCGCTGCGCCCTGGTCGATAAAAACTCATCTATTACCCGGACCCAAAATATCGGGCTGACAACCAACAGTATTTTGGTCGAAAAGACGGCCCTTTCACTAGCTCAGGCTGGTCTATTGCCGATAAAGTTAATTTCCAGCGAATCCTATTTTCCAATTCCAACTAAAACTTTGTGCCCCATAATTTATTGGTGGAAGATTTTATAAGAAAAGGATTTACCTATTTTTGATTGGAGTTGACCAACTGGGCAGGTGTAAAATCAAATATGGGAATATTCGTATGGCCGAGAAAATTACCGAAAGCGCTCTTAAATCCTTATCATCCCCAGAAAGCTTTTCGCGTGGGTATGAGTTATACCAATCCGATGCAGTCTTTGACACCTTCCGGCAGGGAGCCTTTCTAACAGGGAAATGCGAAGGCAGCAGTGCGCCATTTTATCAGCTGAGCGTTCAACTGGACGAAGGCGGTATTCAGGAAGCTTCCTGCACTTGTCCGTATGACTGGGGTGGTTACTGCAAGCATATCATTGCCTTAATGCTCACCTATATTCATCATCCGGATGCTTTTATCGAGCAAAAGAATATCAAAGAGCTGTTGGGGCAACTGGATAAAAACGCTCTGGTGTGCCTGATTGCAAAAATGGTGGATAAAAATCCGGATTTGTATTCCTGGCTACAGGCTGCCGTTCCAAACACATCAGCTAAACCCCAACCTGCCCAATCACGAAGAAAGCGTAAAACGGAAGTATCAAAGACAGAATACAAGCGGCAAATCCAGAGTATCTTGCACAGTTTGCGTGGTTACCGCATGTCAGAAGCATACTGGATGGTGGGTGGTATGGTCGACCAACTGGATCGTGTTCGTGATACAGCCTATGAGTTCCTAGAGTCCGGTGATGCACAGGGGGCGCTGGTAATTCTGACAACCCTTCTAACCGAAGTCAGCGGGAGTTTTGAACAATTTGATGATTCCGACGGCGCGTTGGGTGGCTTTTTTGGTGAATTAGCTTTGCCTCTTGTTGAAGCCATTCTGAGCGCGGACCTCAGTAAAGCCGAGCGCCGCAGCCTGTTTAAAGAACTGGAACCGGTGATTGAAGAATTAAGCGCTTATGGGATTGATGGCCTGGATGTGATCCTTGCCGCTGTGAATCGCGGCTGGTCAGATGAAGCATCGAATGAATTGGAGGACTATGATTTCGATGACACAATCCTGATCGAAGCCAAATTGAACATTCTGGAACGCCAGAACCGTGTAGAAGAATACCTCAAGTTATGTCTTGAAGCTGGTGAGTATCGACGCTATATTCTCAAACAGATAAAGATGGAAGAGTTTGAAAAAGCAGTGGATGTTGCATGGAAAACCCTGACTCAAGCCAATGATGCCCTGATGGTCGCCAAAGCGTTGCGAGACACCGGGCGCTTGCCAGATGCGCTGCGCCTGGCAGAGAAAGGGTTAGAGTTGGACGGCAGCAAACATGATCTGGGTGTCTGGCTTGGGCCGATTGAAGAGACCCAGGGACAGATTGATCAAGCCATTCAATCTTATCAAGCAGCGTTCACTAGTCTGCCTTCTCTGGAACTGTACAGCACACTCAAAAAGTTATCTGATGTAAATTGGGACAATTTACGATCAGCCCTGATGCATACACTTCAGGATTCACACCACGCGAATGTGCTTGCCGATGTCTATCTTTTTGAAGAGGAATGGGATCAAGCGATTGGTGTCGCCGATAAAGCCGGCGAATGGAATTATTCCCTGATCGAAAAAGTGGCGGATGTTGTTCTCCCCTTTCGCCCGGATTGGGTAATCCAGGCCAGCCGGAAACAGGCAGAAGGGTTAATTGCCAAAACTCAGAGTAAATATTATGCCGCTGCCACGCGCTGGCTGGCAAAGATGAAACAGGCTTATCTTTCCTCCGGCAGAAAAGCCGATTGGGTAGCTTACCTGGATGGATTGAAAAGCACTTATTCACGCCGGCCAGCGCTACAAGCAGAGCTGCGAAAATTATAACTCTGGTGGTTTGGGAGAACACCCTGTTTCTTTAATTAGGTAAACCAAAAATAGCTTCCCGTGGTTCACGTCTGCGGTAACGTCAGCGGCAGGGCCTGCGGCAAGAGAACACCTTCCCTTTTATTCCGGATTTTTATTCCACGATCTCTGGTAAATTCAATAACAGCGCATCATGCCGCTGTCTTGAATCTTCAACCAGTTGCGATGAGAAACCAGATCGGGAGCATAACGCAAAACAGAACTGATAGTTTTCCAATTACCTTAGGGAACTTGACGAACCCTGGTAAAGAGGATACTATACGCACATCGATCAACTATTGCTGCCTGCCGGGCAAGCAAGAACCAGAGTTCGTCAGGTTGGCTGACACTTGCCCTGGCGGGCAGTGCCAGGGTTTGCAGAGCCCGCCGCACAAATGGCACGGATTCAGGATTTTTGCTCACACCGGCTCCGGGTGCTTTCGGAGTAACCCGGAGGTCAGTGGTTCGAATCCACTCCCCGCTACTGTTTCCGAGACGCCCATCCCTCTCACGAACCCGGTTCGGGGACGCAAAGAGCGCGGAAATGGGCGTTTTTGGTGTAGACATGCGATTGGTCCTTTTTAGGAAGTTGTTGTTAGGGCTTTAGGTCTATATTGTTTGTTTACATTTTTCTGAACACATTCCTCTTCTAAAGATAGACCAAAAATATATCGATTTGGATAGGTTTTTTGCCTGCTGACTAGCTTATCGGATTAAGTAGAGCCCAACGGATAAAGATCATTACAACATGCGTGTGAAACGCTTCCGTGACAACAGCAAGTTTGGTGTTGGTCAATTCAAATACACGATCCTGAAAACTAGCTTTTTTACTTTGGCAGCACCTATAAACAAATGCGACGTACTGTACCGGCACTTTGTTGTGACCTCACGCGACACAAGTTTAATTTCAAATTAGTGACAAATTTTTTAGATATTTTGTAGGTCGTATTAGGGACATAGATAGCCCCTTTCGAATAGGATAGTTTGTAGTAAAAGACCATCTCTTACTAACAGGATGGTTTTATGTTGGAGTCTGAAGGATTCTTTATAGAAGTGCAAGATGGAAATTCCATTAAACGCTCAATGTTGCTGGATTCGTCGTCACTCCGTCGCACGCTGTCACCTTTACATTCATGTTTCCCCTGAAGCCGACAGACCGGTGAAACCATGAGCAGTCAGAAACTAACCGTCGACGCCGAACTGGGAAAGCTTCAGCACGAATCATTCAAATACTTTCTCCATGAATCAAATCCAGCCAATGGGTTGGTGATCGATAAGACCGCAGCGGATTGGCCTGCCAGTATTGCCGCCACCGGCCTCGCATTGGCGGCTTACCCGGTGGCTGTTGAACGCGGGTTTATGTCGCGTGCCGCGGCGGTAGAACGAACGCTGACAACCCTGCGTTTTTTCTGGAACAGCCCGCAAGGCTCTGAACCCGACGCGACTGGCTACCGGGGCTTTTATTATCATTTTCTCGACATGCAGACCGGCCGGCGCGCCTGGCAAAGCGAACTATCAACGGTAGACAGCGCTTTTTTGCTGGCGGGTGCGCTGACGGCGGGAATTTATTTTGACGCGGATACATCCGACGAGCTTGAAATCCGCACGCTCGCAGACGCTCTCTATCGCCGTGCGGATTGGCAATGGGCGCAAAACCGTGGCGCAACGGTTACGCACGGCTGGAAGCCCAAAAGCGGATTTCTCAAATACCGTTGGGAAGGCTACGATGAGGCGCTGCTGCTGTATATCCTGGGGTTGGGCTCGCCTACTCATCCACTGCCCGAAAGCAGCTACGTTGCGTGGACGTCTACTTACCGATGGGAAAACTGTTACGGTTATGAATATCTTTACGCCGGGCCGTTATTCACCCACCAGCTCTCGCATATCTGGATTGATTTTCGCGGCATTCAAGACGGGTTCATGCGCGAAAAAGGTATCGATTATTTCGAGAACAGCCGTCGCGCGACTTATGTCCAGCAACAGTACGCAATGGAAAATCCACACAAGTTCGTAGGCTATGGCCGCTGTTGCTGGGGAATTACCGCGAGCGACGGCCCCGGACGTCGTAAGATAAAAGTCAATGGCATCGATCAACAATTCTTCGATTACGTGGGCCGAGGTGTGCCGTACGGGCCCGACGATGGTACTATCGCGCCGTGGGCAGTGGCGGCATCGCTGCCATTCGCACCCGAGATCGTACTACCCGCGCTCGATTACTGTATTCATGACGTCAAATTAACAAAGTCCAACCCCTACGGCTTCAAGGCATCTTTTAACCCAACCTACCCGGGAAATTTCGGCAACCGCCATGGCTGGGTATCGCCTTGGCATTACGGGCTCAATCAAGGGCCGATCGTCCTGATGATCGAAAATTATCGTACCGGCTTATTGTGGCGATTGTTGCGAGACTGCCCTTATATCGCCAGCGGCTTGCAACGAGCGGGTTTTTGCGGGGGGTGGTTATGAAACCTGTACTAATATATCGACTAATATGGCAGAAATATGCCTGAAATCCGGAACTGGAAATGGAGTAACCCCATATGAATGCACAAGAGCTTATAAACACCACAAGGACGCTGGTCGCTGGCGACAAGGGCTTGCTGGCGATGGATGAAAGTAATCCAACCTGCAACAAACGATTTGCCAGGTTGGGGATTCCCCAGACCGAGGAGGCACGACGCACCTATAGGGAGTTGATTGTGACCACTCCTGGTTTATGTGAGTCTATAAGTGGCGTCATCCTTTATGATGAGACCATCCGCCAGGCCAAGAAAGATGGGACTCCGTTTATTAAAGTCATCACCGACGCGGGCATCATTCCGGGCATCAAGGTAGACACCGGCGCGAAAGAAATGGCGGGTCATCCAGGAGAGAAAATAACCGAAGGTCTGGATGGATTGCGCGACCGCCTCAAGGAATATTTTCAAATGGGTGCCCGATTTGCCAAGTGGCGCGCGGTGATTGCCGTGGGCGATGGCATTCCTAGCCGGGGTTGCATCGAGGCCAACGCGCAGGCATTGGCTCGCTATGCCGCGTTGTGCCAGGAAGAAGGACTGGTCCCCGTCGTCGAGCCGGAAGTACTCATGGACGACGAGCATACCCTGGAGCGGTACAGCGAGGTTACGGAGGAAGTCCTGCGAACGGTTTTTAACCAGCTTTACACCCAACGGATAACGCTGGAAGGAATGATCCTAAAGCCCAACATGGTGCTTCCGGGATTATCCTGTCCCAAGCAAGTAGCGGTGAACGAGGTGGCCGACGCCACGGTGAGATGTCTCTTGCGAGCCGTCCCCGCTGCCGTTCCGGTGATTGCTTTCTTGTCGGGCGGACAATCCAGTGAACTGGCCTCGGCCCGTTTGAATGCCATGAATGTTAGATTCAAGTCGCGACTGCCTTGGGCGTTGTCGTTTTCGTTTGCCCGCGCCATTCAGCAACCGGCTTTGGAGATTTGGCAAGGCGAGGAGGCTCACGTATTGGCAGCACAACAAGCTCTGTATCATCGAGCCAAGTTAAACCAGGCTGCGCGCCGTGGGGAATATAAAGCCGCGATGGAAAGGACATGAACATGACAACCAGTATCCTGCAACTCGCTAAACTCGTGTCATCGCAAAGAAAGGAAAATACCCATTATGAAACGCAATTCCGAGCAGCCTAAAGCTCCCGAATCGAAACCGCCGCATGGCGAGGTGGCTAAGGAAGTAACCACGGATGTAAAAAGGCAGGCTTATCGTAAAGATGAAGACAACCAAGAAGGCGCGATGAAAACGAGCGTTATTGAAGTGCGCGGCATGCTGTCAGCATTGAGTTCGCGCGGAGTGGAAAAGCGGATTGGCAAGGTGCCGGGTGTCAAAAGCGTTACAGTGAATTACGCTGCGGGAAGCGCCACAGTGCGCTACGACGAAACCCGACTCGAGATCGCCGATATCAAGGCGGCCGTGCACCAATGCGGGTATCAGTGTGCGGGCGACACTTTACCCAAGCATGTGAGCGAACACAAGCCAGCCCGCAAGCGTGCTGTAGTGCCGACGCCAAAAGCTGCACCAGCCTCCGCTTCAACGCCAGTGGACGCTGTGCCGAAAGCTTCCCCGGCCGCCCCCGTCGCTACCGCAGTCGCCGGTCACGAGGGCCACGCGGCGCCCGGTGCACAGCCCGCAATGTCGGCGGATATGGCGTTTGAGATGGGCCATGGCGACAAGGACCTACCGGCCATGGTCCGCGACATGCGCAACCGTTTCTGGATCTGCCTGATCTTCACCGTGCCGATCTTTGTCTATGCACCGATGGGAAGCTTCCTCAAGCCGCCGACTCCACCGTTCGGGCTGGAGCTCAACCTGTGGCTGTTCTTCCTCGCAAGCGCCGCGATTCTCTATCCGAGCTGGCCGTTCTTCGTCTCCGCTTGGCGCGCGCTTAAGACGGGCACCCTGAGCATGGCGGTGTTGGTCGTGTTAAGCGTCGGCACCGGGTATCTCTACAGTGTCGGTTCCACTTTCTTCTTCAAGGAGGGCGGGCAGTTCTTCGAAGCCGCAGCCGTCCTCCTAGTTTTCATCCTGCTCGGCCACTGGATGGAAATGCGTGCCCGCGCCGGTGCGTCGTCCGCCATCAAGGCGCTGATGAATCTCACACCGGCGAAGGCCTCCGTAATCCGCAACGGCGCCGAGGTTGAAGTTCCGACGGCGGAGGTGCTGGAGGGCGAGATCGTCGTGATCCGGCCGGGCGGCAAGATTCCGGTCGACGGCACAGTGGAGACCGGCGAATCACTAGTCGACGAGTCCATGCTCACCGGCGAGTCGATGCCGGTCCAGAAGGGGCCGGGCGCCACCGTGATCGGTGCGACCATCAACAAGAGCGGCAGCTTCCAGTACAAGGCGACGAAGGTCGGCGCCGACACGGCGCTGGCACAGATCGTAAAGCTGGTGCAGGAGGCGCAGAACTCAAAAGCGCCGGCGCAACTCCTGGCGGACAAGGCCGCGCAATGGCTGGTGATTGCTGCGATCCTCATCGGTCTTGCAACGTTTGGGGTGTGGTTCTGGTGGATCGGACAGCCGCTGCTGTTCGCGGTGACTCTGACCATCACGGTCTTCGTGATCGCCTGCCCGGATGCGTTGGGACTTGCGACGCCTATGGCGGTCATGGTAAGTACCGGCTTGGGTGCAATGAACGGCATTCTGTTCAAGAACGCCTCGGCGCTTGAAGATGCCACCAAGCTCAACGTCATCATCTTCGATAAGACCGGTACGCTCACCATCGGCCAGCCGGAAGTCGTGGCGATCGTGACGGCGGACGGGGTCACCGAGGACGTGGTGCTGACCGCCGCCGCAGCCGCCGAGCAGGGGTCCGACCATCCGCTGGCCCAGGCAATCCTACGCCGGGCGGCAAACCTCACCATCGCGGCGCCGACAGGATTCGAAAGTCTCGACGGCATGGGCGCACGCGCCGAGACTGCTGGCGGAACGGTGTTCCTCGGCAACCGGCTGCTGATGGATACACAAAAGCTCGCGCTCGGTCCCCTGGAGGCCGAAGCCACCCGCCTACAGGGGGACGGCCGCACCGTAGTCCATGTGGCTCAGGCCGCTCGCGTGATTGGCCTCATCGCCATCGCCGATGCAATCAGGCCAACCTCCAAGGCAGCGGTGGCAAAGCTGCGCGAACGCAAGATCGAAGTGGTGATGCTGACTGGCGACAATGCAGCTACAGCCAAACGCATCGCCGCGGATCTCGGCATCGACAGCGTGTTAGCCGACGTGCTGCCGGGCCAGAAGGCCGAGAAAGTGAAGGAGCTGCAGGCTACGGGAAAGAGGGTCGGGATGGTGGGCGATGGGGTCAACGACGCGCCAGCGTTAACCCAGGCTAACGTGGGTTTTGCCATTGGCGCCGGTACCGATGTCGCGATGGAAAGCGCCGATGTAGTGCTGATGAAGAGCGACCCGTTTGACATCGTCGTCGCGATCGAGTTGTCGCACGCAACATTGCGAAAGATGCACCAGAATCTTTGGTGGGCGGTGGGCTACAACGTAATCGCGTTCCCGCTCGCTGCGGGCGTCTTGTACCCATTCGTACTGAGTCCGGAGGTCGCAGCACTGTCAATGTCCGGCAGCACCCTCTTGGTGGCGATCAATGCGCTGTTGCTGAAGCGCACCAAGCTGGCTGGCATCCGTCAGCCTGGCAAGACAGCGGCCGAGCCTAAACCTGAACCCAAGGCTGAGTCTCAGCCTGAAGCAAACGCTGAACCTAAGCCTGAAGCCAAAGCTGAGACTAAACTTGAAGCCAAATCGGAGCCTAAGCCTGAGGCAAACGCTGAACCCAAGCCTGAAGCAAACGCAGAGCCTAAACCTGAGGCAAAAGCCAAGACACCGTCTGGTGTGACGCCGCAGATCGTCAAGCGAGTCCATGAACTCTACGAGGAACTGGGGCGCGAGGACGTTCGAGCAGTTCAGGAATGGGAGGAGACGGAGCGGGAGATTCAGAAAGTTGAAGCCAAGGCCGAGCCTAAACCTGAAGCAAAAGCTGAGCCTAAACCTGAAGATGAAGCCAGGCCCAAACCTGAGGCAAATGCCGAGACTAAGGCTGAAGCAAAAGCCAGACATCAACATAAAGACAAAGTCGAGCCTCAAACTGATGTCAAGGCTAAGCTTAAACATGAAGCCAAAGCCGGGCCTAAGCCTGATGCCAAACCATGACCAATTTGTTGAGGAACGGGAGTAAGAATTTTTGATTTACACAAAACAACGTGAAAACCGGAATCACAAGATAGTGACAACAACAACCAAGAAAGGAACATGACAATGAAAGAAACGAAATCCGTGACCAAAGACCCCATCTGCGGAATGACCGTGGACGAAACAACCGCTCTCCACGCGGAACGCGATGGAAAGACGTTCTACTTTTGCAGTGACCACTGTCGGCAAAAGTTTCTGTCCACGCCCGCCGGCGCCCAGACGGAGGGCAAGTCTGGATGCTGCTGTGGATAAAGACGCAGCCAATGCGGGCGTGATTTCCGCGAATGCCCGCCGGGTCGCTGTTCTCGTCATTCATACAGACGAAGAACTGATGATCACGGTTCAGTATGCCGCGCACTCTAGCCTGGCTTGGCCAGTAAAAAAAGAAATTCCAACCATGCGACGGAATATTTTTCTCGGATTGATAGTCATTTCTCAGCACTCTCATCGATATGATTTAACAAGGAGGATATAAAATGTCCGATTTAAAAATACGAGTTGTATTAAATGGTTATGGCGTGATCGGAAAACGCGTCGCCGACGCGGTCGCTGCCCAGGATGACATGCTACTGGTCGGCATTGCTGATGTTGTCAGTGACTGGCGCATCAAGGTAGCGGTTGAGAAGGGCTACCCAGTGTTCGCCTCGACCAGCGAGGCGGTGGATGGAATGCGCGTCGCAGGCATCCCCCTGCGGGGTACCCTGGATGACCTGCTCGAGCGGGTCGATGTGGTCGCTGACTGTACCCCCAAAGGCATTGGCGCAAAGAACCTGAAGCATTACCGGGAACATGGAGTTAAAGCTGTTTTCCAGGGTGGAGAGGAGCATAGCCTGACCGAGCACTCCTTTGTGGCGCAGGCTAACTACGAAAGCGCCCTGGGTCGAGATGCGACCCGTGTGGTTTCCTGCAACACCACCAGCATCGTGCGCACCCTGAGTGCTCTGAAGATAGCGGGATTGCTAAAGAAAGCCCGCGGGGTGCTCATTCGCCGGGCCACTGACCCGTGGGAATCGGATCATTCGGGGGTGATGAACACGGTCGTCCCCGAAACTACCATCCCTTCTCACCAGGGCCCGGACGCACAGACAGTCGATCCGGAGTTGGACGTGGTCACGATTGCAGTGGTGGCTGCACACACTAACAGTCACCTGCATGCCTGGAGCGTGGAACTCACTCGCGAGGTTACGAGAGAAGAGGTGTTGGCGGCTTTCCGCGCCGCTCCACGAATCGCCTTCTTGCGTGCTTCTGACGGCGTGGTGGCGCTTAACAGCACCCTGGAATTGATGGCAGACCTTGGTCGCCCGCGCGGAGATATGTGGGAGGTGGGTTTGTGGGAAGACAGCCTGACCGTCAAAGGGAACGAGCTGTTCTACAACTACCAGGTTTACAACCAGGCGATTGTCGTCCCGGAGACGGTCGACGCCATCCGCGCCCTGTACGGTATTGAACGCGAAGGAAGCAAGTCGATCGCCAGGACTGACCAGGCGTTAGGTATTGTGCGTGAATTTATCGAGAGACGCAAGTAACCATCGTTTCGAAATGATTCGATGCACAAATCGCTGACGATTGGGAAAGTGTACGGATTACAGCAAATATCGGATATAACTGTAATCTTTACCGTATTTGCCATGGAATGGCGCGGTTCGATGCATCGCTTGATCAACAGGCTGGAACTGATAAATTGGAATAGGCGAACCTGCCGATACAGATGAAGAATGCAGCATGTACCCCTTACAGGTTTTTGAAGTTGCGAATGGTATTACTACGCGTGCACCAGCAACCAATAACCCACTCGTTGGTATTGGACGTTTTTGCTGCGATTATCAGTTCAACGGTGATGTGGTTTTAAGATCTGAATTGCTAAAGAAACTGCCCAAAAAAAAGCAAAATGGTATACAAAAAAGGACTAAAAAAGTACTTGACGAACCCACGCAAAAAGTATACTATGCGCACATCGATCAACTACATCGTCCCTTGGTGGGATCGCTGCGCACCGGGCAAGCAAGAACCCACAGGGTGCTTCGCAACCTGCGTTCGTCGGTTTGGCTGACACTTGCCCTGGCGGGCAGTGCCAGGGTTTGCAGAACCCGCCGCACAAACCCATGCACTTCGTGCAGGGCGTACCGGTGGCACGGATTCAGGATTTTTACTCACACCGCTCCGAGTGCTTTCGGAGTAACCCGGAGGTCAGTGGCTCGAATCCACTCCCCGCTACTTTTTTCCGAGACGCCCAATAATGGGCGTTTTGGGTTTAAACATACGTCAGGTAGCTTTACCGATTGGGTCTCAATTAACGGAACTGTGCGTGATCTTCTTCAAGATTGAAATATCTTCCCCGAATTTGCACATTGCGCCGCAATACTCGTGTAGATCGTTGAAGGAAATATACGCCAGATCGATTTCTCTCAAGGCCTGCTTAAATGCCGGGCGAGCGAGTTGTGCCATCACTTCTTTTTCACGCTGATTGGGCGCTACCAGGTACAGGTTGCAATTACAATCACGGAGAGAGTGATATAGATCTTCTAAGCGTAAAATACCCGAATAAATAGAGGTACTTTTCTCAATTTCGAAAGCTCCCACGATTTTGTTTGAATCCGGTTCCAACCAAATTACATCAATCAGTCGCACTGTAGCCAGAACTTCTGGGGACCAGTTCAATGGCGGCAAATCGGGGACGGTAAGCATCGAAAATAACTGATCTTCCCACTCGCGGTGGCGATCGTTCCGGGCTATGTAAACATTGTAATGAAGGGCCCGTCCGATCTGGATCAGCATGTATTGCATGTGGGTATGTTCTGACTCCTCTGCCAGTTCCGAGACCACATCATTATGACGTGTCTGAGCCAACTTCTCTGCTTTAGCCTTTTCAAGTTGTAGACCCCATGGCACAGCACCTCCATGGATTAACCTCCCGATCCCCAATTCGTATAACAATCCTGCAAAAGCGCCTAGATCTTTAGAGAGATATGAACGCACGGCTTCATTGGTTTGGAGAAGCGTTTGACGCATTCCAAGGTAGGCTTCCCAGGAACCTAGCTTTTTATTATCGTTAAACAACGCGTTGAATCCATTCATCATCGCCGTATTAATGGGGGGTATTAGAGTAGGGTGGAGAAAATAGACGATATTGGCCACCGATGGACCCAATCCTTTAATCTGCATCGCAGCCAGACGACTCATGGCCGTTAAAATTTGGTCCTCGCGCGTTGCATTCAGGCAAGTTTCCAAAAAGGCACCAAACTTCCGCTTATTGCTCTCGTTTTCATAGATGTCAGGGATGCGTAGCTTCGGTTTCCAGAAGAATGAATGTGCTGCTCCTTCGAATACCTGCTTTTGCTCGGTAATAGCGGTCAGTACTACTTCCAACGGAGAGCCTTTAAAGTCATTCCCAAAACTTCCTGCCGAGATCGCATCCACCAGGTCACGCACCCCACGTCGAATAGAACGGAAAGCTTTCATGCGCTCTTCGCTGCTAATAAACCAGGTGTTGTAGACTGACTCTGGGTCTGACTTGTAGCTTTGAATCAGAGGGAGCAAAGAAGCAGTTTCCATTTAAATCATCCTTATCACTACGTAAGTTTGGAGATGTAGCCCAAATGTCTGCTGCATATTCCAGTGAATACGTCCATTAAACCTGTTGTTTCAGGTTCACTCTGTCTATTTAGTTCGAAATCGCTGGATGGTTCATTATAAATCTCTTCAATGTGCGCACCCCCAAGCATCATCTGGATAAATTGTATACCCGTATGGAAGTACACTCGCTTACCAAAGTTTTGATCTTTGCCAAATAGCACTTTCAGAGCAGGTAGTTTTACCTGATGTGAGCACACCAGTGTTGTTAGCAATGTTGTTAGCAGTGTTGTTAGCCCAAAGTTAAAATGTCCCCTAGTCTGACAAAGTTAAACTGTCCCCCTCAGTTGGAGCACTGGGTTTGGATAAGGGGGTAGCAAAGCCTTTACGCCAGGGATGATCTTTAGCGGGCGGATG
>Ga0209212_1006169_pt1 | contig 13853 bp, 13 predicted proteins | sample RifGroC2_FD_183996 | JGI IMG/M metagenome (GOLD analysis project Ga0209212, IMG submission 183996) | Groundwater microbial communities from Rifle, Colorado, USA - Groundwater C2 (SPAdes) (version 2) | ecosystem: Environmental > Aquatic > Deep subsurface > Groundwater | place: Rifle, Colorado... | reverse complement strand
AGACATGTAGAAATAAGAAAAAAATTAAATATGCTAAAACATCAGTGCAAGCCTACTGATGTTTGGAAAGATTTACTTGAGACTGATGTGTTATATCAAGATGTATATACCGAGGAAGGTATTCAACTGATTTCAACTTCACTAGATGCGTTTATTGATAATATTCTGAAATTAGCTTCATATAGCGATTCAAATGAAGTCAACGGAATGATAAAAGTACTTATTCTAGAATTGAATGGAATCAATAATGAGTCAGATCTTATTGGTGTTGAAGAAAGAGAGCAACTATATAATTTTATATGTGAAGTATTAGAAACAATTAAGTTTGAACATTATGATGCTATTATTGATAAATATCGAGTGTGGTAAAAACTCGATATCGCTGGAAATGTGACCTACGATACAAGTCGGATTTCAGAAGAAATATTTGGAAATGCTGATCAAATAAAAATCACTTACAATGATGAAAACCAACTTGAAGGTCTTTGGTTTTATGAATCCAATCAATATATTCAAAGATATTCATATGAGTATAACCAATCAGGGAATCTTACAGTTTTGAAAGATTTAAGAGATAATCAAGAATACTATTATAACTATGACCTTGTTGGACGCATTAAAAAAGTTACGAATCAAGATGGCGATGTCATTTCATATGAGTATGATAATGCAGGAAATCTTCACATCTATACTTTTGATATTGCAGGATTTAGTCGAAATACAATCTTTAGTTATGACTTGACATCTGGAATCTATGACAAAACAGAATATGGTGATGTTACTAAAAACTATACATTTGAAACTGATGATCTGAGAAGATTGATAGGCATATCAATCACTATACCTTTCACAACAATCAATACCATTTCATATAGTTATCTGGAAGGTATTGATGTGACATATGGTGATGTTTCAAGAAGAATACAAACAATCACACAAACCAATAGCTATCATTATATTACACAAACCATGGAATACAATGCTCAAGGTTATATCACTAAAATCACTGATTTTTCTTCTGATATTGTAGAATACTATTACGATGCCAAGGATCAACTCATTAGAGAAAACAATGAGATTGATGACTACACCTATACCTATGCTTATGATAATTATGGAAATCTCGACACGCAATCATCTTATGATTTCGTTGCCGGCAACAACACATTGGGTACCGTATTAAAAACTGAAGTATACACCTATGATTCAACTTGGAAAGATAAGATCAGTACCATGGTATACACAGATATTCTCAATTCATCCTTGAATTACACGTTAACTTTTTCATATGATGATTCTGGTAATGTAACAGGGATAGATGATACGAGAGGTTCTGCTTACGATCAAGCATTTATATGGGAAGGTCGTAGTTTGATATCTCAAACGATTGGTTCTACTTCGATAACCTATACATATGACCAAAATGGCATTCGAGATTCCAAAACAGTTGGTTCTGTAACAACAACTTACTATTTGAATGGATCTTTAGTGTTATATGAAACAGATGGAACCAATCAAATCTATTATACTTATGATGTGGATGGATCACTCATCAGCATGAGATATAATGGCACTGAATATTTTTATATGTTTGATGTGTTTGGCAATGTGACTTACCTCGTTGATTCAAGTGGTTACACTGTGGTATATTATAGATATGATGCCTATGGCAATATAATAGATCAAACGTCTTCAGCATTAGCAAATGCCAATCCTTACCGCTACCGCAGTTATCGATACGATCAAGAAAGTGGATTATATTATCTGCAATCCAGATACTATAATCCTGTAACAGGCAGATTTATTAACGCGGATGGCATGTTGAAAGCAAGTAGTACCGTTTTGGGTCACAATATGTTTACATATACTGAAAATAATCCAGTGAACTATAGAGATGATAGTGGGTATGCTAAATGCTTCGAAAATTTTGGTCAATTTGCAGATGGTATATCTTGTAACGGTGGTGGCGGAAGTGGTGGTCTATTAGCACTACTTTACTATGCTTATAAAGCAGTTTTAGGTATAGGTGCTGCCGTTGCAACTGATTACATAATAGATAAATTAAAAGAAATTTCCCCTGAGACATTGGTAGGAGTTAATGAAATTGCAGATGCAACAGAAACTGAGTATTCGAATAAAATAAAAACTGGTTATTATGTCTATGTTTTAACAGAAAATGGGAATCCTTATTATGTAGGAATTACTAATAATTTTGATAGAAGATTAATACAACATACATCGTCTGGAAGATTCATCGGTGGAGTTAATGATTGGACAATAATATGTAATGGAACATGCTCTTTATCCCAAGCAAGAGTTATTGAAACTGGGTTGATAGTTGCGTTTCGGGCTTACTATACATCATCAATGTTTAGCGTGAGATCAAATATAATATTAAGTATCTCGAATTATAGATATTCTTCTGCATTGATTAAAAATGCTATTGAAAACGAGATACTATTACTAATGGAAGGAAGTTAATATGATTTATGAGGAATTAATGAAGGAATTGCATACGTATTTTGATGAAGATGGTGACATGTTGCTGATTGAACCAGCATACACACTTGCCCGTTTTATATTGGACCAAGTTCCTAACGCAACAGAAAATATCATGCAAGAATACTCTGATCTTTTTTATGACCTTGAGTATAATGGCCATTACGCAATCATAGGCGTAGCTATTGTACTCGTAAGATTGGGCAGGAACAGAACGCAAATAAGGGAAAGAGCATTGAAGATTCTCAATAAAGATTTGGAAACCGAATGCAAGGAAAGTTTATTTACAATAGAGCAAACCAAAGAACTTATCAAGCTTATTTCAAACTACAAAGATTACAAGTACGATTTTAAACTTCCTAAAAAAGTGTTGCCTAAAGTCAATCGATTGAATTTCCCTTATGATAAGGGTGACACATTCTTCTTAAAATTGGATGATCCTGAGATCGGAGATATCCCTTATTACAATCAATGGGTGATATTTTCTGTTGTGAGTGTAAAGGTCGATGGTCGCATGCACTTACCAACTATTGTTTTCTATAATTGGTGTAGTAATGAGCCGGAATTGAATTTTCCCTTCGAGTCATTAAAAGCATTAACCCTAACCCGAAAAGGAGGAAGACCATTGATAAAGATAATCTTGAATGATAACTATAACTTGTTTGATGGTGATACTTGTCTATATGTGAACACCTACACTTTGAGCAACGAAGTTAATGAATTGGTTTATAATTGGACCTTTCATGATAGTCCAAACAAGGACATTCATGCTGAAATTTATTCGGATAAGTTCATCAAACAGTGCTTGAAACTTGTGTACAATGAAGCCACCAGACAAAAAATTCCTACCTATATTGATGGAAAACTTGTTGTTTGAACTTGATTGAAAACTGGATTGGAATGGAAATTAAACAGTTGGTTATGATACCATATGCTTAGTAATACTAAAAGTTTTGTAATTATGTAAATTTCCATCAGTAAATCTCTCTAGGTAAATATGAAGAAACTATGATTTTGTACTAACTAAAATAGATTGTTATCAAAACAATAAGATGTATCAAAAGTAGAAGCAAGCCAATGCTTCTTTTTTCTTTAATGGACTTCAGTATTGACTATATAAAAAATCATGATAAACTATATATGAACATATGAGCAAATAAACATATGTTGGAGGAACAATGAAAGACTATACCTGTGAAACCATCAGTATCCATGAGGATGCTATTCAAGAAGTTCAAAAACATATCTTAAAGGATAACAAATTGAATAAGGTCAGTAATCTATTCAAGGTTTTATCTGATCCGACAAGAATCAAAATTCTATTCGCACTTGAAAAACACGAATTATGTGTATGTGATATCTGTGTTGTTTTAAACATGACTCAAAGTGCGATTTCACATCAGTTAAAAACACTGCGTGATGCGGATTTAGTCAGAACAAGAAGAGAAGGAAAGACAATCTTTTATACAGTTGCTGACGCGCATGTGCATCTTATCTTTAATCAAGCGATCGATCATGTAGAAGAAGGTATTGAACAATGATTAAGAAATATAAAATCAAAGATCTGGATTGCGCCAACTGCGCAATCAAGATTGAAAATGCATATAGCAATTTAAAGGGAGTATCTTCAGCCAAGGTTGATTTCGCAAGAGAGAAAGTCATCATCGAAGGTGATGTCTCAAGCTATACCGCTAAAGATTTAGAAAAGATTGCGCAATCGATCGAGCGTCAAGTGAAGGTGACTGAAGAAGAACATCATGATCATGAGGGTGAGCAAACTAACCGTCAAGAAATCATCTTAAATATCTTCGGTGTGATCTTACTCATCATCGCTTATCTCATGGATCGAGAAATCATTATGACCTTTAAACCCTATGTGATTATTTTATTCTATGGATTATCCTATGTATTGATTGGTGGAAAGGTCATCTACCGCGCATTTAGAAATATCTTGAATGGAAAAGTCTTTGATGAACATTTTTTAATGACATTGGCAACCATCGGAGCGTTCGCAATCCGTGAATATGTTGAAGCTGTCGCTGTCATGCTGTTTTATCGGATTGGTGAACATTTTCAAAATCTATCCGTCAAAAAGTCACGTAAGAACATTAAAGATTTAATGGATATCAAACCTGAAATCGCACATCTCCTTGTTGGAGACGTGCAAACAGATATTCATCCTGAAGCTTTGATTCTAGATCAACTGATCGTTATCAAACCAGGAGAAAAAGTACCGGTTGATGGCGTCGTGATCAAAGGATACTCAAGTTTGGATACCAGCAGCCTGACTGGTGAGTCTCTACCTAGAGATATCACACCTGGCTCTCAAGTGCTTTCTGGTTCAATCAATCTATCTGGTGTTTTGATGGTCAAGGTTGAAAAAGCATATAAGGATTCTACAGTATCAAAAATACTGGCATTTATGGATAGCAACAGCAATAAGAAGGCTGTGACAGAACAATTCATTACCAGATTTGCGAAATATTATACGCCGATTGTTGTTTTTCTAGCGCTCTTTCTCGCATTCATATTACCGTTCATCATTTCTATCACCACAGGTTCCCTCTATCAGGATGAACTCAATATTTACTTCAAACGGGCTCTCATCTTTCTTGTCATCAGTTGTCCATGTGCGCTCGTTCTATCCATCCCCCTATCGTTTTTCGCCGGTATCGGTGCGTCTTCAAAAGCAGGCATTCTTGTGAAAAGCGGAAGTGATTTGGAGAATTTCAGCAAGATGGATCATTACGTATTCGATAAGACAGGTACGCTTACGGAAGGTAATTTCCAAGTTACAGAAATCGTATCTGATCAAAAAGATTTGTTATTGGAATACGCAGCGCATGCAGAAGCGCATTCCAATCATCCGATTGCTATTTCAATCTTAAAAGCATACCAAAAAGATGTAGATCTTTCCAAGGTTTCCGCAGTTGAAGAGATTTTTGGGAAAGGTGTGAAAGCTGTTTATCTCAATCAAGAACTTCTGATTGGTAACGATCAATTGATGAAGGATAACAATATCTTATACCAAGAAACAAAAGCGATCGGAACCATCATCCATGTCGTATCTAATCATCAATACTATGGGTATCTCGTCATCAAGGATCAAATCAAAGAAAACGCAAAACAGCTCATTCAATCCTTAAAAAAAATGAATAAAAAAATTACCATGGTCACTGGAGACAATCAAGCAGTCGCAGAGGAAGTTTCTGCCCTCTTAGGTATCGATCACATATATCATCAGCAAATGCCGGAAGATAAAGCGAGACTTGTTCAAGGATTCGCTCAAACTGAAAAAGTCCTATTCATCGGTGACGGCGTCAACGACGCACCAGTTTTATCTTTAGCGACTTTAGGGGTTGCTATGGGTGGTTTGGGAAGCGACGCAGCCATTGAAGCAGCAGATGCTGTCATCATGAACGATGACCCTCTTCAACTAATTAATGCTTATCGAATCTCTAAAAAAACAATCAACATCGTCACACAAAATATCATCTTCGCATTAGGTATCAAAGGCTTAATCCTCATTTTAGGCGCGCTCGGATATGCCAATATGTGGCTCGCCATCTTTGCTGATGTCGGTGTTTCTTTACTTGCTGTCATGAATGCGATGCGCATATTCAAACATAAGAAATAAACATTAGAGTCAGAACCTTGAGTTTTGACTCTTTTTTACCATCAATTTCGAGTATAATAAAAATAGGTGATAACTTGGAAATCAAGCTTGAGCAAATCAAGGGTGTCGGTCCTCAAATACTGAAAATACTTAGGAATAAAGGCATATGGTCAACATATGATCTTGTTTTAAACTATCCAAGATCTTATGAGGATTTTTCAATCACATCATTGGACCGTGCGCAGGATATGGATGTCATCACTGTGCAGGCAACCATTTCATCTGATCTTAAATTCCAACGGTTCACCAAAACAGAACGGATCATTTTTGATGCCAAGGTCTTCGGTGATACTTTGGAAATCGTCGTGTTCGGCAGAGGTTACTTGATGAAGCAGCTTCAAAAAAACGATGAAGTCGTGATCAAGGGAGTCTTTCATCTTTATAAGGAACAGATCGTAGCGAGTTCAATCATGAAGCTGGATAAGAAGGTTCCAATCAAACCAGCTTATGGCATCGATGGAATTTATGATCGGACGCTCACCAATATCGTTCAAACTATTTTTGACGAAAAATGGGTGAACATCTATGAAACAATCCCTAAGGAATTTATTGATCATTATAAGCTTCCTTCAAGGTTGGAGAGCTACAGGATGCTGCACTTACCCAAATCGATAGAGGAAGTTCAACAGGCTGAAAGAAGGTTCAAATATGAAGAAGCGTTCAACCTTCAATTAAGACTGGTTTCTAAACAACCGGGAAGAAATCCAAGACCTCCGAAAGCTTATGATATTCATCAGGTCAAGGATTTAATCAACCGTCTTTCTTATGAACTCACGCAAGACCAAAAGGATGCAGTCAACGATATATTCAGAGATTTCAAAAAGCCTTATGCGAGCTACCGCTTGATCCAAGGAGATGTCGGATCAGGTAAAACAATCGTCACGCTGATTGCAGTTTATGCAGTCATCACAGCAGGAGAACAAGTCTCCTTCATGGCTCCGACTGAACTTTTGGCAAACCAGCACTACCAATATTTCACAAGCATTCTAAAAGACTCGAAAATCGCCTTATTGACTGGTAAAACAAAAAATAAGGATGAGATGAAGAAAAAGATCAAGAACCATGAATACGATTTGGTTATCGGTACGCATGCCCTGATTGAAAAGGATGTCGAGTTCTCAAATCTTGGGTTTGTAGTGATTGATGAACAGCATAAATTCGGTGTCAATACCAGAGAAGATTTAATCATCAAAGCGAAATCGAAGGATGTGCTTTATTTAACTGCGACTCCGATTCCTAGAACGCTCGCCATGGTTGCGTTCGGCGAATCTCATGTCAGCATGATCAAAGAAAAACCGAAGAACAGATTGCCCGTTGAAACCATCTATATTCAAAAATCTGAGATCAAACAGTTATATGAATCTATTCAATTTGCGATCAACAGAAAGGAACATGTTTATCTTGTCGTTCCTGCAATCACATCAGATAAAGTCACAGATAACATTGAAACAGTTTATGAAGAAATCAAATCAAGGTTTGATTGCATGCTGTTTGTGTTACATGGAAAACTGACACCGGAAGAAAAAGATAAAGTGATGGAAAGCTTTGTTTATACACCAGGAAGCATTTTGCTTGCGACCACGATGATTGAAGTTGGAATTGATATCCCAACAGCAACCTTGATTGGAATATATGCTGCGGAATCCTTCGGCTTGTCGCAGCTTCATCAGCTAAGAGGCAGAGTAGGACGCGGAGATCTTCAAAGCGCATGTTATCTGATTTCAGAAAAAGAAGATGTTGAACGTTTAGAATTATTATCCAAGATCAATGATGGGTTTAAGCTAAGCGAATACGATTTGATTGCGAGAGGTCCCGGAGATTTTCTTGGTGTTGATCAATCCGGTTATTTGAAATTTGATTTTTTAGATATCTTAACGGATTATCCAATTTTGATTGAAGCACAAAAAAATGTCGTTTCACTTTTTCAAAGACCAGATTTTAAGACAAATCCAGCGTATAAATATTTAAACAAGTACATTACAGACTTACCAAAGGTATGATATAATAATGAAAACGAAAGTAGGGATATGATGATACGTTTAGCAGTTGACGGCATGGGTGGCGACTACGCACCAGAGCCAATCGTTAAAGGAACTTTAAGAGCGCTTAAAAAATTTGACAACATCGAAATCACTTTATTTGGAGATGAAGTTAAAATGGCTCCCTTTTTAGAACAGCATCCAAGACTTCATGTGGTGCATACGCCTTATTATTTGGAAATGGGTGAAAAAGATCCAATCAAACAATATAGAACCAATAAAGAACTTTCTATGTTTTTAGCGATGCAGTTTGTTAAAGATGGAAATGCGGATGCAGTCGTCAGCGCCGGTCCTACACAAGCGCTTGTCGTCGGTGGACATTTCATCATCAGACGCATGCCGGAAATGAAGCGTGTCGCAATCGCTCCGATGATGCCTTCCTATGACCAAAGAGGAAGACTGCTTTTAGATTCTGGAGCAAACGTGGATTTCAAGCCTGAGCATTTATTGGATTTCGCGATTTACGCAACCATCATGGCTGAAAAAGTATTGAATAGAACAAAACCAACCGTCGCACTGATCAATATCGGTACTGAAGATAGCAAGGGTAGAGATTTTGACAAGGAAGTATTTGCATTACTTAAAGCAAGTCCAGATGTCAATTTTGTCGGAAATATTGAACCGAAAGAAGTATTGACCACAGAAGCGGATATCATGATTTCTGATGGCTTCACAGCCAACATCGTCATGAAGACCGTTGAAGGTACTGCCAAGGGTTTAGGCATGGTCTTGAAACGCGAAATCAAATCATCCATTTTCGCAACCATCGGTGCGTTATTCATGAGAAAAGCACTAAAGAGATTTAAACAATCACTAGATCCATCCGAAATCGGTGGAGCATTATTGATGGGCTTTTCCAGTGTCGTGATTAAAGCTCAAGGATCATCTAAGGAATACGGATTCTATAATGCCATCAGACAAGCGAAGGAAATGGTTGAAGCCAATGTCATCGGTCTTGTTACAGAAACATTATCTAAAAAGGAAGTTAAGGCAGAATGAAGTCATTATTAGAAAGACTGGATATACCCTATCAAAATGAATCTTTATATTTGACTGCATTGACACACGCATCCTATGGGTATGAATATCAAGTAGAAAATAATGAACGCTTAGAATTCTTGGGAGATGCGGTCATGCAGCTCCTCATGGGTGATTATCTATATCGGAAAGATTCAGTCAATGAAGGCATCATGACGAAAATGCGCGCGCAGCTGGTCTGCAAGGAAGCATATGTCGTTTATGCATCCTATATTCATTTGAAGGATTACATGCGTCTTGGGAAGGGTGAACAACTCAAGGGAGCGAACGATTCGATGATTGCTGATGCATTTGAGGCTTTATTTGGTGCGATCTATCTCGATTTGGGATATATGGCAGCAGAAAAAGCATTTCAAATCATGGTCGTCCCCCATATCAAGCCGATGGCTAAAATCATCGACTACAAGTCATCGCTTCAAGAACTGATTCAAAGCGGTGATAAAAGAAGTATCAGCTATATCGTCTTAAAGGAAACAGGGCCTTCTCACGATAAGGAATATGAGGTTGCAGTCAAACTGGACAATCATATCACGTTAGGCGTGGGCAAGGGTAAAAAGAAAAAAGATGCAGAACAAGATGCAGCGCACGACGCATTGAAGAAGGTTAACTATGATCTTAAAGAGACTCTATGAGGATTACGATTTAGCGATTGAACGCATCTTGATCAAGGAATACAAACGTCTGAAGCTTTCCATGCCTGAGATGTCTGTTTTGCTTGCTCTTTTTTCAATTTATAAAAAGAGAAAAACATTTTCCATCACCTCCATCGCCAAACGCGTGGAGCTGAATGCAAATGATATCGGATCACTTGTTGAATCCTTGATGAATAAGGGATTCATGACAATCTTACTAGATACGAAGGATGGAAAAGAAAGAGAAGTCTTTGAACTTGATCCGACCTTCATGAAGATTGAAGAGCTATATAAGTCAGACGATTTGGAAAAGATCAAGGTTTTAGCTGAATCCGCATTAACGGAAACCATCAGATTGTTTGAACAAGGACTCGGCAGAGCATTGATGTCTTATGAACTGGAGAATATCAGAAGATGGTATGACGACAAGACCTATACCCATGAACAAATCATCAGTGCAATCCGTTCATCCGAATCAAAATGCAGTGTTAAATATGTGGAACGCATCCTCACGCAAGCCATTCCTAAACCGATGGAAATCGATCAAGATGTTGAAAATGCTTTGGATGAGATTTATAAGAAAATCAGATGAATAGAGCAGAAATCATTCTTGATGTTTTAGAATCCATGTTTCCTGACGCGCATGTCGAACTCAATCATCAAAATAACTTTGAACTCCTGATTGCTGTTGTCTTAAGCGCACAGACCACGGACATCAGTGTGAATAAAATAACGAAGCCCTTATTTCAAAAATATCCAACTGCCTTTGAATTATCTGAAGCTTTGATTGAAGATATCGAAAGCATCATCAAAACCATTGGATTATATCGTAACAAGGCTAAAAACATTCAGATGCTCTCCAAAGATTTAGTTGCTAAATTCAATGGGGAGGTTCCTTCAAAGAGAAAAGATTTAGAAGCTTTGCCGGGCGTGGGGAGAAAGACTGCGAATGTAGTTTTATCCAACGCATTCGGCATACCCGCACTCGCTGTTGATACGCATGTCGCACGGGTTTCTATTAGACTTGGTTTGGCGAAAGATAATGATTCGGTACTGGAAATAGAAAAGAAATTGATGAGAAAAATACCAAAAGAATTATGGCAGAAAGCACATCACCAATTGATTTTTTTTGGAAGGTATCACTGTTTAGCGAAAAATCCAAAATGCGGTGCATGTCCACTATATGACATCTGCAAATATAAAGATAAAGAATTGAAAAACTGACAATCATCACAATCCATATATCTAGAAAAAGATACTCGTTAAAATTAAAACCATTTACAAAAGATTATGATAATTGAAATATATGAAAATACACTTACATAAGTTGAACACATACCAAAAACATGTACTTGATTGATCCAGTTTATGAGCGTGAAAAATCAGATGGAAGATAAGAAGATGATTCATTAAGATCAATTGGTGATGTTCAATCTACAAACATGTATGCTTATTATGCAAACAATACAGTAATGCATGTTGATCCATCTGGAGAAAGTTTTCTGGTAATTGGTGGAGCAATATTACTTGGTGGTTTGATTGGTGGATTTATAGGAGTAGTTTCAAGATCTGATGATGAAACTGTGTTTGGATCATTTATAGGTGGATTTATCAATGGGGCAGTAAATACTACCGGTCTTGCTGCAGCTTTAGCAACAGGTGGAACTGGCGCGTTTCTATGGGCTGCTGGTAGTGGTTTAGTAGGTGGAGGGTTAGGTAGTTTTGTGAGTCAATATATATCATCAGGCCATGTTAAACTTGGCCTAGTTGTTGCTTCTAGCCTTTATTCTGCAACATCGAACCTCTTAGCACTATATGGTGCTAAATACTTTGCTGATATATATGGGGTAACTTGGGGAGAAAAATTTGTTAGCGCTATTATTCCTTCATTAGGCTCTTTTGTAATAACAAGTACAATTGCTTTTGTTGTGCTACCAAATCCAAATAGATTTCTATATGTACAGAATACCTCATTATTTAATCAAACGAAAAGCGCACTTAAAATAGATTTTTCTTGGAGGTAGTTTTTTGGAAAAAAATAAGTTTCGCATTTTGGTTTACATACCCATTCTGGCCGTTGTATTTTTGATAATAGGTGCTATGGCATTATATTTTATTCTTAAATATAGCCACGGTGAAGGAACAGCATTCGAAATAATATTTATTATAGTTTCTCTTGTGGGTATTCCATTGCTTCTTTTTGTGTCTTCGTTTATTACGATGTGGCCATGCGTAGAATTTTGTAAAAAAGGTATAGAAAAAACACTATTAGGAAAAAAACAACGGTTTATTTCTTGGGAAGAAATTTATGAAATTAGAAGAATCAACGCTGGAATTACAATATGGATATTCTTTTCAAAAGTAAGTTTAGAGGGGAAGAAAATTACAGCGTGCAGATTAAGAAAAGATAACATCTTTGTTGTCAGTACACCTGATGTTGAACAAACAATCAATCGCTTTGCTCCTTCAAGATTATTACAAAAGTAACTATAGAATCTAATACGCAAATCGCTCAAAGATCGAAAAAGTAATATAAGCAGTAATAAAACATACATATTGTGCAAATACTCCAGTGATGTATACAGACAGCGACGGCGATTTTCCAATATTGATACTCATTGGTATTGTTTTTGTTACAGCAACTGCTGTACATGGTGCGGCTAAAGCGTACAAAACAGCGAAATCTCTAGGATCAGAAGGTTGGGAACTTGCTGGTTATACTACATCCGGATTAATTCTTGGGGACTATTTGCCTGTCAAGGATAATTGGGATAGTATATCAGCAGACATAAAACCATACGACAATGAAACAGATCAATATATCAATTTTAATTTTAATAAAGGGAACAACAAGTATTATAGTATTTATACTGCGGGTTTATTTTCAAAATACTTAAAAGAGAATATATATAGTGATTTCGAATGTAGAACAAATTTAGGCATGTATTTGGAATTGCAAACCCATTATGGTTTCGAAAAAATCTTTGGTAACTGGTATACGAATGGAAATCCGGCTATGTTAGGAGATACTTCAACCGATAGTACGGCTAGATTATTTGAGGGTATAGCTAGATTTATTTATGATTTCGGTTCATTATTGAGTGAACTGAATAATTATCAATGAGAAATAGGTGATATCATGAGAAAATACAAATTACTTATATCACTAATTTTGTTAATTTTATTAACAGGATGTGTAAATTCCAATCAATATGAGGGTTATATTCAAGTGAAGATTCCTGATAATCGGATTGGAACAGTGTATATTCCGGAAGAATGGGCATTTTATGAAGAAGATAGTTGGATATATATTAAGGATATTAATAGTAGTGAAATAATTGCTATTGAGTATATTAAAAGTGAAGGAGCACAAGAACTAAATCCTTACGTTGCAGAATATACTGAAATATTGAAAATAAGAGATTTAACAGGAAATTCAAATAATTCAAATTGCTATGTTTTTCGCTATGAGGTGAATGGAGAGTCTTTGGATTTGATTAGACTGTCATTTGCAAGTCTTGCAGATGAAGACGTGACACGAGTTATATTATTCGTTTTTCTAGATTCCAATATTAACGAGGACATTATTATAAAGATTTCAGAATCTTATAATGCTTCAGGAAAATAATTTTGATTAATCAATATTCATTATAGTCAAACAAATTTACATACTCTTGGATACATTACTCCAGTAATGCGTATAGATCCAAATGGAGAAAGCAGACATGAATACATCAAATTGAAATAAACTTTTACTATAAAGATTTACTTGTACTTATTTATCCCCATTCCACTAACTTTATAACCAAAAAATCATAGATTAACAGCTCTCAAATACCTGGTATAGGCTTTTTGATGGTTGTTTTTTTAATGAGTAGATTTCACTTTTTTTGAAACAAATTTCGACCTGTAAGAAAAATTGTAGTTCTCAATCTTGTAAGTGAAAATGTGTTTAAATATGGAAAAACC
>Ga0209212_1006168_pt1 | contig 13856 bp, 13 predicted proteins | sample RifGroC2_FD_183996 | JGI IMG/M metagenome (GOLD analysis project Ga0209212, IMG submission 183996) | Groundwater microbial communities from Rifle, Colorado, USA - Groundwater C2 (SPAdes) (version 2) | ecosystem: Environmental > Aquatic > Deep subsurface > Groundwater | place: Rifle, Colorado... | reverse complement strand
ACTGAATGGCTGCAGTCCAACCCTTCAACGCAAAAACTCAAACTCGGCTACTTCGGCGCGAGCACCGGCGCGGCGGCGGCCTTGCAGGCCGCGGCGCAGATGGGCGACAAGGTCGCCGCCGTGGTGTCGCGCGGCGGACGCCCAGACCTCGCCGGAGCAGCCGCGCTGAGCCGCGTGAAAGCGCCGACCCTGCTCATCGTCGGCGCGGCGGACTACGGCGTGATCGAGCTGAACCAGCAGGCCTACGCGCTGCTGAATTGCGAGAAGGAACTCACCCTTATCCCCCACGCGACTCACCTCTTCGAGGAGCCCGGCACGCTGCAACAGGCGGCGCGCAGCGCGGCCGCGTGGTTCGCGAAATACCTGTAGCTCCGATCCAGTCAGGCCGGGACTTTTGGCGCACTTGACAGCATACGGCTTTGCCGTACAATCCGACCATGCTCACCGTCGCTGAAACCGAAGTTTTCAGTCGCTATGCCGCCGACTACTGGACAGAAGAGGAACGCGGGGAATTCGTCGTCTGGATTGCGGAGCATTACGATGCCGGTGACGTGATACGCGGCTCCGGCGGCTGCCGCAAGGTGCGATGGAGCCGCAAGGGAAGCGGGAAGCGCGGCGGCGTGCGCGTGATCTATTACAACATGCTGGAGGATGGAACGATCTGGCTGCTGCTGATCTACGCGAAAAACGAACACCAGAGCATCCCGGCCCACATACTGAAAGCCATCAAGGAAGAACTGACATGCCGGTAACCGGAAAAGAATCACACAAGCGCGCAAAACGCGACCTCGGCGCTGAACTGCTGGAATCCGTGCGCCAGATGAAAGCCGGACGCGCCGCCAAGGTTCACAAGGTAGCCGTTTCCCCGGTCATTTCCGCGCGCATGAAATCAGGGCTGTCCCAATCCGCATTCGCAAAACTGCTGGGCGTTTCCGTGCGCACCCTGCAAGACTGGGAACAAGGCCGGCGCGAGCCCAGCGGCGCCGCCAAGACGCTCATTGCGATCGCCGAACGCAGCCCGGAAGTGCTGAAGGCGGTGGCGGCATAGTCGCAGCAGCCGGCTCCCGCCCTGCGCGGGAGCGACGAAAAATGAATTTTTAGAGGTACCCGTAAGTACCAGGAGCATGCAACGCTACCCGAAACGCTTACCCCCTGATGGCGCCTATACTCACCGTGCGGCTGGGCTGGCAAAACTCTACCTTCGGGTCGCATTTGATGTCTTTGGTGTATTCGCGGAGCATTTTCCTGGCCGCCTCGATTACCGTCCTGTCCGGCTTGGCCCCACTGGCCTGCACCCGGCAGATACTGACGTTACCGCGAGTCTGGCAGTCGCATTCGCCGGGTGTGCCCTGCTCCATTGCCATCACCCTGGCCTTCAGGCATGCCTCTTCCGTATCGGGTGCTGAGGCAGTGATCGTCCAGATTGCACCACCGGCTGCCGATTTCGGCGGCTTGCAGAAATAGCCACCCTCATCGTCCGCGTGTTTATATGAACCATAGCCGCCAAAGCATGCGCCATAGGTAATCCGCGCATGGGCGGGCAGCGAATACCGGTTGTCTTCGGTCGCACCGGGTTTCAGCAACGTGCTCAGTCTGTAGAATCGCCCGGAGCCTTCAGTCGCGCCGCACAGCCCGGACCGGTACCCCTGCCGGTCGTGGTCATGGCACCAGAACACGGTGACCTCCTCGCTGCACGTGTTCCTCAGGTACTTTCCCGTCTCAGTCGCGCCGACCTGGATGCAATTGGCCGCATCCCCGGCCAAGGCAAGGTGGGGGAAAAGCAACAGCAGGAACAGAAGATATTTTTTTAATCGCAGCATCCCGATTCATCCGAAATCGCCCGGAATACTCCCTCGCAAATAATCCGGCCATCAGCATATAAAAGAGTGATCATTTTTTGCATAGCTGACCGATATTGGGTACTTTTAATTACTTACGGGTCACAGTGATGGGGTGACCAGGAAATGTCGTATTGCCTAGGCGAAGTGGCAATTGCTGGCCCTTCATTGCTGCGCCGTTGATTTCCAAATCGTATTCCTGACCGGGGTCGTTTCGTCTTATATTTTCCTCTTCCCCCCAAGCCGTGACATGGATCCGACTGCCCTGACGATTCCAACGTAACGGATACTCTCCGTTTATAAAGCCGGAACCATCAGCGTTGATGAGCATAGAGGCCTTGTCTCCTGTGTCATCCAAAACGATCTGCCAATTGCCGATCGGCGAGAAATTCACGACCTGTTGAGGTGGGCGAACCCCTTCTGCAACTTGCCTCTGTGATGATGGAGCCGCTTGAGCTGGTGGCGCAGCCGCAACTTGTCTTTGTGGAGAGGGAGTCACTTGAGTTGCAGATTCCGCATTCCAACCCAACATAAAATCATTCACTGCGCCAACCTTCCATAGGTGCTTAGCACTTCTTTCATCGTAGCAATTAACTGCCTTACTGCCTCTGTATCCACACAAAGCCTCGCGCCAATTTGGAGAGCCTGTTGTGTTGTAGCCAAAGCCACTATTTGCTTTAGGTGTGACGGGACTCAAAGGCACATAGCCCTTCATCGTTCCATTCACCACTTGCAGCCAGATTGTTGTAGATGAGGGAAGCTCGCAATCGCTACTACTAGTCCATTGATATGATCCAGAGATTGTTGGCTCACCCATGAGACTGCTAAGGTCCCATTTAACAGTTATTGAGTCAGCGTTGCATCTTCCAATCTGAACGTTATTTTTAGTCAAGGTTCCAGACCCCGGACCGTCTGCCAGACATATAGATGGCAATGTAACTAGAGCGACCAGCATAAACAATTTGTTAATCATTATTCTCACCTTCCATAAGATCAAGATTAATTGCAGCTCCAAGCACGAACAACACAGTTTCTTCCGCCATACGTTCGTCGATGCGATGTACGTAAGAGAGAAAATTTGCAAAAGGTAATACTACCTCGTTAGCCCATACGTTCCACTTATTCGTCCGCTTCGTACGTGATGTCAAGGATGCATCTTGACCAGTAATCGCCTTCATTTTGTTTATGGGTAGTACACCCATCTCTCACCCGCATGTCCGTAATCACGCCATGCACAGGCACAGACCCATTCTTCTTCCTTTCTGCTACCCATTTTTCGGCTATTTTTTTAAGTTGGGCGATATCTTGCTCAATAGCAAGTTCGGGGGTGGCGGCCCTAGCCCCACCATCGCCGAAGCCATTTTGAACGTATTTTTTCCTACGTGGTTTTGGGGATGAAGGCTCGCCCTGAACTTTAGTTCCAATCACAGAGGGTGAGGGTTTTCCATCCCCATATGCATTTGAAGAACCATATTCGCGGTTGCGCGCATCGGCCTGCGCCAGCCGCTCGCGCGGCTGCCGCGATTCCTTGGCTGCTTTAAGCAACCGTTCATTATTGGCTGCCTCGCTTGCCATTGCTTCCTGCTGCGCACGTGCCTGTTGAACAACCCTGGACTGCTGCACCTTTTGCTCTTCACGTTGTGTGCTGATGTCTTGCATTGATTTATTGAAACTGCTTACGCCTTGTTGGCCTGGCATGCTGTCCTGCAACATACTAGAGATGACCTTTACCTTCTCTCCTGAATCAAGATGATCCAAACCGCCAATCGCAGCGCCAGCCATTAAAGCCCCAAATTTAGTCCATTGAAACCCATTCCTCTCAGATTCTTCCTTGGCGCGCTCCTCTGCCTTGATTTGCGCCAGATCATGCTGGTATTTCTGTTGTATCTGTGTAACGTAACGTTCATTAGCCTTGAAAAGGCGAAGCCCCCATTTTTCAAAGGTCTCGTCACTGACAAATAGTCCAGTTTCCTTCTCGTTTTCTTCAGTATCAACCCTGTCGCCATAAAAAAAGAAGTAGCCAACTGGTAGGTCGCTGCTATGCTTGGATGGCAAAAATTCAAATCGACCGCGGTACTCAATGCCGTTCCCGTCGTTGTATACCCCAATCGTAGGCGTCGCCAATATTTCGTGCGTAAAATCATGCCTAATCCGCCCATAACTACCGTTATAAAAGGCACCCACCACTTCGGGATGAGAATAACGGAAGGGCATATCCCCCCTCTCAAGCAAGCCATCCTGCCCATAGACTTGTTTGAATTGGGCGCTAGGGGCTAAAGGAGATGTAACCACATAGGTCTTGCCTGGAATGGTTCTTCCGTTTGACCAGAGCCCTTCTATCGACATATCCATCATTGCATTCCAAACAGTACCCTGGCCATTGATGCAATCTCCCTGCTTACACGCAAACCCCCTTACATCGAGCGCATACAGCGAGCCGGCCCATAGCAGAGCAGACAAACCACCAACTATCCGGATCGTATTGTTCGCCTTCATGTTATTCGCTCGGGCATGGAGACATCCTGACCTCCTCGCCATCCTGGTAACAAGTAATTTTTATTTGCTCCTCCTGGGAGCCAGGAGGCATATTATTTTCCTTTGCGTAGTTACCCCAGTTGAAGATGCTTTCTCCATGCATTTTCCTGTCCTTAAGATTGCGAATGTGGGTTAAACTTTTATTGGTATATTCTTCAGTGCGAGAATAATGTGCATCTATGGGAATAGAGAAGGTTGACAACAGTTGAGGTACCTCCTTGACGCTCGTCCCCAGCCCCAATGCCCCCGCTCTTACTTCCTTTTGCATTAGCAACAAAAATGATCCGCCCTCCCCATTTTTATTAAAGTATGAAACCGTTTGCACGGGTGTTGGCTTGTTAAATATCTCATTAGTCTCCTTACTCTTGGACTCCATCAACTCATCGTCCCAGTGTGAATCCGTCTGAGTCGTGGACTGTGAAAAAGATGCCATGTCTTCAAATTTACCATCCCTTATGGAACCTTGGATTCGTCTAAGTGTGCGTCTCTTGGTAACTGTGGTTTTATGAACTACTTTACCCATGAGAACTTGTGATGAGGTGGACTCATCATCAGTATCATGAGAAACAATCAGGTCGATATCCCCAACCAATTTGCCTTTAGCACATTGAGCCTTGATTGGAATAATTTGAAGGTTTTTGTATTCAACATCTTTAGGCGGTTTCATTCCTACCTTGCGATACGATTCCTTCATTTTTTTTTGCACATCTGCTGGAAGACTACTCATTCCACCCACTCCAGCAATTCTTCGAATTTCCTCTTCTGGGATTTCACATGGCCAAGCTGGACTGGTATTGGATACCTCAAAAAAGGCTGGCGAATCCAACAGGACTTTATCCTGCTTGAATCGCTCAACAAATTTTTTTGCAACAGGGTCAGACGGCTCTGGGTAATCTATCGCATATGCCCCAGATGAAATTAGAACAGACAAGATAATGACTAAGTAACGCATGAAATCCCTTTCTTATTCAGAGGTCAATAATTATGACGACAAAAGCAATGCTGAAAGCCGCATGGAACAATGGCCGTGTTGCAATAAATACTGATTTATGAGTAATTGTGTTTTTATCGATCCCCGGCCAAGGCAAGGTGGGGAAAAACAACAGCAGAAAAATGAAATACCTCATCCTACATCCCCGAATCTTTGCTACTGCAAACCCAGTCGCTCGACGATCTGTCTGACCCGGTGTATTTGAATTTGTAACGTCCGGTGCCTCCGGCCGTCGCCCAGGAGTCGTCTGGCCCAGGCTGAGGTGGTCTGTTGCGCCCGTCTCCATGAACCGTCCTCGTGTTCGTTGCGGTTTATGTGCGAATAAATTTGCACCTGCGAAAACGGTGCAATTCGTCGAAACACCGTAATCTTTCCCATCAATTGCGTTTTTCCGGATCATCGTCATGATTTTTGTAGCACCGTTTGCTCATCGACACGGCCGCACATCCGTCACCTCCACCCTGACCTGATCGACCGCGCAAGCCGGCTTCGGGTCAATCTGATAGGTATCCCCAAAACAGCCGCTCATGCCGATGAAATTATGCGCCACACCATTGACGATTACCCGGCTTCCCGGGCAGATGGCCTGATAATGCACATTGATGCAATAGTCCCCTTTCGCCTTTGGCATCTTTCCCGTGACATAGTAATGCCCCGCGCCATCGGGGCACTTTGTGGCGGCCAGACGTATGCCCCGCCTCATCGTTTCCATATAGTCCCCTTCCGCCTGCTGTTTCGCCGCCTTCTCAGCCTGTATTTTGGCGAGGCGCTCTGCCTCCTCGCGCTGCCTCTGCTCCGCCTGCTGTTTCGCCGCCTTCTCGGCCTGTATTTTGGCGAGACGCTCCGCCGCCTCGCGCTGCTGTTGCGCCCGCTGCTGCGCCTCGCGCTCCTGGCGCTGCTGTTCATCGGCGCGTTCCGCTGCCAATCGCTGTTGGATTTTGCGGTCGCGCGCATCGGCCTGCGCCAGCCGCTCGCGCGACTGCTGGGCTTCCCTCCTCTGCTGCGCCTCCCTGCGCTGCTCCGCCTCGCGATCTATCTGCCTCTCGTTCGCTTTCGTCTGCCGGTCGATATTGGCTACGAGCGCGGCATGCTCGGCGTTTGATTTTTCGATGAATGCGTGCAGATCCTCGCTACGCCTCTGGGCCGATTCCTGCTCCTCCCTTTTCTTTGCATCCCTTCGGGCCTGCCGTTCACGCTCTTTGGCCATTTTCTCCGCATACTTCCGGGCCCGCCACTCACGCTCTCTAGCCCGTTCCTCGGCGAGCTGGCGTTCCTCCTCGCGCAATCGTTCTTCCTCGGCAATCCGCGCCTTTTCGGCAACGATGTTCTGGCGCGCCTCCGCCAGCACCTTCTTGTCCTGCCCGCTGTTCGCCGCCTTGGCCGCTTTGGCGAGCTCCTTCTCGCTGCACGAAAAATCGTGCGCGCGGGTGCAGCCGTTGGCCCGGTCGATGGCCGCCTGAAAATCCCCCTTGTCGATCTGGTCGAGCTGGTCGGCCATATCGAACAGATCGTCCTGTTTTTTTGCCTGCGCCGGCGCGCAGGCAAGCGCTGCGGCAATCAGGATTGCCGCAAGCGCCGAAGTCTTATGCAACAAAGCTGGTTTCATGTCGTTCCCTCATAAAATATTGGTGTGCCGTTTGATGCGCTGCGCTCCCCCTTTTTTGCAAAGGTAGGTGGATTTCATAGTCTGGATTCAGCGCCGCAGAATCTGCGGTCATCGCACCCACTCCAAGCTTCCATTCCGAAATCAAAGGGCCAGCGCAGCACCGATGCCAAACGAGCTATGCCGCTGGTTGTAATCGAGCAGGCTCTCGCCGTAACCCGTGAATAACTGAAAATGGAGGCTGAAATCAGATTTGATACGCGGAAAAACACCACTAACGGGCGTATCCATATCAATCTGGAGCGAGCGAGCTCTCGCCAAAGCCAACATGTGGAATTTCGGTTTTTCACCGCTCGACATATAACGGACTTGCAGCTCGCCGTGGCCGAGATAATGGGTGATGTCGGAATTGTCATCGGTTGCCGCATCCTCCGGGAAGCGCGCCCAGATTTTCGGCATCACGATGACTTTGCCGCCGCCCGCCAGATCGCTCTCGAATCCCAGTTGGATATATGCCCTGTTCCAACTGCGCGAGCGGGGATTCGACTGGCCGTTCGACTGGTGCACGAGGCCAAAATTCGATACGCGCAGGGATTGGGATAGCCCCGTCCTGCCCGTGCCCAGGTAACGATGCGACCAGATAACCTCCGGCTCGTAATTGCTCTCTCTGAAAGGCCGCGAATTATGCGAATCGAAAATTTGCCAGAACGATTGCTGCGTATAGGCCAGCCATATACTGTTTTTTTCGTTCACCGGAAACAGCTTTCCCTTGCCGCTCACCTGAAACTTCCAGTCCCTGTTATCGAGTTGCGAAAATGGGACCCGATTATCCGGATTCGGACTCACCGGCATGTTATTGGGACTGGATGAGTACGCATAAAGCAGCAGATAATTCTGCTTGTGGGCTATCGCTACACCCTCGTGTTCCGGACTCCATTCCTTCAGCAACCTGGATTCTTTGGATACCCCAGCCCCGCCCAGTGACGGCTTTTGCTCCTTGCCCACCGTCCCCTTGCTCTCCGGCTCCAGGCGCTCCTGCATCTTGTCCGCATGGGCGATATTCGCAACCGCGCAGAAAAGCAGGAAGATACTTCCATACACTGCGACTCTCACTTAACCATCCCCATTTTTATTTGCCTGCAATACACCTCTTCCCGGCCAGAATGGCGGTGTTCCCGCTTTTAACACCTCGCGTAAGCACAAACGGAGAACCCGCGCACTCTCACGGCAGCGTCCTGGCAAGGCGAAACCCGAGAATTACTTTCCGAACCGCCGGAGCGTTACCATCGCGGTTCGCCGCACGCAAGGCCTGCGGTCCGCTGATCCACGAGGCGCCGCGCAGCGCACGCCTCGCACCATCCCCTTGCCAGGCACTGCCATCCGTTGGAGCGCCGCTGTAGCTGCCATGGTATCTGTCTTCCACCCATTCCCAGACATTGCCGCTCATGTCATATAGCCCGAAGGAATTGGCCTGCTTCTGTCCGACCGGCTGGGGCTGTTTGCCGCTGTTGCCGTCATACCATCCCACACTGTCCGGGTCGTCGCCGCCGCAATAGGCATACGTACCGCCTGCACGGCAGGCGTATTCCCATTCGGCTTCGGTGGGTAAGCGATATTGTTTGCCGGTCTTAGCATTGAGCTTGCGGATGTATTCCTGCGCGTCGTCCCAGCTCACATGCTCTACCGGGTAATTATAGCCATAACCGGCAAACTCGCTGGGGTTGTTACCCATGACCGCCTCCCATTGCCCCTGAGTGACTTCGGTTTTGCCCATGGCAAAGGCGCGGCCGATGGTTACGCGGTGCACGGGATTTTCATCCGCATCGCCACTGTTTGAGCCCATCTCGAAGCTGCCCACCGGGATCACCACCATCTCCGGGCAGTACGGGCAAGCCCTGCGCTCCTCTTCCAACTCTGCACGTTTTTTCTCTTCCCGCTTTTTACCTGCAGCGTTTAGCTCCGCCACACTCAACTGCACCTCGACCTTTTTTATCACGCCGTCGCCTATGCGGATTTCCTGCTCGAACCGCCGGGGTTCGTGGTCGGCATCCACCGTCTTCTGCGCGCGCAGCTTCAGCCTGCCTTCCGGCACCTTCATGTCCAGCGGGCATTCGCCCTTGAACTTGCCGTTGATATACACCTCCGCGCCTTCGGCATCGCCGTCGCAGACGATGCGCAGCGCCGCCGAACCGGCGGCGCTCGCGCTGAAAGAGGCAAAAAGAAAAAGCAAAGGAAGCAGCGTAACGGGTTTCATAGATTCTCCTTGAGCAGGGTTTATTTTTCAGAACTGGAAGGGTCAATCGGTCAGGTTCAGCTTGTCGTAGAGCGCGTCGATGCCCTGCTGAATCTTTTTGTGCGTGCCATCATTGAGGGCGGCGGCTTCGGTAAGGCCTTTCTGCTGGATGTTTTTCTTCATCTCCTCGCGCAGTTTCTCGATCTTGCCCAGCAGCTCCTCGCGGCTCGGGGTAGCCCTCTTTTTGGAATCTTCGTTCAGAACCACGAGCCCGTGGTAAAACGAGCAGCGAAAATGGTAGTCCTGGGCGTCGACAACCGCCGTATCCACGGAATATTTCGTGGCGTCCTCAAGCTGCTTCGCCAGTATCTCGTTTTTCTTTTTGCCCCGGCTCTCTTCGATGGCCTTGATGATCGCCGTGACGAACAACCCCTGATAAATATCGGCGTTGACTGCGGTTTTGGCGCCGTTGAGTACCGTCGCGCCCGCGGCGTAATGTGTCGCCGCCGCGCCCGTGACAATGGCGGATACGCTGGAAAACACGGTAGCCCCGAGGCCGGTCCAGAGGTTGATCTGCGATGCATTGCCGATGACATCGCCCTTGTGTTGCTCGCAGACATCGTCGGACAGCTCGATGATCTTGTTCTGGAGCTGGTTGCGTGCAGCCGGTTCACCGCTTTGGGCGGCCTCATAGAGCGCCTTGTATTTCGCGTCTTCATCAAGGTTGATGGGGACTTTTTTCTTCCGCTCGTTGCTGTCAGTTGCACCCTGCTGCGGATGCTGCAAAACGGAATCGACCCGGTAATACTGGTTTGCGCAGCCGCCGAGCATGCCAGCCGAAACGAGCAACGCCATCAGCCTTGCGGCTCCTGTTTTATTTTTCACTGTTTTCTCCCCGGTCATTGTGGGCATGATGGCTGCTACCTATCCGGCGCTGCGGCGGCTTTCCGTGCCGATTCGGCTGATTTTGTGGGCGCAGCGGGCTGTGCCGTGTGCTTCGGCGATGCCTGGCATATCGCATCCATGGCTGCATCGGCTGTCGCAGGTAGCAGAGAGGATAATTCCAGATCCGCCAAATCCTGCTCGGCCTCTATCAGCGGATAGCTATCGGCGCTCTGCCTCAGCCCTGTCTTGATCCGGGCGATAATCGTGGCGCGCGCCGCCATGACCCGATTCAGGGCGGCTTCCGCTCCTGGACCATCGCCAGTGTTCTGCCCCTCAGTTAAAGGCCATGCTTGACATTTGCAGGAATGGGCTACAAATCTCCGGAAATACTCGTTGGCAAGATCGAGCCGCGCATCGACGTACTGGTTCCGGATCGATTCCCTTTTCCCTGTTTCTTTTATGGGTTCGGTCTTGGTCTTGGCATCCGCATTGATTGCGGCGGCGTAGTAGGCCATTTTCCATTTCTGCCAGTTGCTGCCGTACCATTCCTGTTTTTTCTTGAACACATCGGAGCTGTTCACGCCTTCTGGCCCACACACATCGGCGAGCGCCTGCGCCTGGAACGGCGCGAGAAAAACAAGGAGAATGGCAACAGAAATAAACTTGGCGAGTCTGCGCCAGAAAAGCGCAGCCGGATCGGAACTTCTGGAGATCAGCCCTCTAAAGGCTGAGCGCTGGGTGCTTGTGGTGCGTATCATCTTCATATTGCCCGCCTGCAAAAATGAACTTCCTGACAGTTATTCAAGGCGAGCCGATGGAATTGGCCTGCCTTCCCTGATGAATCCTGTTTCCGGTATTGCGCCGACACCTGCAAGGCGCGCACTCTAAAATATCCTCATAAAAACTGTCAACATCATGGCACCGCTGCCGATTGTTCATGTTTCGCATCGCGGGCGCGTCGTCGCGCCTTGCCTCATATACTTGCCCGATCACGCCATTTGCATCGCATCTGCCGTTGCGTCAGGCCCAATGCAATCTGCCAAGCCCAGCCGTCCGGCAATCCGCGCCGCTTCCATGCGGTTCTTCACGCGCAATATCTGATACACCGCTGCCACATGCGTTTTGACCGTGCCTTCAGCAAGGTCAGTCGCTGCGGCGATCTCCCTGTTGCTGAGCCCAGCAATCAGATACCCCAGAATTTCCATCTGGCGTGCGGTCAAGCAGTATTCATTGTTCTTCGAACGACGATTGTCTTTGTTATCGTTCTTTTGCATGACCGGCAGACCTGGCTTCCGCAAAACCTGCGCCGGTATATAGATACTGCCGGAGAGCGCCATATCAATGGCGTTCAACAGCACTTGCCCGGTCGAACTCTTGCACACGTAACCGCTCGCACCATGATTCAATGCCTTGACGATGACGCCGCAATCTTCCTCGCTGGACACTATGACAAGCGGGATATGCGGATAACGCTGGCGGAAATGCCTGATGGAGACAACTCCTTCGCTGCCGGGCGATTTCAGTTCCAGCAATGCCAGGCCGAGGTCTGGATGCCGCCCGGCCAGCCTCATGCCATCTGCAAAATGTCCTGCTTCCAATATCCCGCCAATTTTGCCGGGCATTTGCTGCAAGATAAGGCAGAGCCCTTCGCGAAATAACGCGTGATGGTCGATCAGTAAGATTTTCATGATGCGGTATGCCCAAAGCTATATTTGCCGTTCCACTACAAGTGCGCCCCGCACAAAACATGTGCCGAATGGTATCGGCAGATATTCTTGCGGCGCATCACCCAAACGGGTGATATGGGATAAAATTCAGCCGGTTGAAAAATAAAAAACAGGGGAACCGGGGGGAGACATTCACATGCAGGAAACCACATCCGCTTCAACGGCGGAACTCGCGCGCCTGAGCGAGCTGATCGACACCATCTATCAGGGAGCCACAGAGCCTTCGCGCTGGAGCGCCATTCTCCCGGATATCGCCGGCTGGGTGGGCGCGCGGTTCGGCCTGTTGTTTACGCCGACGCATCCCCCGGAGAAAGGCGGGTTCTATTTCAATCACGGGATTCCGGAATCGGTGATGCAGCTTTGGAGCACCCGCTGGCATGGCGAGGACATCGTGTTGAAGACCGTTCTGGAGCGGAGATTGTTTGTCGAGGGCGGCGTGATGCGCGGCGAGGAGGTCGTGCCGTTCGAGCAGATGCAGCAGGCTCCCATCTACCGCGAATTGAACCACCCCAACCAGATCGACCATTTTCTGCTCAGCGTCGTTTTCGATTTCACTTCCCCGAACGGGCTGCCCACCGCGATGAACTTTTACCGGAGCGTCAAGGAGGGGTCCTTTACTCCCGAGGAACAGGATCGCCTGAGAATCGTCCTGCCGCATGTCTCGCGCGCGTTCGGCGTGATGGTGAAGCTTCGCGAAGCCGACCTCAAGATCGCAGCCAGCCTGACCGCGCTCGACCGCTTGAGCACCGGGGTGCTGCTGTTCGATGCGCGCGGCCTGGTGGCCTTCGCCAACCGCGCCGCACGCAACATCCTGGAGGAAGAGGACGGCTTGCGGTTGCAACACCGCTTTGGCGTTTCTTCGCTCGGTGAAGTCGTCACCGGAAAAACATCCTCCCAAGATGCACTGGCCTGCGCGATACGCAATGCCGTTTCGCCCGACCTCCTGCATACTGCCCATTTTTCGCGCGCAGTGGCGATCTCCCGCCCTTCCGGACGGCAGGACTACCTGCTGAATTTTTCTTCCTTGTCCGCCGGCAACGAATTTGGTTCCGGCAGTGATGCGCCGCGCGCCATCGCATTCATCACCGACAGCGCGGAACCGATCAGACTGGATGGCGAGTTGCTCAAAAAAACCTACGGATTGACACCTGCGGAGATACGCCTCGCCGGAATGCTGACCGAGTGCCAGACCGTCGAGGAAACGGCCGAGCGTGCGGGGATCAGCAAGCACACGGCCAAGACCCAACTGCAAAGCATTTACATGAAGACCCACACCAACAACCGCGCCAAGCTGATGCGGCTGTTGTTGTCACTTTCGCAGCTTGGGGGGTGAGTTTTTGACCTGATCAGGAACTACCGATCCGGCACGAATTGAACGCGATTGCCGTTCGTGCTGAGCCTGTCGAAGCGCCCGAATCCGTTCACATTTCGACAAGCTCAATGCGAACGGATTCCTGGATAACTCGTGCCGGATCAATAACTGCTGCGACTAGCCCGCCTGCTCGCCGGAGACATCCCTGAGCAGCCGGTCTGCGGTCATCGCCAGCAGCGCGACATCCAGCGTCTCGAGGGCGAGCGGAATCCCGGTCTGCTTCTGCTCGAGCGCCGTGCGGACAACCGAAACGGCCGCCGCCAGCCGCCCGAAGGACGTGACGCTGAACTGCCCGAGGCAGGCGGCCTGGTAGGCGGAGGCATGTCCATCGCGTAGTGTCCTTCAGGCCCTAGGTGACCGGGACGCGGAGCGGGGTTTTCTTCTTCATCGTTGTTTTTCTTTAAAGTCGTTGCCGGTAAATCAAGTAAACACTGTATAAATCCGTTCGCCCTGAGCCTGTCGAAGGGCAATTTTTCGACTCATCGGGCTTTACGTCGCCCTCCCTTCATGGTTCGACAGGCTCACCACGAACGGAGGGCTTGCTCAGCATTTCCTTCAGGACATTGTCCCTCAATCCGCCGCCAGCGACGCGATCACTTCCTCGTCGCTCACCTGCGGGAAGGACTGGTAGAACTGCCCGACCGCATAGAACATCTCCGGCGCGCTCAGGCA
>Ga0209212_1006167_pt1 | contig 13856 bp, 12 predicted proteins | sample RifGroC2_FD_183996 | JGI IMG/M metagenome (GOLD analysis project Ga0209212, IMG submission 183996) | Groundwater microbial communities from Rifle, Colorado, USA - Groundwater C2 (SPAdes) (version 2) | ecosystem: Environmental > Aquatic > Deep subsurface > Groundwater | place: Rifle, Colorado... | reverse complement strand
TCCACGCCGGTATAGCCCGTGCCACCCACTATGCCAACTTTAATCATCTTTGCCTTCCTTAAAACACCCTGCATCATACAACAAAACCCCAATGCAAAAGCCGCCCGGAGGCGGCTTTGCGGGGAATACGTCCGGGCAATTAACGCTTGGAGAACTGCTTGCGACGACGCGCCTTGCGCAGACCGACCTTCTTGCGTTCCACTTCACGCGCATCACGAGTCACCAGACCGGCATCCTTCAATACAGGCTTGAGCGAAGCGTCATAGTCAAGCAGCGCCCGTGTAATACCATGACGCACCGCACCAGCCTGACCTGCTTCGCCACCACCGGTTACGTTGACCATAATGTCGAATTTAGTCAGGGTCTCGGTCAGCGCCAGCGGCTGGCGCACGATCATGCGGCCGGTTTCGCGGGAGAAGAACACATCGACCGGCTTGTCGTTTACGACAATGTCACCCTTGCCCGGCTTGATAAACACGCGAGCCACCGCACTCTTGCGGCGACCGGTTCCATAGTTGTAATTCACGCTCATGATTAAGCCTTCAACAGGTTAACGGGTTTCGGTTGCTGCGCTTCATGCGGATGGGCCGCACCGGCATACACCTTCATCTTGCGCAGCATTGCATAGCCCAACGGGCCTTTCGGCAACATACCCTTGACCGCTTTTTCCAGCACACGGCTCGGATGACGCGCCTGCAGCTTGGCGAAGTTGGTGGTGTACAGACCGCCCGGATAAGTCGTGTGGCGATGGTACAGCTTGGCTTCCGCCTTGTTGCCGGTCACGCGCAGCTTGTCGGCGTTGACCACGACGACGAAATCGCCGGTATCCACGTGCGGCGTATAGATCGCCTTGTGCTTGCCGCGCAAACGCGCAGCGATCTGCGCGGCCAAACGACCCAGCACCTGATCGGCTGCGTCAACCAGAAGCCAGTCGTGCTGGACTTCATGGGACTTAGCGGAAAATGTTTTCATAGCCATTATTCCTGAAAATTCTTAAGTAAACATCGAAGGGCGCGCATTCTATTGCAGCACAGCAGGCGCTGTCAAACTCTATTTGATTTGTGTGTTATTGTTGCTAACAGTTAGTCTTCGTGCTGGTCATGCCTATTTCCTGGCTGCATGAACCACCATCGCGTTCAGTTCTCCCGCCAAGTTTACCTGTAGAATAATATAGCAGATTTTTGCGTCGCCCTGATGAAATCCATCCATCTCTTGCCTGTTGCCCATCCTGCGCTGAAAGGCCGCACTGTCTGATGCTGTTCAATTCCTACGGCTTTATTTTTCTATATCTACCCATTGTGCTGCTGGTTTTCTTCTGGCTGGCGCGAATCAGTCATGCCTTCGCCGCCGGCTGGCTGGCGCTGGCCTCGCTGTTTTTCTACGGCTACTGGAACCCGGCCTATGTCGGGCTGCTGCTTGGCTCCATCGTCTGCAACTATGCCTTCGGGCTGTGGATCGCCAAAATCAGGATCGGGGAGCAAGGGCCGGGGAGCGAGGGACAGAAGAAGCGCAAGAAGCGGTTGCTGATTGCCGCCATCGCCGCAAACCTGCTGCTGCTGGCCTATTACAAATATGCCAACTTCTTCGTCGGCAGCGTCAACAGTATGGCAGGCACGCAGTGGAGCCCGGGGGGAATCATCCTGCCTCTGGGTATCTCGTTTTTCACCTTCACCCAGATCGCCTTCCTGGTGGATACCTACCATGGCAAGGTGAAGGAATACAACTTCATTCACTACCTGCTGTTCGTCACGTATTTCCCGCACCTGATCGCCGGGCCGGTGCTGCACCACAAAGACATGATGCCGCAGTTTGCGCATGCCTCGACCTACCGCATCAATTGGGATCACGTCGCCACCGGCTTGCTGCTGTTCACGCTGGGGCTGTGTAAGAAAGTGCTGTGGGCGGACTCGCTCGCCCCGTTTGCCACCGCTATTTTCGATGGCGTGCAACACGGCATGGAAATCGGCACGCTGCCCACCATTTATGAGGCATGGTCGGGAGCATTGGCCTACACGCTGCAGATCTACTTCGATTTTTCCGGTTACACCGACATGGCGCTGGGCGCCGCGCTGATGTTCGGTATCCGCCTGCCGGTCAATTTCAACTCGCCCTACAAGGCGACCAGCATTATCGAATTCTGGCGGCGCTGGCACATTACCCTTTCCACTTTTCTGCGCGACTATCTGTATATCCCGCTGGGCGGGAACCGCAAAGGCAAGTTGCGCCGTTACCTGAACCTGATGATTACGATGCTGCTCGGCGGGCTGTGGCACGGCGCGGGCTGGACATTTGTGATCTGGGGAGCGTTGCACGGCGCGTATCTCACCATCAACCACCTGTGGCGCGGAATCATCGGGGAGAGGCTATTGGCCTGGGTTCCGAATTGGCTGGGATCACTAGCGGGAGGCGCGCTTACCTTCATCGCCGTGGTTGCCGCATGGGCGGTATTCCGCGCGGACAACATGGCGCATGCGCTGGTCATCCTGAAGGCGATGTTTGGCATCGCAGCACGCCCCATTTCCCTCGAAGCCGTGCTGCATAGCAATTTGCTGCTGCTCACCGACATGTCGGGGCGCGACTTGCTGCGCCTTTTGATTCCCGGCCTGTTCTGGGTGTGGTTGTTGCCGAATTCGACTCGTATCCGCTTCATCAAGGGAAGTGTGTTGCTGACGCTGCTGCAGGCCGCTATCGTCCTCGGCGCGCTGTATCTGGCGATAGACCGGTTCGGCAGTTATAGTCCGTTCCTCTATTTTCAATTCTGATATGCGACACGCCAGGTTTTTTTCCATTCTCGTGTCCGTGGCCGTATTCGGTTATGGCGCGGTCGGCTTCTATTTCCTGCCGATGGCCGGCTTCCAGGGGGACCTCACCCGCACGGGCATGCTGCCCGAGTCGCAATTTGGCTGGCGCAAGCCCCAGCCTGTTATCGATCCGAAACTGATGCAGCAATCATCCATGCAAGAGGCAGATGTGCTGGTCATCGGCGACAGTTTTTCGGACAGCAGGGTCTGGCAAACCGCCTTGACACAGCGCGGCCTGAAGGTTCGCACCGAATCCTGGGACAGTATGCGTGGCGTTTGCGCAGACTTCATGCCTTGGCTGCGTGCGCAGGGATTTGCCGGAAAGTACGTAGTGCTTGAATTCATTGAGCGCAATCTGCCGTCCGGATTAAACAGTTCAGCCGCCTGTCAGCATATGCAATATCACCCGAATGCGATGACCGATGCCCCGCGCGCGCGCCCCACTGTGTCCTTCGATCCGGATTACAGCCATCGCAGCGGCCGTTTTTCGGTCGGCATTCAGACCGCACTGAATTACCGGGGCTATGTGCAATTAAGCGATTCACCAGATTTCAAATTCGCTGCGCTGCCAAATGGAGCCAGGGTCGCCCGCATAAAAAATGGCTGCGAGCTGTTCAGCCATAGCCGCTGCAATGACGCGCTGTTCCTGGGTGAAGACAAGGCAGAAGAAGTGGAGGGCGGCGCACTGAATAACATCGAAAGCATCAACGCCCGCCTGGGAGGCATCACGCCGATCTGGGTGTTCGTGCCGAACAAGTCCACGGCTTATCTGTACCCCGACAAGCAATTCTGGAATGGGGCAGAACGGCGCTTCGGTGCGCCCAACCTGTTGCGCATGACGCGACAGGCAATCAATGAAAAGACCGTTGACCTTTATCCCGCAAACAACACGCACTTCTCAACGACAGGCTATCGGCTGATGGGCGAGGAGATATTTAAAGCCATGCAACGGGCGCAGCGTTAGCCGCCCTGCTTCCACTTGCTTTGCCCGGGTGCAGGATCCCATGCCTCGATATCTTCCAACGGATAGTTGTAGCGCAACGCGTAACCGACGCGGCGCAATTTGCCCAGCCAGGAAGCGCGCACGCAGTTGTGCGGATTGTTTGCCGTCCTGCCGCCACCCGGCTTGCCTAGCGAGGGCAGATAAAAACGATAAAACTCGATCTGGGTGATGCCCCACTTCATCACGAAGATGCGCCCGCCCAGGTTGTGCTTGATGCGTCCGGTGCTCTTGCAGCCGAAATGGTAGAAACGGCTGCCCCCGACGATACGGAAGTTGCGGCAGCCGGCCACCCAGAACTTCATCAACAGATCGTCATCGCTGCTCATGCCAGGCGAAAACTCCAGGCTGTATCCGCCGACCATGCTCCACCATTTCTTATGCACCAGGGTAGGCTGTGAAGCAGCGCCTTCCTTGTCGCCGCGGTCATCTGCCAGATAGCATTGCAGGAACTTCGCATCGTCGAATGTGGCCGGCGACTCGCCAAAGTTCTGTTTGATGATGATGTTGTTCCCGCCATTCTCCGGCTGTATGAGCGTGCCGAAAAACAGCGCAAGGTCGCTATCCACCGACTCGACCGCATCGGCAAAAGCCGTGTCCCAGCCGGGCGCGGCCACCATATCATCGTTCATATACAGCACCCAATCGAGTTTGGCCTGGGCCACCAGATGGTTGACCGCCAGGCAGACACCGACGTTCCTGTCCGACTGTGTGTATTTGATGCCCTGCGATTTCACCCACTCCAATGAACCATCCGAGCCATCGTTCAGATGCACGATGATTTCGTGTTCGAACCTGGAGTGTTTTTTCAAACTCTCGACACAGAGTTTCAGATAGGGAAGGTTGTTCCAACTCGGAATGACGATACTGAACATGCTGTCCTCTTTCGAACTAGGGCTTGATGAATGGCCCGCCGTGATGGATGTTGTAACAAGCCGCCAGCAGCACGGCCACGGTAAAACTGTAAAAAGCTGCGGCCATGGTTAAATTCAGGAATTCCACCGTCAAGCCAAACACAAAGAATCCGCTCACAAAAGCGATGCCGAGTATACCTGTCCGTTTGATTTTTTCGGATGCCGACCTGGTTGCGCGCCAGAATAAATTAAGCGGCGCGAAATAGATGGCAAGTATCGCGAGCAGCCCGAACAGCCCCATCCCGGCAGCCCTGGACAAAATATCGTTATGCACTTCGCCGCGCCCCAGCTCGGCAGCTTTGGGGGTGATTTTTCCTGCGTCCACCATCGGTTTCATCTCCGCAGCAAAACCCTCCGGGCCCACGCCAAAGATCGGATGGCGCATAAACACATCCACGGCTGCCTTGTAAAGCTGCCAGCGTATCCCGGTGGAGGTATCACGGTTGCCCTGGTCGAAGGTCGCGACATCGTTTGCCAATTCGTTTACGCGCTGATGGAAGGTAGAACTGGCGGAATACACAATCGTGATGGCCAGTATTGCGGGAACCAGGCTCGCCGCAACCATCTTCAGGGAAACCCTGGTTACCTTGAAGTAGAAGAAGATAGCGATGAAAACAGGGATCGCCAGCCAGCCGCCCCTGGAGCCGGACGCAAGCGAAGCCGCCAACCCGGCGGCAAAGCCCAATATTTTAAGGATGCGCAGCGGCAAATGATCGCGCCCGAACCAATCGATGCTGAATAGCGACAACACTCCCAGAATCAGTTCGAAATTGCCGAAGTGGATCAAATCCAAGGTACCTATCCCCGATCTGCCGTCCACCGGGTTCCTTGCCAGCAAGAATCCCGTGATGGCCGCCACAGGAAAGGCGAATTGCAGTGCGATAAAAACATTCAAGCGGAGACGCTGCAATAACAGAAACACCGGGATCGCCAGCCAGTAACGGGACGCCGCATCGTGGGGATGCGCATCATAGTTCTGATGGTATATCTGACTGATGAAAATAGCGGCCGCAATTGCTCCCATGGCTAGAAAATAAACCTTCCATTCATGTTGCCATTTCACCGTATTCATGCCTGACGGCCTGACTGCCCACACCGCAATAGCAAGCAATAACATGAGCAGGAACACGCCGTTCATGCCGCCCTTGACTGCGAACGTCAACGTCGGATAGATCAGCAGCAGCAAGGCGGCAGCCTTCTCGACCAGAGACAAATAGCGCGATTGAGCCATACCCATCACGCCGCTCCCATATCAATCATGTTGTAGATCACCATACACTCCTGCGCTACCGCATCCCAACCACGCACGAATTGTGGCGGCGCTTCATTTCGATCCAGCTGGCTCGTGACAGCCGTCAGCCATTGTTGCAACGGGGCATCCAGCGGCACCACAGCGCCCGACCCAGCCTCCACCTGGGCTGCCGCGCCGCAGGCATCGGACACCACCACCGGGACACGCGCCGCCATCGCTTCGCTGATAACCATGCCGTAAGGCTCGGCTTTCGCCGGGTGCAGCAACACATCGACCTCGCCGAAGTGCGACGCGTCGCTACGCCAGCCAAGCAACCGGAAACCGCCTTGCCAGTTTTCAAACAAATGCCGCACATCCCGTTCATCGGGGCCGATCACCCACAATTCCAAGTTCGGGCGCTCGCGGCGCAATTGCGAGACGATCTCAACCGCCAACGGCAACCCCTTGCGTTGCCATTCCCTGCCGACAAAGCCGATGACGCCGCCATCGGCAAGCACGCTGCGCGGCGTCCGGACGATGCCCGGCAATACACCCGGCACGACAGAGCGGGTAATTTTGTTTGCATATTTTGGGTAATAAGTTGCCAACTGGCGCGAGATGATTCCTGAATTGGGCACGATGAGTTGCGCCACGCGCAATTCACGCAACTCCATATAGAGTTGCATTACCACGCGCAGCGAGGTTTTTTTCCACCATGGTTTGTCACGCACCGAGGCGAATGGCGGACCATGAAAGGTGGTGACATGATGCACCCCGACCCGCTCGTGGCTATGAATCAGCCAGCCCGGTTGCGGATGCGCACGCAGCCATTTTTCCACGCGCCGCCCGAAGCGCCAGTAATAAAACCAGCGCGGCCGATAAATCATCGTGCCGAGCTCATGCACCGTGATCCCTTGTGGTTTTTCGGCAATGCAATGTTCGCATAACACTTGGATTTGGTGTCCGAGTTTTGTAAGCTCGCGGGTAGTCTCCCAGACGTAGCGCTCCATTCCGCCGGCCGGCCCGTAACGTCTCACGATGTGAATTATTTTCATCCTGCCTCTAAAATGATAGGGCGTCGTTATAGAATATATACATTGAATCATCCAACCGACAACCCGAGTATGAATAGTATAGCAAGCGAACCTCTGCCTTTATGCGACCTGTGCGGCTCGGTGGGCGAATTCGCCCAGACTGGCATCGCCGATCCGGATGGCAATCTCAGCGGCACATGGGGTTTCCGGCACTGCTCTAATTCTGCGTGCGACGTATATTGGCTGGATCCGGCACCACCGCCGCACGAACTCTGGAAGGCATACACCACCTATCACACGCACACGCGCAAACCCGGCGGCCGCCTCGCCAGGGCTACGCTCAGCCTGGCGCATCGCTTTATCAAGCTTGGACTGCTACCGCTATGGATGGCCAATGGACTGAAACGTGACGCGAATTATCTGCGCTACATGACGCTGGAGCATGAGCCCGCCGGCAAATTGCTGGATGTCGGCTGTGGTGGGGGACGTTTCCTCAACCGGATGAAGAAGCGCGGCTGGCAGGTGGAAGGGGTCGACTTCGATGCACAGGCCATTGAAAAAGCGACTGCACACTACGGCATCAAGGCGCATGTCGGCGATCTGACCCAATGCGCCTTGCCACCCAACAGTTTCGATGCGATCACCATGAGCCAGACCATCGAACACCTGCATGACCCGAATGCCACGCTCATCGAATGTCTGCGTATCCTGAAGCCTGGCGGGCTGCTGGTGATGACCACGCCCAACGTGAAGAGCATCGGCGCTGGCGAATTCGGCGCGTTCTGGCGCGGCTGGGAAGCTCCACGGCATCTGCACCTGTTTTCGGTGGAATCGTTGCGGCTGCTTACGCAACGCGCAGGCTTCGAGGTGATCGACGCCCGCACCTACTCGGCCGGTTCCGCCGTGGTGTACCGCGTAAGCCGCACGAACCGGCAAAAACAAACGGGCAAGCTGTCCTGGCTGGATGAACTGGGCCTGTTGGTCTGGGGCTATCGCAAGGAGTTGCAGGAATCCCGCGCGCAGCAATCCAATCCGCATACCGGCCAGAACGTGCTGATACGCGCGCGCAAGTCTGCGCATTGAACGGATATGTTCTCCATCATCATCCCCTCATGGAACAACCTTGCGCTGCTGCAGCTGTGCATACGCAGCATCCGGCAGCATTCCGCGTACGCGCACCAGATCATCGTGCATGTCAACGACGGCAGCGATGGCACCCTGGCCTGGGTGCGGGAACAGGGTCTCACGCACACCTGCTCGCCGGGAAACATCGGCATCTGCCTGGCGGTGAACGAAGCGGCGATGCATGCCACGCAGGATTACATCATGTATCTGAACGACGACATGTACTGCTGCCCCGGCTGGGACACCGCGCTGGTCAATAAGCTCAAGCAACTGGACACCGACCTCTTCATGCTCTCCGGCACCATGATCGAGCCGCGCGACACCCACAATCCCTGCGTGATCGTGCGCGATTACGGCGGCGATGTGGATAATTTCGATGAAGCCAGGCTGCTTGCGGAATTGCCGCAACTGCACAAGGCCGATTGGTATGGCGCAACCTGGCCACCCACACTGGCAAGCAAACGCTGGTGGTTCAAGGTAGGCGGATACAGCAGCGAGTTCTCCCCCGGTATGAGCAGCGACAACGATTTTTCTATGAAGCTATGGCACACCGGCTGCCGCATCTTTCTGGGTGTGGGCGACTCGCTGGTCTATCACTTCCAATGCAAATCCACCGGCAAGGTAAAGAAGAACGATGGCGGCAAGCAGTTCCTGCACAAGTGGGGGATGTGCCAATCGGTTTTCGACCGCTATTACTTGCGGCGCGGCATACCCGCCCAAGGTTTATGTCTGGATGAACCTGAAGACACCCGCGAATTGCGCTGGCAATTGCTGCGCAGCAAGTTGAAACGGGCGCTAAGCTAATGAGCAGCGGAACGTAATACCTCTAACTTGCGATATTTCAGGTAGGTAGTGCGCGCATTCATGCGTGCGATGTTCAACCCGGCACTGCCATCCAGCACACCTAGTCGCAAAACATAGGTTCGCACAAACGCCCAACCAGCGCGCAGAGCCGCATCCGGCCAGTTGGATTGTTTTCCGGATTGAAACATCTGTTGTGCAGCGGCAGTGGAATAATGTTCCACCTTGCGTTCCACATCATCGATCGTAAGATAGCTATAGTGCGATAGTGGGCTTTTCAATTTAGCTGTCCGGCCTGTCAGCAACACGCTTTCATGCACTAAATTATCCGAGAATCTGCCGGCATCGCGCTTGAACAGACGCAACACATAATCCGGATACCAGCCGGAATGGCGGATGAACCTGCCGCAAAATTGCGACAGGCGCGGCAGATAGAATCCTTGCGCATGCTCTTCGTTCATGGCCTGTATCAATTCGGCATGAAGCTCGGGCGTAACGCGCTCATCCGCATCGATCGAAAACACCCATTCCTTGGTGGCATAACTCAAGGCGCGATTCTTTTGCGGGCCGAAGCCCAGCCAGTCTGGATGCACGTACACCCGCGCGCCCATTGCCTTGCAGATGTTTACCGTATTGTCAGCACTACCCGAATCCACCACAACGATTTCGTCCGCCCAGGCCACCGATTCAAGACAGGCACGAATATTCGCCGCCTCGTTTTTGGTGATGATGATGACGGAAAGGGAAGGCATGGTTAATGCCCGTTCGGAGTCGACCGATATTCTGGCACCCAATCACGCAACGCGGCGCGCACCTGTTCATCGGGCATGGTGGTTGCTTCGGCCCACCCCAGCAATTTTTCCAGCCAGGCCGCGTCGGCCTGCCGCGCCTGCGCGATGCGCAGCTTGGGGTGCGGCGTGGTCAGGGTATGCTCGCTGTCCGCCAGCAGTTCTTCGTAGAGTTTCTCGCCGCGACGCAGGCCGGTGAACTCGATCCTGATCTCCTCTTCGGTAAAGCCGGACAGGCGGATCAGATCTTTTGCCAGATCGACAATTTTTACCGGCTCGCCCATATCCAGCACGAAAATCTCGCCGCCCTTGCCCATCAGTCCCGCCTGCAGCACCAGTTGCGCCGCCTCGGGAATGGACATGAAATAGCGGGTGATCTCAGGATGGGTGACGGTAATCGGCCCGCCCCGGGCGATCTGCTCGCGGAATTTCGGGATCACACTGCCGGTGCTGCCCAGCACGTTGCCGAAGCGCACCATCACGAAGCGGGTGCTGCCGGAAGGCTGCAACGCCTGGCACACCATTTCCGCGAGCCGTTTGGAAGCGCCCATCACGTTGGTCGGGTTGACCGCCTTGTCGGTGGAGATCATCACGAATTTGCCAACGCCGTGCCGTTGCGCCGCGCGCGCCACCGTCCAGGTACCCAGCACGTTGTTGCGAATCGCCTGCCAGGCGTTGTGCTGCTCCATCAGTGGCACATGCTTGTAGGCAGCCGCGTGGAACAGCACGCCGGGGCTATACTCGCGCATGACCTCGTCGACCCGCGCCGCATCGCGCACATCGCCGACCAGACAGACAAACTCCAATGCAGGGAAAGCCAGCTTCAGTTCCTGTTCGATGGTGTACAGCGCGAATTCGCTTTGTTCGAACAGCACCAGTCTGGCGGGGACAAAGCGCGCAATCTGGCGGCACAGCTCCGAACCGATCGAACCGCCCGCGCCGGTCACCATGACCGTCCTGTCTGTCAGCAGGCCGTGCAGCCCGGCATCGTCCAGCACCACCGGGTCGCGCCCGAGCAGGTCGTCCAGTTCGATGGCACGCAATTGCGACACGGCCACCTTGCCGCTCATCAGGTCATCGAACGACGGCACCGTGAGCGCCTTGACTCTTGCGGCGTTGCACAACTGGATCGCACGCTTGCGCTGCTGGTGTGAGCTGGACGGCATGGCGATAATGACTTGTGTCACGCCGAGCCGCTCGGCCCATTCCGGCAGTCTGTCCAGTCCGCCCAGCACGCGGATGCCGTTCAGCGTACGGCCGTGACGTTCGGTATTGTCGTCGAGAAATCCGACCAGCCGCCAGTCGCTGCTTCTGGACAGCTCCTTGGCCAAACTTGCCGCCGCATCCCCTGCGCCGAGCACCAATACCGGTTCGCCGTGCAACTTGATGTCGCCGTACAGCCCCTGCTCTTTCCACATGCGATAGACAAAGCGACTGCCGCCCATCAGCAGGATCAACAGCAGCGGGTTGATCACCAGCACCGAGCGCGGGATGACCAGTCCGAGGCGCAACATCCAGAACAGCAGCGGGATCGCCGCCGCAGACAACAGAACTGACAGCACAATACGGCGCAGATCAGCCGTGCTGGCGTAACGCCAGATGCCGCGGTACAGGCCAAACTGCCAGAAGATCGCCATTTGCAACGGCACCACCCAGATTAAGGTCAACTCCAGCTCGGCGGCAAAATTCGCCGGAAGGTCAAAATTGAAGCGCAGCAGGTAGGCAAGCGTCCACGCTACCCCGGCGGCGACGAAATCGTGCAGCATGGCCAGGGCGGTACGCAAACTGCTCGCTGTCTTGTTGATTAATTTCATCAGAACTCAGGTTGTTAATTAAATGTTTCGGCAGTTGATGTTTATCATGCCCGTCCGGCCACATGATCCGCCCAACGCTTATCCAGCCAGCACATCAGTACGGTATAAATCACTAGCCAGGCCATGGCAATGAACGGCAGCCTGTTTTCCTGCTGCAACGCCCACAGCGCGCTAAGCGCGGCACACGCCATCAAGGTATATTCGGCCAGCGCCACGTTGCGATGCCCCCAACCCAGTTGTATCGCGCGCTGATAATAGTGCTCGCGGTGCGCTTCGGTGATTTTCGCGCCGTGCAGCGTGCGCTTCGCCAGCGTGACACTGGCATCGGCGATGAAGGGCGAAAACACCAGCAACGGGAACCATACTGTCCAATAACCTTGCTGCCAACCCCACAGCCCCATCGCAGCGGCAAGGAAACCGAGCGGGATGGAACCCGCGTCACCCATGAACACCCTGGCCGGAGGGAAGTTATGGTAAAGGAACCCCAGCGCCGCCGCCGCGATGGCGAAGTTCAACATCGCCAGCATATCGTCTTGCACGATCAGCGCCGCGGCGCCGTAGCAAGCAAACCCAAACAGCGCCATACCACCCGCCAGTCCGTCCGAGCCATCCATGAAGTTATAGAGATTGGTCATCCACATTGTGAACAGTAGCACGAGCATGGCAGCCCAGACACCGTGCTGCGCGAACAACCCGGAGCCGGCGGCAAGCAGTACGGCAGCGACGAGATGCGCCAGCAAGCGTCGGCGCACGGGTAAGCCACGCATGTCATCGAGCAGGGAAACGCCGAACAGAATCAGCATCGGCAGCAGCACCCACCAGACCAGCGCGCCCGGCATCAATATCCAGCCGGATAATATTCCCGCCATCAGCCCCACCCCCCCGATGCGCGGGGTGGGAGCAGAATGCAACGAGCGGTCGTTGGGAATGTCCTGGATTTTCTTGCCGAACTTGCTGGAGAGGATGGCGGCGATCAACGACAGCGTAACTAAAGCAGCGGCGATGGGAGCGTAATAAATCATGTGGCCGGTATAGGGCGGGGTCCTGTTGGAATCGCGGCGGATTTTACCATTGCCACCGGATAAACAGTCTTAATGAATAGTCCGGAACTGGAAGTAACCCAGCAGATTTACTCATACCGCCGCCGCATAGGTGGGCGGCGTGAGTACGGTATGCTTGGCCTGCGGCAGTGTTTCCGGATAGTCCTTGCTGAAATGCAGCCCACGGCTTTCATGGCGCAACAAGGCACTCTGCACGATCAGTTCCGCGTTCATCACCAGGTTACGCAGCTCCAGCAAGTCTGGGCTGATATGAAAATTGGTGTAGTACTCGTGGATTTCGTCCTGCAACAACTGGATGCGATGCTGCGCACGTTGCAGACGTTTGTTGGTGCGCACGATGCCCACGTAGTCCCACATGAAATGGCGCAACTCCACCCAGTTATGGGAAATGACGATTTGCTCATCTGCGTCAGTCACGCGGCTTTCATCCCAGGCGGGTAGCGGCGGTAGCACCCGACAGGGTTTACCCAGAATATCGCTAACGGCGGCATCCGCAAACACCATGCATTCCAGCAGGGAATTGCTGGCCAGCCGATTGGCGCCGTGCAGCCCGCTATAGGCGGTTTCACCGACTGCATACAGGTTCTCCACATCGGTGCGCGCATGAAAATCAGCAACGACCCCGCCGCAGGTATAGTGCGCGGCGGGAACCACCGGAATCGGCTCTTTGCTGATATTGATGCCCAACGACAGACAGCGTGCATAAATGGTCGGAAAATGTTCCTGCAAAAACTCGACTGATTGATGCGAGATGTCCAGATAGACGCAATCCAGCCCGTGCTTTTTCATTTCAAAATCTATTGCCCTGGCCACCACATCGCGCGGCGCGAGTTCGGCGCGCTCATCGTGATACGGCATGAATCGTGTGCCATCTGGCAGTTTCAAAATACCGCCTTCGCCGCGCACCGCCTCGCTGATAAGAAAAGACTTGGCGTGCGGGTGGAACAGGCAAGTCGGGTGAAACTGGATGAACTCCATGTTGGCCACGCGGCAACCGGCGCGCCAGGCCATCGCGATGCCGTCACCGGTCGCCGTGTCGGGGTTGGTGGTATAGAGATAAACCTTGCCGCCCCCCCCGGTCGCGATGATGGTATTTTGGGCGGCAATGGTGATGACTTCGTCGCTCAAGCTGTTCAGGGCGTATGCGCCATAGCAGCAGTTGTCCGGCAGGCCGAGCTTCCTGCCGGTAATCAGGTCAACCGATGAATGATTTTCCAGTACCGTGATATTCGGGTGGCGCAGCACGCGCGTGACAAGCGCCTCCTGAACCGCGTGGCCGGTCGCATC
>Ga0209212_1006166_pt1 | contig 13861 bp, 8 predicted proteins | sample RifGroC2_FD_183996 | JGI IMG/M metagenome (GOLD analysis project Ga0209212, IMG submission 183996) | Groundwater microbial communities from Rifle, Colorado, USA - Groundwater C2 (SPAdes) (version 2) | ecosystem: Environmental > Aquatic > Deep subsurface > Groundwater | place: Rifle, Colorado... | reverse complement strand
TTACCAGCGGCTGAAAGGCTGTGAGGTTTTGCATCCGATGGGCTTTGACGCCTTTGGCCAGCCGGCGGAAAACGCCGCCATCAAGAATCAAACCAAGCCGGATGCCTGGACCCATAAGTGTATTGATTGGATGAAGGTGGAATTAAAGAAGATGGGCTTTTCCTATGACTGGGACAGAGAGCTTTCTACCTGCGACAGCAGTTATTATAAATGGAACCAGTGGATATTCCTGAAAATGTTTGAGCGTGGCTTAGCTTATAAAAAGGCCTCCGGGGTCAACTGGTGCCCTTCTTGCTCAACCACCCTGGCTAATGAGGAGGTTATTGAGGGTGAGTGCTGGAGGTGTCATAGTCCGGTAGAGCAGAAAGAACTGGAACAGTGGTATTTAAAAATCAGCGAATACAAAGAGCGTCTGCTTGAGGATTTAAAACAGCTGGATAAATGGCCTCAGCGGGTTATCGCCATGCAGAGTAATTGGATTGGAAAGAGCCAGGGGACGGAAATATATTTTCGCCTCAAAGACAGCGATAAGTTAATCACGATTTTTACCACCCGGGCGGACACTATTTTTGGGGCCACCTATGTGGTCCTGGCTCCGGAACATGAAATAATATCAAATATCAAGAATCAAATATCAAATCCGCGGGATGTAGAAAGATATATTGAAGCTTCTCAGAAAAAAAATAGATTACAGAGAATAGATTTAACGAAGGAAAAAACCGGGGTAGAGCTAAAAGGGGTTAAGGTAATTAATCCGGTAAATAATGAGGTTATTCCTCTTTGGATAGCGGATTATGTGTTAATGGAATACGGCACGGGTGCGATTATGGCTGTCCCTGCCCATGATCAGAGAGATTTTCTTTTTGCTAAAGAGCATCATTTGCCGATGCGAATTGTGATAAAGTCACCAGGTCACCAGGTCACCGGGTCACCGGAAGAAATGACTGAAGCCTATGAAGGGGATGGCCTGCAGGTTAATTCCGGGGAGTTTGACGGCCTGGCTAACCAGGAGGCGAAAATAAAGATTGCCCAATGGATGGAAAAAAATGGTATGGGTAAGATTGTAACCCATTGGCGGCTTCGGGATTGGCTTATCTCCCGGCAACGTTATTGGGGAACACCCATCCCGATTATCTATTGCCCAAAATGCGGGGTTGTTCCGGTACCCTACGCGGCCTTACCGGTGGAATTACCCCAAGATGCCCCTTTCACCGGTGAGGGAGGCAGTCCTTTAGGCAAGGTTAAGGAATTTATGGAGACTGTCTGTCCTCAATGCCAGGAAAAAGCCCGGCGGGAAACTGATACTATGGCTACCTTTTTTGACTCTTCCTGGTATTTTTTGAGATTCTGTTCGCCCCGGGATGAAAATAATCCTTTTGACATTCGGGAAGTCAAATACTGGATGCCGGTTGACCAATACATCGGCGGGATTGAGCACGCCATCCTGCATTTATTGTATTCGCGTTTTTTTACCAAGTTCTTCCAGGATTTAGGAATGATAGATTTCAACGAACCCTTTAAATCCCTGCTCACCCAGGGTATGGTTTTAAAAGATGGGGAGGTAATGTCAAAATCCCGGGGCAATATTGTTGACCCGGATTCTATAATCCAGAAATACGGCGCGGATACCTTAAGATTGTTTATCCTTTTTGCCGCTCCCCCGGAAACCGAACTGGAATGGGATGACCGGGGGATAGAGGGGGCCTTTAAATTCTTAAACCGTCTTTGGCGCATCCAGGATAATTTAAAAGAAAAGGCCGACCTTCAAGTATATCGCGCTCTGCATAAGGCCATCAAAAAGGTGAGTGAGGATATTGAGGCTTTTAAGTTTAACACCGCTATCGCCGGGCTTATGGAGCTGGTCAATGCTATATATCAGTCAGGAGCGGATAAAGAGGTTTTCTCCCAGTTGGTCGTCTTAATTTCTCCGATTGCCCCGCATTTTAGCGAGGAGCTCTGGCAGAGTTTAGGCCACAGTGAAAGTATAACGCGGGCGGAGTGGCCGCGAGCCGATGAAAGCCTGCTGACAGAAGAAAATATCACCGTCGTAATTCAGGTAAACGGTAAACACCGGGGCACTATCGTGGTCAGTAAAGACCTCGCGGAAGAAGAATTAAAACAGCGCTGTCTGAATGAGCCGGGAATAAAGAAGTGGATTGAGGATAAATCGGCAAAGAAAATCATCGTGGTTCCCGGTAAATTGGTAAACATAGTAGTTTAATGCTTAATCTGACCCGCCAGGAAAGACAGGTCTTGTTGTTTGTGGGAACTGTGGTCTTGGCCGGGATAATTATAAATTATCTGCAGAAGATAAACCCCGGATTCAAAGTCATCCTGCCGCAAGGTAGGGGCGGTTCGCCAACCGCCCCTACATCAATAGAGAAAAAAATAAACCCGAATAAAGCCAGCCTGGAAGAATTAATCCGCCTGCCGGAGATTGGCCCGGTCCTGGCCGGAAATATCATTGAATACCGTAATTATAACGGTGGATTTAAGAGCCTTGAGGAACTGCAAAAGGTCCAAGGCCTTGGCCCTAAGAAACTCGAGCGGCTTAAAGATTACCTTAGCCTGGAATAAGGGAGGATAAATCTCCATAGTAACCTTTATCGCGATTTCTTTTGCCCTGGGGATATTGGCGGGTAGTTTCACCAATATCCACTTTTTGACCTGGCTGGTTTTATCCGCGGCCTGGCTTTTAACCGCTTTTTTATCCGTAAATAAGAAGGCGGTTTTTTTCTGGGCTTTTTTATTGTTTTGCCTTTCTCTGGGGGCAATGCATATCCGGAATTATGATTTATTGCCGCCGGAGCATATCGGTTCTTTGAAGATTAAGGGAAGCCTGGCCGCGCGGATTCAAGGGATTGTGGATAATGATCCGGCATCCACTCGGCGCAAGACCAGCTTTCACTTCCAGGCTAAAAAACTGATTATTTCGAACAAATCTTATCCTATTCGCGGAGAGATTCTGGTTAATGCCTTTGGCCGCCACAATTTTTATTATGGCGATGAGCTGATTTTAGAGGGATCCCTGCATAGGCCTTTTAATTTTAGCGCGAGTTCAAGTTTTTCCTACCCGGAGTATCTGAAAAGCCAGGGGATTTATTATATCCTGGAGGTGGGTAAAGAAAGGGAAATTATCTTCTTAGGCCGGGATAAGGGGAATTTATTTATTTCTTTAGCTTTTAGGATTAAACAGCGGCTGAAGGGAATATTCGAGAAACATCTTCAGCCGGCAAACAGCGCGGTGTTATCGGCGATAACCCTGGGAGACCGGCAAGGACTTCCGGCTCAAGTCCGGGAGGATTTTATCCGCACCGGCACCGCCCATATCATTGCCATCAGCGGTTTTAATGTGGGGATAGTGGTTTTTACCGTTCTCTTTTTATTGAAGGCCCTAAGGATAAAACGCAAAAGCCGTTATCTTCTGGCTATCCCAATCTTGTTTATTCATATGTGCGCGGTAGGGGCCCAGGCTTCGGTAGCCAGGGCTACGCTTATGGCGGTAGTGGTTTTAATCGGATATCTATTGGAAAGAGATACGAATATCATTAACAGCTTAAGCCTGTCCGCCCTGATAATCCTGGGTTATAGCCCCAGACAGATATTTGACATCGGTTTTCAGCTTTCTTTTGTCAGCGTTTTAGGAATCGTGTTATTATCTCCCCGGATTATTGGCTGGTTTAAATTAAAACCCAAAACAAGCCCGGCAATCAGGTTTATGGTAAACAGCCTGGCGGTTTCTCTGGCGGCCTGGCTTTCTACTTTTTGGCTTATCCTATATTATTTCCGGATTGTAACGCCCATAGCCATATTGGCAAACCTGATTATCGTGCCTTTGGTCAGCCTGGTGATAATATTGGGGTTTATTCTTTGTTTATCGGCACTGATTTGTCCGGCCATAGCCTTGCCAGTAGCGGTAACTATAGACTTTTCTATGCTTTGGCTGTTTAAGATTACTCATCAATTAAGCGCTTTACCATTCTCTTGCTTTTATATAGGAATGTAACAATATGGTAAACAATAACCTATTGATAAGGAAGCGTTTTCCTGAAATCGCCTTACGGGCCTTGAAAAAGGCAAAATGTATGGTATACTTTAGTCATAATGAGGACATTTTTGCAAAAGACAAAATTAAAACTTTGTCAAACTACCATATTAAGTCTACTGTTTGTTTTATCTCCCCTGGTATTAGCGGAAGAATCATATCTCCAGCCTGCTATATCAGCTAAAAAATTAGACCCCGCGAGTTATGTCCCCGGCCAGTTGATAGTTAAGCTGAAAGAAGGCAAGACTACAACTGACTTGCAAGAACTAAATTCCAAATATAAAGTAAGCTCTATGGAGGGGGTATTTAAGGACGCCCCTAATCCGGAAGTTGTCCTGTCCGGCCTTAAAGAGGATTTGTCTAAGCTCAATGTTGAGCATCAAAGCTGGTATTGGCAGTTAGATAAAGACTCTCAGGAATATAAGGATTATCAGCAAAGGGTAGAAAAGGATAAGGAAGAAATCCGGGGAAAGATTAAGAGACAGGAGGAACTGATCTTGCGCCTGGAAAAGAGGCAGAAGCGCGCGCTTAACAGCGGACAGGCCTCTTCCAGCCCGGAAAGCATTTATCTCTTAAAGACTCAGGACTCGGATGCCGATATATCCCAAATGACGGCTGATTATGAAGAGAGTCCGGCGGTGGAATACGCCGAGCCGAATTATATTGCCCATATGAGTATGACCCCTGATGACACTAAATATAGTCAACAATGGGCGCATCAGAATACCGAAGCTGAAAGCGGATGGGAGATAAATACCGGAGATTCGGATGTGATTATCGCGATAATTGATTCCGGGGTGGATTATGACCACGAGGATTTAAAAGACAATATATGGAAGGATGGCGATGGCAATCCGGGCAAGGATTTTGTGGATGTTAATACCAGCGCTACATTAGCGGAAGGATATGAATGGGTTACTGGAGAAGATTATTCTGGAGTAGATTACGACCCCAGCGATTATCTGGGACACGGAACCCATGTGGCCGGAATTGCCGCGGCCAAGGGTAATAATAGCGTGGGTGTGTCAGGGGTATGTCCGAATTGCAAGATAATGCCTCTAAGGGCGGGCTTTGCCATAAAATATAATGGCATAATTGAAGGAGCTTTGGAAGAAGTGGATATAGCTAATGCCATTACTTATGCCGCGGATAGTGGGGCGGATGTGATAAACATGAGTTTCGGGGGGGTGTATTCAGAAACTGAAAAGGAAGCTATTGATTATGCCTATTCTAAAGGGGTAATTCTGGTTGCCGCCGCCGGCAATGAAAATAGCGAGGATACGGATAGGGAAAAAAGCGGCAGTTATCCCGCGGCCCTGGATAATGTGATTGCCGTGGCCGCGACTGTCAAGGATGACACCAGAGCCAGTTATTCTAATTACGGCGACTGGGTGGATGTCTCTGCTCCCGGAGGCAATAGCGATAACGGGATACTTAGCACAGTCCCTACGGATGCTCTCTGGGGGGATTCGTCCGGATATTCTTCTTCTTGGCAGGGGACATCTATGGCCTCTCCCTATGTTGCCGGATTGGCCGGGTTGATTATCAGTCAGTATCCTGATTATACCCAGAGTGAGATTAAGGCTAAAATTACCTCTTCAGCTGATAACATAGACAGTCTTAATTCCGGATACTCCGGGAAATTGGGCTCAGGCCGGGTAAATGTCTTTAACAGCCTGCTTGCCGATGAAGATCCTGCCTTTGAGATTGTTTCGGCCGCGGTGAGCGAATCTTCCGGAGACGGGGATGGGATGGTGGAAGAGGATGAAGAGGCCAGCCTGACTGTGGAAATCAAGAATACCGGAGGCGACGCCTATTCGGTGCAGGGCACCTTTAGCACAGAGGACTCGGATGCGGATATAAGCGCATCCTCTTATGAATACGGCACAATTAAGAAAGACGGCTCTTTGAGCAATTCCGTCAGCCCTTTTAAGTTTAAGGCGGTTTCTTCTTTTACCGGGGAGAAGATAGTGGATTTTTCTTTAACCCTGACCGCGCTGGGCAGTGATGATAGAACCCTGAATATTCAGACCCACTTAGGGATAAAGAAGCTTAATTCCGCAAGCGCTAAGGACGCCCTGGAAGAAAATCGCCCGGCTATTGACGGAGATAAAATTATCTGGGCCTACAAAAGCGGGGATTATTACGAGTTGTATTCTTATGATTTAGAAACTAATCAGGAAGAAAAACTTTCCTTTAACTCTTCTGAGCAGGCTAACCGGAGGCTTCCTTTTCTTTCCGGAAGCAAGGTGGTTTTCTATGACAGCCGGGACAGCGAAACTTCTTACAAATACAAGTGGCCGATTTATGCTTATGATTTGGACAGCAAAGAAGAGACCCTGATTACCGGCGAAACTGAAACCGACAAACATTACCTTTCCATCTCCGGGAGTAAGGTTGCCTGGTTTGAGGATTTAGACGGCGATAGCGGAACGGTTTATCTGTATGACCTGGATAAGGAAGAAAAGCAGGCGATAAATTCTGCTGAGTCTTCTCCTTCGGACCCCGCGATATCCGGCAAGAAGATGGTTTGGCAGGATAAGCGCGGCGGCAGTGATGTCTATGTATACGACTTAGAAAGCGCTGAAGAGTTAAAAGTCAACCCGGATACCAGCGATTCGCCTTACAGCCCGCGGATTTCCGGCAATAGGGTGGTTTATTTGGACAGCCGTAACAGCCATACCGATGTCTATCTCTATGATTTGGATTCTAAAGAGGAGAAGAGGATTACCGGCGATGAGGCCAATCCCTGGTATTGCGCCATATCCGGTAAAAAGATTGTGTATCTGGATGAGAGAAACGGAAACTCCGATGTCTATCTTTATGATTTGAATACGGATGAAGAAAAAAGGCTTACTGTGAGCGGACAAACGGATCAGGGTGTGGCCATATCCGGGAATAAGATTGTCTGGATTCGGGAAGATGAAACAGATACCTTTAATGTCTATGTAACCGAGGTTGGCGCTGACAGCGATACCCAGGATTCAAGCGCTCCTTCTGTTCCTGTAGTAACGGATGAAGGCCAATATACGGTTAAGACCGATCAGCTTTATGCCGGCTGGTCGAGCTCCGACAGCGAATCCGCGATCTCGGAATATCAATATGCCATTGGGACTTCTTCAGGCGCGACAGATATGACGGGCTGGACATCCGCCGGAACTGATATATCTGTAACTAAGTCCGGGCTTAGTTTAAGCGAGGGCGCGGTTTATTACTTTAGCGTCAAGGCCAAAAATGAAGCTGAGCTTTGGTCGGACGCGGGGTATTCCGACGGAATTACCGTTGACAACACAGCCCCTTCCACGGAATTATCCGGGGTAGATTCGGATAGCTGGAATAAGGCCTCGATAACCATTACCCTGACTGCCTCGGATTCCGTCTCCGGAGCGGACAAGACCTATTACTCTACCGATGTTTCCAGCGCTGTAGACGTATATGACGGCCCTTTTACCATGGCCGAGGACGGCAGTTATAACATAAAATATTATTCTCAGGATAAGGCCGGTAATTCCGAGTCAACCAAAACTGCTTCGGTTAAGATTGATAAAACCGCGCCTGCCACAGAAATATCCGGGCTGGATAATGAAAACTGGAATAAGGCCTCGGTAACTATTACTCTCACCGCATCGGATTCCGTCTCCGGAGTGGACAAGACCTATTATTCTACCGATGGCTCTAACCCGGCACTTACCTATAGCTCTCCCTTTACTTTATCCACGGAAGGAACTTATACCATAAAATACTATTCTATTGATAAAGCCGGCAATTCTGAAACGGTTAAGAGTGCTGAGTCAGTCATTAAAATTGATACCGCTTCTCCCAGCGGCTCAATAAAGATAAATAATGATGCCTCTTATACGGCCCAATCCGATGCTATCTTAATACTTTCTGCCTCGGATTCTTCCAGCGGCTTGTCAGGAATGATGTTTTCTAACGATAACAGTAATTGGTCCAGCGCTGAAACCTATTCTACGGCCAAGACTTGGAGCTTATCTTTTGGAAGCGGCAAGAAAACGGTTTATGTCAAATTCAAGGATACCGCCGGCAACTGGTCTTCCGTATACAGCGATACTATTATTGTGGATACTTCTGTCCCGGAAAAACCCAAAGTCAAAGACGGTAAAGAGCATACCCGTTCACATAACAAGCTTTCCGCTTCCTGGTCAAGCTCAGACCAGGAATCCGGGATTAGCGAATATCAGTATTCCATCGGCACTGCTAAAGGCAAAACCAATGCCCTGGATTGGACCTCTGCCGGGACAAACACCTCAGTTATTGTCCCTAGCCTAAAGCTTAAGACTGGGAAAGAATATTATTTTAATGTCAAGGCTAAAAACGGCGCCGGCCAATGGTCAAAGGGAGGCCATTCTAACGGTATAGAGGTAAAAAAGAAGAATAAATAGCGCTTCTGTTTGGTTTGACAAAATCTCTTTTCTATGGTAGAGTAAAAATCGCTATGAGAAGAATTGGCCTGATATTAGCGGTTTTTACTCTTTTTTTATCCTGCATTATCCAGTCCGCTTATCCTTTTTGGATCTGGACCCCCGAATCCAGCCGCTGGGTAAACCCCAAGGCCAGCGTCAAGCCTAATCCCAAAGAGCAGTTGAAATTCATCCAGGAACTCTACCGGCAGGCCAAATACAAAGAGACGATTGAGGAATGCCGCAAGCTGATTAAGTATTACCCTAAGGCCTTTGAGGCGCCTGACGCCCAGTTTTATATCGGCTTGAGCCTTGAGGCTGACAACAAGAAGCTCTACGAGGCCTATTTGGCTTATCAGAAGGTGATTGATAAATATCCCTTTTCCGGCCGGATGGATGAGATAATTGAGAAGGAATTAAAAATAGCCCAGATTTTTATGTCGGGTGAAAAAAGAAAGGCCATGGGAGTGGAGCTTCCGGTAGAAAATCCGGCAATTGAGATATTTCGTAAAGTGGTAGACAATTCAGTGTATGGAAAACAGGCCGCCTACGCCCAGTATCTTTTGGGAATGACCTTAAAGGACTCCAGCCGCTTCCAGGAGGCCCGGGAGGAATTTGATAAGGTGGGGACTACCTATCCGGAAAGCCAATGGGCCTCCCAGGCAAGATTTCAGTCGGCTGATTGCGCCACCAGGATAGCCCCCAAGGCAGACTATGACCAGGAGCTTACCAAAAAGGCCAGGGAAGAGTTTGAGGAGTTTGTTAAGTCGCGCCCCCAGGAGAATCTGGCCAAAGCCGCGGGTAAGCAGATTGACAGTTTAAAGGAAAAAGAGGCCGCGGGCAATTTAAAAATAGCTGATTTTTACAAGAAGCAGAAAAAATACGCGGCGGCCAAGGTTTATTATCAGGAAATAATAGAAAAATGCCCTTATTGCGCCAGCGCCACCGCGGCCAGAGAGGCGCTTAAAGAATTGGAGACACAATGAAAAAACGCAATCTTTTTTCGCTTTCTGCTTTCTGCTTTCTGCTTTCTGCTTTGTTCGGCTGCGGCTATACCAGCCGCACGATTTACCGGGGACCGTATAAAACTATCTTTGTTGAGCCGTTTGCCAATAAGGTTGATTTACTTTCCGAGGATGCCACCGGCCTGGGGCAGAGATTCCGGACCTATCATCCGCTGTTAGAAAGTGATATTCGCGCCGCGGTTATCAACCGTTTTATGTATGACGGAGGATTCCGCGTAGCCAAGAAGGATGAGGCGGATATTGTCCTTAAGGGAGAGTTGATTAACTATCAGCGGGATGCCCTGCGTTATGAGAATAACCAGGAGGATGTTGCCGAATACCGCGTCAGCCTGATAATGCGCCTGGTCCTCTTAAAGAAGGGGGAGGAAACCCCTCTCTGGGAGGAAGCTAATTTTGTGGGAGACGCGACTTATTTTATCAGCGGCACCCAGGCCAAGACCGAGAAGGCCGCTCTTGACCTGGCCATAGCCGATTTGGCCCGGCGGGTGCTGGAGCGCTTAGTTGAGAATTGGTGATTCCGCCTACGTTAAGATGCTTTATTTTTTTATCGGAGAAGATGAACCCGCCAAGCAGGAAAAAATAAATTCTTTAAAAAATGAGTCACTTAAAAAAGGCTTTGAGGATTTTAATTGTGAATCCTTTTACGCTAAAGAACTAACCCTCCCCCTGTTTAAAGAAGCCCTCAGCCGCCTACCCCTGGAATCCCCTAAAAGAATAATGGTAATTAAGGACGTCTTTAAGCTTAAAGACGAGCTCAAGGATTATTTCGCGGCTCAAATAGAAAAACTGCCTGAAGATTTAATCATAATTTTAGAGGCCGCCCTTATCCCTAAAGCGGAAAGCGCGTTTTTTAATAAAATCTCCAGATACGGCAAAGTCATTCCTTTTAAGGCTAAAGAGAAGATTGACGCCTTTGGTTTAGCCAGGGCTATTGAGAGAAAAGACGCATCCTCTGCTTTAAATCTACTGGTAGATTTGTTTAGAAACGGAGAAAAGCCGGAGATGATTCTGGGAGCCTTGCGTCATCGGTTTGTTAAAAGCGATTCTTTCTCATCCGCCACAGACAACTTAAAGTTAAAAGAGAAAAAAGAAAAGGTCGGCCTCTTGATGGAAGCCGACCTTAATCTGAAAACCGGCAAAGTTAAACCCGAGTTTGCCTTAGAGGTCCTGGTAGTGAAGTTATGCGGCCTGGCCTAATTTAACTAATCTTCTGCTTAGGCGGGAGATTTTGCGCTGGGCGGTGTTTTTATGCAGGACGCCTTTTTTGGCGGCCTTAGCCAGCTTAGAAATTGCCTCTTTAAGCGTTTGCTTGGCCTCTTCTGCCTTTTTCTCGGTAAAAGAAACTTCTAATTTCTTAAGGGTTTTCTTAAGTGCTGTTTTTACCTGATGATTGCGGGTGTGTCTCTTTTTGTCCTTGCGCTGCGCTTTTAACGATTGGCGTCTACGTGGAGCCATTTATTCCTCCTGTGTTACAGTAAATTGTTAAATGAAAAGGTTGAGGTTGAGGTCAAGGTTGAGACAAGCTTAACCTCAACCTCGGTCTTAACCTTTATAATTATATATTGGTTATTTTTATAGCATATTTAACCTAAAATGTCAACCAATAAAGAAATTGCCCGATCGGCTTCCTTAATCGGTTTTTTTACTTTGTGCTCGCGGATACTCGGTTTTATCCGGGATGTGGTGATTGCCCGGTTCTTCGGCACGGGTATGTATTCCCAGGCCTTTGTGGTGGCCTTCAGGATTCCCAATCTCTTACGGGATATGGTAGCCGAGGGAGCGGTGAACGCGGCCTTTGTCCCGGTATTCAGCGAATACGCGGCCAAAAAATCAAAAGAGGAATTCTGGCATTTGGCTAATTGCTTATTGAATATCCTCTTAGTCGTCTTGGCGGCGCTTACTATCCTGGGGGTAGTGTTTTCTCCCTGGATTGTGCGCCTGATTGCCCCCGGTTTTAGCGCTGACGCGTTAAAGTTCCAGGAAACAGTCCGGCTGACCAGAATTATCTATCCTTATTTACTGCTGATTGCCTTGAGCGCCTATTGTATGGGGGTGTTGAATTCCCTTAAGTCTTTCACTATTTCAGCCCTGGCCCCCTGCCTTTTGAATATTTCTATAATCGTTTTTGCTGTTGCTTACGGAGAGGGAACACTAGGCCTGGCTTTGGGAGTCTTGGCCGGGGGGGTAGGACAGTTAGCGGTGCAGATACCGATGCTCTATAAAAAAGGCTTCCGCTACCGTCCGGCACTGGAGTTGCGGCATCCCGGTATCAGGCAAATCGGAAAACTGATTCTCCCCCGGATATTCAGTTCTTGTATTTATCAGCTTAATCTCTTTGTGGATACAATACTCGGTTCTTTGGCTCATATTGTGGGCCAGGGAGCGATTTCCGCCTTATATTTTGCCAATAGGATTTTTCAATTTCCCTTAGGCATATTCGGGATAGCCATTGCCCAGGCGGCCTTACCCTCTTTATCTCATCAGGCGCTGGAGAATAATCTGGATAATTTCAAGAAGACGCTGAATTTTTCCTTAATTGCTGTTTTTTTGATTATGCTTCCGGTTTCAGCGCTTATGGCTGTTTTGGCTAAGCCGATAGTCGCGGCCTTGTTTGAAGGGGGAAGATTCGACGCCTATTCCACCGAGATTACCTCCGGAGCGCTTTTGTTTTATGCCTTATCCTTGAGTTTTTATGCCGCCAACAAGGTGCTGGTTTCGGGATTCTTTTCGCTTAAAGACAGCAAAACCCCGCTTAAGATAACCGCGGCCTCGCTCTTAGTTAATATCGTTTTTAATCTTATCCTGATGTATCCTTTAAAATTAAAGGGCCTGGCTTTAGCTACCAGCTTATCCGGAGGTATTAATTTTTTTATCCTTTTTCATTCTTTAAGAAAAAAGATCGGCCCGCTTAACGGCCGGTATTTAAGCCGGGTTTTCGCCAAGATTCTTTTTTCTTCCTTGATAGCCTCCGGGGCCAGTTTTTATGTTTATGCCCGGTGTTTGGTCAGCGCCCCGCCTTTAGTGAGGGTAAGCGCCGCGGCGCTCTCCGGCCTGCTAATTTTTATCTTAGGCGCGCTTATCCTGGATTTAGCCGAAATCAAAAAGGTTCTCCAATGGATATTAAGGAAAAAATAAGCCTGTTTCCGGATTCAGCCGGCGTGTATCTTGGGACTGTTGCAAAAGGAATGGCGGGGTCTGCCCTTGAAATGTGAAAAGATTTGAGAAAATGATGAATAAAGAAAGTGGTCGCCCGTAATTTTAGAGTTAGGTTGATTGAGGCATATAGTTGTTATAAAAATTTGTAAATAATGGTTCTTTGCAAAGTCAAGGTATAGAAATGGGTAATTCGAGATACCGTTTGACTAGGAAGGGCGCTAAGGAAAAGATGAGATAATGTTTAATGTCCGTGTCTGATTCCTAAAGGTGACCCCTAAAGGCTAAAAGTACTTGCCATAAGGAGAACGACAAATGTCAGAATTAGTAGCTAATTGTCCGCGCTGTGGAGCGAAGGAAATGACCTTTGACCTTATGGGCCAACTTTCGCTGGTTGTAAAATATCAGTGGCAGCATTGGTTTGAAGCATTTTGTATTTGCCGTAGTTGCGATAGATCAACAACATTTGTCCTTAGTCAGAAGGAGCCCGCCGATGAAGAGGAAATTAAGAATGGCTTGGTAAAACTCAAGCGAGCAGTAAATCAATTAATGAGAATAGAGGGGTATGTCAGTCTTAAAGACACAGCCTTACGAAAATCACCGGATTATACACCTGAAAACATTGATGCAGTTTTCCGGGAAGGTGCGGCATGTCTGTCCATTGGATGCTTCAATGCAGCAGGAACGATGTTTAGATTATGTATCGATTTAGCTACCAGGGCTATGCTTCCCGAGGGAGAAGCAGAAGGTCTCAGCTCTAAGGTAAGGCGAGACTTGGGATTGCGTCTTCCGTGGTTGTTTGATAATGGAATTCTTCCTGAAGTACTGCGGGAACTATCGTCTTGCGTAAAAGATGATGGTAATGATGGAGCTCATGAAGGTACATTAAGAAATGAGGATGCAGAGGACCTTCTGGATTTTACTTATACACTCCTAGAGCGCATTTATACGGAACCAAAAAGAATACAGCTTGCAAAAGAAAGAAGATTAGCTCGGCGGCAATCAAAATCCTAATTATGTTTAACGAAGCACCTAACAAGGCAATCCAGCCGATCGCTTGTGCCGGCTGATTTTTGCGTTAGGCTAAAATTAAAATATGAAAATATTACTACTTATCGTAATGCTTATCGGCGGATCATATTTGTTGGCAGAAGACGGTTCATCACTCACCTCTCCAAAACCCAAGACGCCAGAGTACTTATGTCAGCGCTGGGTCC
>Ga0209212_1006165_pt1 | contig 13862 bp, 7 predicted proteins | sample RifGroC2_FD_183996 | JGI IMG/M metagenome (GOLD analysis project Ga0209212, IMG submission 183996) | Groundwater microbial communities from Rifle, Colorado, USA - Groundwater C2 (SPAdes) (version 2) | ecosystem: Environmental > Aquatic > Deep subsurface > Groundwater | place: Rifle, Colorado... | reverse complement strand
AAGATGCTGAAGTAATCAAGAAAGCGAATTTATTGAATCAAAAAGGATTTAGAAAATTGGATTCATTGCATATCGCATGTGCCATTATCTCGAAATGTAACTACTTTCTTTCCACGGACGACAAAATCATAAGTTTGTCAAAAACATTGGAGGAGAAAATAAAAGTAACTGATCCTATAGGTTTTATAAAGGAGGTTTTATCATGATTACCGACACAGAAATAAGGATAAAGGGACTAAAGGCCCTTACAGAATCTCTTGGTGATGTTGAAGCGGAACGGTTTATTTCTCTTATTCAAAGAGAACCATTTGATTATACAAAATGGCGTCAAGGTTTGGATGAAGACTTATCGATAGAGGAAATTAGCAAAAGGGCAATGGCGGTAAGAAATAAAAATACCGAACAATAGCATACAGCCTACACGAAACAGCAGCTTTTATTCCAGCGCTGCTATGAATATCTTATTGTGACTCTACCAGTTATTTCTATATCAAACAATTATCTAATCCTACCGTGTTTTGCTTGACGTTCGGGGGCATACGGTCAGGTCTTTATTCTTGCTATGGCAACCACTTAATTTTCCCAAGAATTAAAAATAAACGATGACGGATGCGAGGAACATGTGATCGTTGAGGTCAAAATCTGTTCCTGAGAGGCCGAAGTCTTCCCCATCGACATCGTTTGCCCATCGGAATTGATAGGCGCCGTCTATGCTGAACCGTTTGAAGGTTATTCCGCTCCCCACGCTGAATCCGTACACATCCGTTGGATCGTCTAAGGACGGACGAGGGTCGTAAAAAATACCGCCGCGCACGGGGATGATTACCTTTTTCCCGAATATCAAATATTCCGTACCGCATCTCACCCCATAGGTGTCATCGATCTTTCTATCTGTAGATACACCGCCCAGTGCATAATTGGGGGTCAGGTCTTTATTCTTGCTATGGCAATCACTAAATTTTCCCAAGAATTAAAAATAAACAATGACAGACGCCAGGAACATGTGATCGTTGAGGTCAAAATCTGTTCCTGAGAGGCCGAAGTCTTCCCCATCGACATCGTTTGCCCATCGGAATTGGTATGCGCCGTCAATGCTGAACCGTTTGAAGGTTATTCCACTCCCCACGCTGAATCCATACACATCCGTTGGGTCGTCTAACGACGGGCGCGGGTCGTAGAAAAGCCCGCCACGAACGGGGATTATTACCTTTTTCCCGAAAATCAAGTACTCTGTACCGCACCTTACCCCATAGGTGTCGTCAATGTCCCTGTCTGTGGATACGCCTCCCAGAGGGCGAGATTTGTTTCCGTCTTCATCTTCTTGTTTATACTCAGACCAATCTGTCCACGTTACATCCAAAGAGAATGATAATGCATCGTTGTAGCGAAATCCAAGCCCTGCGCCGAAAGACATAGGGTTATCCACCTCAAAGTTCTTTCTTTCATGGCCTGTCGATTGTCCAAGGGTAGATACCGACTTAAAATTGGTAATGCGATCCACGTCCGCCGTATATGGTGTATCGTAAACAGCGCCAAAGGTAAGGAGCTTGTCCTCTTTCTCCCATACGTCCCAGAGTATGCCGGTTGTTACGTTAATTGCCTGAAAATTCTTGAACGTCGTGTCTGAATTGTATGCGGTGGTAACGTTTGTGCCGGCAAGGTTGCCAGCGCCGGTTGACCTGGTGCTCTGCTTCCATGCGTAGTTTCCAAAGAATTCGTCCGTGTAAAAGTTAATGGCTACACCTATGGATAACTTTGGCACAACCAACATGGAAATTGCAGGAGTCAATGCCCCAATTCCTCCTTTTGATTTGAAGTCTATATTCTGCGTATAACTTAGCGCAGGAGGCGTCCGGTCTTCGGTTGTCTGTTTGAAATCCAGATTCATGTGGAAGTCGTATATCTGCTGGTAATTCAAGGCGGCTACAAAGTTTTTCCTGAATACCCTGAATGGATAGGCAACGCTTGCATAATTCAGGTCGCCGCGAGACACCGCTTCGTCGCCGAGCGACCAGCCAGTACTGCCGGGATCGAAATCCTGCTGTGTCGATAGGAAAGAACCCACTACGGAGAGTTCCGGTCTTTCCAATTGCATCAATGCCCCAGGATTCCACGATGCAGCCGTTGCGTCATCTGCAACGGCGATAAAGGCGCTTCCCTGTCCTATTGCCCTTGCACCAGAACCTACAGGAAGCGGGGTGGAGTTGATATTTGGTGGGGTAAGCGAAAACTGGGCAAAGGAGGTCTGCGCCAGAGGAAATACAATAAAAAGAAACATCGGTATAAAAAGAATGCGTTTGTGTTTCATATTAACACCAAAAATAGAAAATAATGATGGGTTCGCTTTCCAGACTGGGTCAAATGAACTTTTTCGTTATAAAAGTGGGGAGTAAACCTTATATATTGCCCATTTTATTCTCATTTTGTTACTTTTCAACCCTTAAAGTGGGGAAGAAACATCTCAAAATAGAGTAAAATTGTTCATTTGACCCAGTCTGTTCGCTTAACCCATCCTACATAACTTATATGTCATTCCCGCGTGCTCCCCGCTAATATCATGCGAGGACAAGCTTTAGCGGGAATCCAGTCCCCGATCTGAGTCGGGGATCATTCCAATCAGGATTGATTCTCTCAATGAACGCCAACTTCCATTTTTTTGCTGGTTCAATCGTCCTCGATTGAACCAAAATATTTCGGTTCAGGTTACAAGCCCTGAACCAGCACAGAGAGGTTGTGAAGTTCGGATGTTCTCAACTTCTTATCTTTTCAATTTCATAGTAATTCTTTAGTGTCCAGATGTGATTTTTATAATATCAAATCTGTGTCATCTGAGTAATCTGTGGTTTATTTTTTATTTCGTTATGACAAGGTCTTTCTTCTCTACCTTTTCAGCGCCTTTCGAGCTTATTATTTTGGCAAAGGAGGTTTCTGGTTGTACTTGTACTACCCTGGCAACAGTATCGAGCGGCTCTTTTAATACAAGGTCACCTTCCCTGATTTCCCGGAATAATAGGAACTTCATGCCTACCCCAACACCACTTTTAGCGCCGGTATTAACATGGAATCCATTGCCGGAGACGTGGATAACATTTCCTTCAACCATAGGGAATTGCCGTTTCATCTTTAATGACAATCCGTGCATAAGCCATTCGAGGTTTTTCATACTCTTATCTTCGTCATACACATCGGCATTCGCAAGCACCTGGGTTGTTTCCGTGTCTACCAGTCGTAATGTGACGTTAATACCTTTGGTATCTTCTTCCACAGCTCCAAATAACATACCCTCAGCCGCACGAATCTTGCCAATCCTGATGGCGGCATCCGGTGATGTGAGTTCGGTGTTACTGATCTTCTGCTCATGGAGAATTTCTTCGAGCTTTGTTCGATCTCTTTCAACGAAGTTAAATCTCTTCGGCTCTTCATCAAATGCCTTGAGCAGCATGGAATATATGGTTTCGGAGGGCACGCCTTTTTCCGTAAAAATCCTTAATGGCAGCAGCGCAACGGTATATCGGGCATCAGTTTCAAGAAGCTCAAAGGTCTTTTTCGTAATCTTCACCGGGGGTATCTGGGTTTCATTGCCCTGCGCATCGACGGCTTTCACGGTAATGGTGTTTTCCCCTTCGGTCAACGTTAAAAAATGATTGAAGAAGACGTGCTTCCCCTGTCGAATTTCTAATGGATTTTGATTTACAAATAGTTTTGCAACGCTGTTGTCATCGTGTGCATTTCCGCTAAAGAATAAGTTTGCATCATGAACAACAGCCGATTTTATATCGGTATGTATTGTAGGAGGGACTGTATCCTTCGCCGTGCTTTGCGGAAGGGTTTGTTCTGGCTTTTCCTCTTCCCCATTATTTTCGTCAGGCTCAGGAAAGTCCTGGGGAGACGATTGCGATACATCAATATCCTGAGAAACCAATAATGACTTGATGCTGGATTTATCAAATTTGCTTGCGGCAATTAAGATGGGTTTATTTGTTGAATGATAGACGTATTTAACGTTGTTCTGTGTGCCTTCCGGCCATAATGAGGCCTTTGTGTCTAACGGTTGCTTACCTTTTGTTTCATTTCCTGCTATATCGACGACCTTAAATGAAATTTTATTACCGTCTGTCAAAGCAATATCCTCATCAAAATGATCCTCTTTATGTGAATGAATGTGCACTTCGGTATCGTTAATGTACAGTTCCTTTAAACCGTAATCATCCACAACAGTCCCTTTTACTGAGGCTATTCGCTTTCCATCCTTTTGATGTATCCGGACATCATCCAGATATAAAATTGGAGGATGTATATCCCGTATTACCGTGAGATTTTTCTTTATGCTTTTTCCCGTAAGGTCTGATGCTTCCAAAGTAATTACATTTTCGCCGGGCTGGAGAGGCACGTCTTCGCTAAAGTTGATGTTCTTTTCAGCAAGCTCGATAAATAACTTTTTTCCCTGAATAAGGATATTATTAGAATTCGCACAGCAATCATCAGAGACAACCCCTTTGAGGTTTATTATGGGTGTATTTACAAATTCACCGTCTGCGTGCGAGGATATTTTTATCTGCGGCGGTTCCTGGTCGCTCTTCGTAATCTTCAGGATTGCCTCATTGGATTTGTTCAGATAAAATTTGGTCCTGGCAGAATCAGCCGTGGAAAGAGAGGTTTCCAGTTCCTTTTTGGCCTCTTCATACTTTCCCTGATTATAGTAAACAATCCCCAGTTCACGGTGTGCAAAGTATTCCCAGAAATGGAGACCGTAACTCCTGGCGGAACGTTCGTCCTTGCTTCTAAGGCTGATGGATTTTTTGAAATCCTGTATGGCTTCGTCATAGTACCCGCCATCGGCATACCAGCGGCCTCGTACGTAATGGTTCCACCACTTGCCCCGGTAAAGATTAAAGTCCCTGGCTATTTCTTCTTTCGAAGAACCTGGTTTAAAATAGTCTCGCCAGTTATCCGTACCAATATTGGAAACCGTGGCGCAACTGACAAACATGAGTGACAATAACGGTGCTATGGTAATCAATTTGAATTTTTTAATAATCATGGTATTTATCTGAAAATATGTGTTTCCCTTATTTAGAAAAAGGCACTAAAGTATCACTATATAAAATTTCTCTTCTCCATTTTTAATGCTGACATGTTTTTAGCAAATTTTCCACAACCCCCTCCACCCCCTTTATTAAGGGGGATTTTGTGTGGCTTCTCTATGGCTGCTATTCATTTAAAGCCGGTAACCCGGTTCAAAATATTGGTTCAATCGTTCGACTGAGCGCTCACGACGAAGTCTGCAAGAATGAACCAGCTTTGAGATTGCTTTAGCTTCGCCATTCATGGCTAAAGCCGGTTTTGTTTCTGTCCCCCTGACCCCAGGCTGAAGCCTGGGGGTTAATTCAATGTTTATGTTCAGGAAATTCAAAATAAAATGTACGACGAGTTAAGCCTGTCCTGAGCTTATCGAATGGACGAAACAGCCACATCGGCTATTAACGGTTATTTTTCTTGCCTTAACTCCGCCATTCATGGCGGAGGTGTGGAGGCATACAAAAAATGGCTTTAGCCATGACTCCTAAAATTGAACTTTCTCATGAACTCTTCATACTCCTCCATAAACGTACCCTTCTTGTGATGCTCTTCCTGGTTCTTAATATAATCCCTCACTTTGTCAACCATTGATTCACTAACTGAAACTGCAAAGTATTCATCAGCCCATTCCAGCTTTGGTTTCACCATCTTATTTTTGTTTGCCCAGAATGCTGATTCACCCTTGATGAGCTGTAAAGTTTTCGCTATGGTCATATCTGCGTTCAATGCTAATAAGCAATGAACATGCTCAACGTTTCCATTGACGAAATCAATATAAATATCTTTCTCTTTTGCATTATCTCTTATGTGATGAAACAAGTTCTTTTGGGTATCTTTAGAAAGAACGGGTTCGCGGTTCTTTGTACCCCATTTTGACGTATGACATAACTTCTCTTCATTCATGGCTAAAGCCGGTTTCGTTTCTATTCTCTAACCTCAGGCTGAAGCCTGAGGTTAATTCAATGTTAAGGAAATTCAAAGTTGCAGTTGTAGTACGAACTTTAGTTCGCATAGGATGTAAGCGAACTGAAGTTCACGCTACACTGAAAAAGTCGCCAAAGGCCTAATTAAACACTTCCTAATTTCCCAGCGTAGCCGCAACCTAAAATAGTAAAAAACGAACTCATGTGGCGAGTGACAGGTAATGGGTGACGTTTCTCTCGTCACCCGCCATTCGTCTCATGTCACTGTTTTTTAAAACTTGCTAAAAAAAGAAGTATTTACACAGTAATACTATAGCTTTTGTTTTGTAGCGATCTTTTCCCTGATTTTTGCGGCGACATCGCTCGCTACAGCTTTCAGATTATCATCGCTCTTAAAGGCGTATTCAAGCGTGTCAACAAGGGTTGTGGCGGTATCTACGATTTCCATCCTTAAAACAAATTGATCCGGTGCGTCGCCAGCGGTAACCCCGCCAAAACACAGGAATGCCGCACCCTGTATTTTCCCTAAACTGATTCTAAACATCTCATCGGCAAGGATAGAACCGCTGAGCCTTTGTTCCCTTAAAATTTCCTCCTGAAATTCCAAATCCCTCTCGACAACACTCAAACCCTTTTGACTGAGCAGCGCATCAATAATCCTTTGCCGAAACCTTTCCATATCACGCCTGTTTGACAATACCCCCATTTTCAAAGTAAATTCTTTAAGGGATATAGGCACGGCTTGCGAAACTTCCACAAGATCGGGTTTCTTTTCTTTAGGCTTTTGGGCAACCTTTGGTTTTTCTTCCTTAGTTTGTTCCTTTACCACGGCCTCTAATTCTTTGATGAGCGCATCAATGTTTTCTTTTGTTTTTTGTTTATCTCCTCCGTCACGTGTAGACTCAGCGTATTCCAGTTGAGTTCCGCTGGAAGTATAGGGTTCTGTCTTTGCGGCTTCCCTTTTTTCGCCGTCTGTTAATTCGTAGTAAAAGTCCGTTGTTTCCTCAGGATTGACAAATATCGTGCCTGTCACTTCGGCATAACCTTTCTTTTTTATGGTTATGGGATAGGCACCGCTCACCAGTTTGATGCTTAAGGGACTTGTGCCGACTTCCTTCCCATTTACCAATACACTCGCCCCTTCCTGGCTTGTGCCGATTTGGATGGTTCCAAAACGAGGCGCAGTGGTTGTTTGTCCTTTTTCCTCCGGAGAAATTTCTATACCCGGAAAACCCAGCGGAAGGTTATTATCGAAATTTCCTGCGGTATCAGGATGCTGTGCGTTCTGAGTTGCGCGCTTAACCTTTTCTTCGAGAAAATCGAATGACTCTGCGATAGTCACGATGCCGTTTTTGTTTCCTTCTGTATCCGCCTTTCCCTTCATTCCTTCCAGCAAATAGTAAGTAAATGCCCCGTGCCCGCCACCCCACAGGCTGGATTCCATAGATAATTCGCCTGCCCGGCTTGCGCTTACGATTCCCCAGCCTTCCCTGGTTGATTTGAGTTCTGAGAGGGCGATGTTCACGGTATTGGAAAATCCCCTCGTTCCCACAGCGCCTTCAGTTAAACCTGCGCTATGACAGGCATCGGCAAAGAATATCAGCCTCTTGGCGGAGATGTATCGCTTCATATCGGTATTGACATTTTCCATGTGATACGCCGTTGCGGACAGACTGTCGAGTTCAGAATCATGCATCAGCAGATAGATATTATTGGGACGGTCAGGTTCGGGTTCGCCATGACATGCCATAAAGATAACGACAAAGTCCGTATCAATTGCCTTTTTAAGAAAATTGGTAACGGCCAGTTTTACATTTTTCAGGGTTGCCTGCTCATTTTTCAAGAGCAGGACGTTCTCTTTATTAAAATTGCCGCCTATAGGGCTGGTTATAAAATCATAAAAAGCCTGGGCATCTGCGTCGGCATATTTCAGGTCGGGTATTTTTGTGTCTTTATAATCCGATATGCCCACCACGACTGCATAACGCTGGATATGATTATCTTCAAAATATTGTTTAGGCGATAATATGCCGCGGATGAACTGACCCCCGGCGTGTGCGATATCCTTGTCGTGCGATATTACACTCCCCCCCTTTTTATCGGTAATAATCTTTTTTTCCTGCGGCTCTTTTATAACAGTTACCGTCCCTTCCTTTACCATACTTTTGTCTGTGCCGATTTCTATAATTGCTTTGGATTTATATTCTTCTTTTTTCCCGCCTTTAAAATAGACAATCGTGGCGCTTGCCCGATCCTCGATTTCGAGGATGTCGCCTTTTTTCAGTTCCATGGCCTTTTTTGCTGCTTCCTTTTTATCCCCGCGAAGAAGCCATACTTTCCCGGAAACAGCCTTTATCATGCCGGCTTCAGGCGACCCTGTATCCTGAGAATATAAGCAGGCAGTAAAATTGAATAGACATAGGAGCATTATGAAGATTATCTGCGTAAAAAACAAACTATATTTTACGTAATCTCTTCTGTTTAACTTCATCGCATTTTTCCTTTCCTATTGATAAAATCCGGAACTCAGGAACTCATGAATGATATTTTAAAAAATCAATTTAATCCCCCTTAAACTTCGTCGTGAGCGCTCAGTCGAACGATTGAACCAGCGAAAAAATAATTTCAATAGGCAAAAGATTTCTCGCGGAGCCCGTCCTGAGCAGGGCGAAGGGCTCGAAATGACAGTTTTGCGAGTTTTCGTTCAGACACTATTTACGTATTATTAAGAATATTATATATATTTATCCGGCGCTGTCTGTGACGTACGTCACAATTTTAAGAAAATTTTCCGGCTCGGTTTTTCCTTCAAATATGACTGATGTTATATCAAATATTGCATTCAGGTTTCCACCCGATACAGCTTAATGGGCTGTGTTTTACCACGCAGGGTAATCTCTTTTTCCGGCGTAATATTACCAAAAGTTTTTAATCGGGAAAAGGTTTCTTCTGTTATCAGGATATTTGCTTTAAATTCCTTTGTGAGACCCTCTACGCGGGACGCCGTGTTTACGGTGTCTCCGATTATCGTGTATTCCATTTTAAGTGTTGAACCAATGTTTCCCACGACGGCTTCCCCCGAATGGATTCCTATACCGATATGCAGGGGCACGTCAAGCATAAGCTCTTTATTGAGCACATCAAGCCTGGTTATCATTTCTATCGCGGAATTTACTGCCAGCACTGCGTGTTCTTCCCGTGGTATGGGGGCGCCAAAAAAGGCAAGGATACCATCCCCGATATATTTATCGAGTGTGCCTTTATTTTTTAGTATGACGTCGGCCATCATGGCAAAATATGAGTTTAAAATTGACACGACCTGCCGCGGATCCCGCTTTTCTGAAAGCGCAGTAAATCCGCGAATATCGGCAAAGAGCACCGTTACTTCTACACGGTTACCGCCCAAAGGTATTTCGCCCGGGTACTTCAATAATTCTTCAACCACCTCTTCGCTTACGTAATGCTTAAATATCCTTTTAATTCTTCTCTTTTCTTTATCTTCGATGGTGTATCGATAGGTAAATACTGCTGTGTAAGTAAGCGGGATAGCGTCTAATGGACAAATCATGTCCAGATGAATATTATACTTGTCAAAAAGAAAGATACAGAAGGTAGCATAGCCCGCTGCAACGGCAAATGCAACGATTCCACCGACGATAGGTGACAGCTTAGAAGAGGTAAAACTGGTCAAAATGCCCAGAAACAAAATTACCAAAATGGTCTGCCAGAGTTCTGGTGAGACGATAAAGCGTCTTTCCAGTATCGTATTGATTACATTTGCGATAATTTCAATGCCGAGTGTCTGGCGTGTCCCTGTGTAATATTGTGAACGGTAAAAGGGCGTGGGTTTGAAGTCCTGACTGTAAATGTTCCCGGGACCTATTAAGACAATTTTGTCTTTGAAATTTCTTTTGAAAAAGTCGGTCTTTCCCTGGCGTGATAATTGCCAAACCTTATAGAACGACATGATAGGAAATGTGCCGCTTGGGCCTGCAAAATTAATAAACATTTCGTTATAAGAATTGACAGGGATTGCGTAGTCACCCACCCGGATATGGTCTCCTTTTTTCTCAATAGCGCTGTTTAAATACTTTGCGATAACTTTTAATCCAATATATGCATAGACATTGCTTTCCGTATCGTTCAGCAGCAATGTCTGCCTCCGAACGCAACCGTCATTGTCAATGGTCAGGTTTGAAAACCCAATGTTATCCGGTTCTGAAGCGTATAGATATCGAGAGAGAGGATTTATAGCCTTGAGACCGCCTATCGTGTTATCCCATCGTAATAAATTAATCATGATTACATTCTCTGCCTCCATTAAGGCATCTGCCATGATACCATCAAGGTCTTCTCCTTCGACCTTTTTTTTCAGTGCAATAGTTTGCATAAAGTCAAGACCCATAGCTTTTGCGCCTCCGCCAGCCACAGCTTTGATAACATCGGCAAAATAAGGACTCCAAAAAATAAACGGGTCCTTAATTTTATCCAGCGCCTCCTCATCCGTTCCAATGATGACAATCTTATCACTTGTGGGAATAGTGCCCCGACACAAAAACCTGAAATCCAGACTCTTAAGTTCGATTCCTCTCAGCACTCCCGTATTCAGCAGGATGGTCATTATTCCACCGCACCCAAGACCGATAAGGATTATGGATATATAACGCCTAAAAGAGACCGCCTTCACGTTGAGGTGTGGTATCATTGTGTAAACATTATTTTTTCTTTTTCAGCTTGAGGTTTAATTTTTTGTCCTGTCCGGCCGCGAGTTTGATGTTCTTTTTGTACCTACTGTAACCGCTTTTTTTGGCGGTCAGCAGGTATTTCCCAGATTCCAGATCGGTGAACGAGTAGCTGCCGGCGCTGTCGGTTGTCGCCGTTTCTGTAAAAGACCTTTTCTTGATAGTTATTGTCACGCCTTCCAATGGGTTACTCTTCTTGTCTTTTACCGTACCGGAAATGCTCGCTGTTTCTGGGGCCACGGTCAATCCTATATTTTGTGTGGTTGTATTGAGTGAATTTACACTCACGGACTGGCTTCCTGTTTTGTATCCGGATGCATCGACTGAAAGGTTGTAGGTCCCGGAGGATAGCTGCAGGAAATAAGCGCCGCTCGTTGTCGTTGTGTACGAACCTTTTACCCCCCCTACCGTAATCGTAGCGCCATTTATTTTTGTATTCGTTTCATTGTCAAAAATGAATCCCTTAATAAAGCCTGGATACCCATTCGCCAGCTTGGGTTTAAAATTGCTGGAAGTTCCGGTAAGGGTTGTCCCCCCTTTGGCATCGCTTGCCAATACCTTCCAATAGTAAGTTGTTCCATCAATGAGTCCTGCCGTTTTGTCCACGACGGCAATACTATCAGTCAATCCTTTCTGTTGATACTGTATCGTGTCAAAACTACTGCTCTGTGAGATCGTAAGGGTATAGGTTACTTCCTCATTATTTGACGTCGTTTTTGCGTTTGTACCGTTGTCGGGTAATGCAGTTTTACTGTCGGGATCGGCGCTGTCTTCCCAATCAAAGGTCAGGGCGACGGCGGTCTCCGTCCCATTCGCCGGGGAAATGGTGTAAAAGGATTCGGGCGGCTGGTTGTCCGCTGCATTTTTAAATACGTCAGATTCCATGAAGGGGGTAACTCCCCCAAAATTATCCCGTGCGAAATAAAATATTTCATACTCTCCTGTTTTTCCAAAATCGTTAAAATTCTTGTTCCCTTTAAAATCATTCCAGATATATTTGTTTTCCGTTGCATCAAAATCGTTGTAACTGAACCTGGGGAGGTTGATGACTTGCTGTTCAGTGGCTTTCTTGTCGTTTTTCAGACTGAAGTTGGGTGACACGATTTCCGTCCATGCCTCATCAACCCTGGCGGTATCATTTACTTTTGCAAACAGGGTGGGATCGGAGTCTTCTGCTTCCAGGGTAGTTACACCGGTTACCGCTGTCAATTCAAGTGGAGTGGTTACCGTTCCGATGCCCAGCACAAGGTCTGACGATATTTCACCATCTTTACCGCTGAGGGAAGAAAGTATTCCGTATGTCCCAACACCGTCTCCGTTGTCATCGAGCAGCGGGTGTTGCGCCGAGTCGTCAAAATATTGACCATTGCCGGCGCTTGCGCCTTCCAGGCCGTTTCCATCCTTGTTTTCTGTAAATTCAGCGATTTTGTCAGAGGCTTTTTCGTAACACTTCTTCAAACTCAATCCCCTGGCGGCATATTTAAAGAATTCCCATACGAAATAATCTGCATGCCGGATGGTCTCATCGGGTGGTAAAGGGCCTTTATAAGCAACCTCTTCCGCATCTGAACTGCCGATAATGACACGCTTCGAGCCTGATTTCGACAGTCCATTGATAAAACTTCCCGAACGGTTTTCTCCCATGACGATTACAATGGGTTCTTCCGATGCCGTTGAATTCAATTGAGACTCTAAGCTGTTGAGTGCCTCTGCCAGATCGCTGGCTTCTAAGGTGTCGGGATACATAAAGAATTTTTCTTTGTCACCGAACCCTACAAAGATTATATACAATGGCGCCGGAGATTCATTCATGCTAATAGCCATTTCAGTAATCGTATTTAGTATTTCGTCTTTGGCAGGTTTTCCATATACCCCATCCTGAGAGTCATCGAAATTGAAGTAATAGATATTTTCCTCCGTAAATCCCCTTTTGAGGAGTTTTTCGTAAATATCATTTGTCGTTAAATTGTGAGAATCTAAGGCTGATTTTCCTTTGACACGGCCTTCTACAAGGATGGCATATCCTGCTACCTCCTTTGCTACTTCCTGGACTTCAATCTCAACCGTCGCGGAATTCGTGCCTGTAAAACTATTATCTCCCTCGAAACCAACTAATAATTTCCAGTCACCTATATCAGGCAATTTAACAGCCTCAAATTTGTACTGAATTTGATCGTTTGACAAAAAAGGTTGTGTTTCGATTACATCCTCATATTCTCCGTCAGGGTCGATACTGATCAGTTTTAAGTTTTCTTCCAGGAATTCATTTTGCGTTGTTTCATTATCAGGCGTTAACGTCACAATTCCTGTAATATTTACCGTTTGACCGGTTTGGATGGCGGCAGAAGAAGTTTCGATGGTGAGTGCAACTTCTGCCTGATTTACCGTAAATGTCAGTGGATTGCTTTTGTCATCGCTGTGATCGCTGTCTCCCTCCCAACTGGCCATGACGCTCCATGAGCCTCCATCCGGTGGGAAATAATTCGTTAAGGTAAAAATACCGTCGGAATCTGAGCCGGCTGTTTCCGTCTCTGTTTCGCCTTCGTCGTTAGTGAATGTCAGGGTTACCGGCGCCTGATGTGCAGGGGAAATTCTCCCGGTTATTATTATAGACTCACCAAAGGTTATCTCTGAATCGGATATGTTTAATTCTATCGTGGATGCCCTACGTGTGACAGAAATGTAATTTCCCTTTATTTCGGTATCAGACCCGCCTGATCCCGCTACCGTAAGGCTAACGGTAAAATTTCCACTACTGGTGTAAGCATGCGTGGGATTCTGTGTAGAGCCGGTGGAGCCGTCTCCGAAGTCCCACAACCAGGAAAAAACCACACCCGCAGATTGATCGATGAATTGGACATCCAAGGGAATTTCGCCGGTTGTTGGAGCGGCTGTAAAATCCGCGGTTACCGTGGCGACAGGTTCTCCGCCGACTGCGTAAAGGTATCCATCGTTAGAACCGATATAGAGAAGTCTATTACTACCGATGGCCGGCGAAGAATGGACTTCGTCCTGTGTGGTATACGTCCATTGCAGAGCGCCTCTTTTGCTGAGGGAATAAATTTTTTTATCCAAAGAACCGAAGTAAATATTTCCATTTTTATCTATTGCAGGAGAG
>Ga0209212_1006164_pt1 | contig 13865 bp, 10 predicted proteins | sample RifGroC2_FD_183996 | JGI IMG/M metagenome (GOLD analysis project Ga0209212, IMG submission 183996) | Groundwater microbial communities from Rifle, Colorado, USA - Groundwater C2 (SPAdes) (version 2) | ecosystem: Environmental > Aquatic > Deep subsurface > Groundwater | place: Rifle, Colorado... | reverse complement strand
GACATCGAGGTTGAAAGACGCATCATCCAGGAAGAAATGAAACAATTTGTGGACGTCAAAGGGGATTACGTAGGTATTGACGACATGTCTTTTTCCCTGATGTGGAAAGACGGTTCAACGGAAGCGCCTTTATTTGGAGACGAAAAAACCATCGCAGCCGTAACTGAGGAAGACCTTAACACACACTACAAAAAATTCTTTGTCCCGGAGAATATCGTCCTCTGTATCAGTGGAAACTTCGAAAAAGAGCCGGTCACTCGCCACATAAAAGATTTATTCGGAAATTTACAGGGAAAGTTTTCTGCCCAGAAACCATTGCTGAAAACGAGACAGACGGAACCGAGATATTTGTTTAAAAAATCTCCGTCTCAAACCGCCAGTTTCAAGCTCTGCCACAAGGCATACCCGTACAGACATAAAAACGTCATTATTATGCTCCTGCTTGCAGACGTTCTGGGAGGTGGAATCAGTTCCAGGCTGTCGCTAAACGTCCGTGAGAAACTGGGACTGGTCTATGAAATCGCCTGTTATCCCACCATGTTCTCAGACGTGGGTTCTCTTGATATTTACACCTCCACGAAAAAAGAAAATTTTGAAAAGACCGCTCAGGCAGTTATGGATGAGGTACACAAACTTTTTCACGAAGGGATAACCGAACAGGAACTCAGCAGGACGGAAGAACGGGTATTCAGCCAGATGCAGCTCGTCATGGACAGCCCACTCGCCATGGCCAACTGGTTTGGCATCGAGGAACTTTTAATCACCCCTGAAACGCCCGATACTCCGGAGAAACAGGCCCAGAAAATTCACGATATTAAACTGGATGACGTGCATAACGTCATTTCCGAAATTTTTGTACCCGAAAAGCGTAATTTTATCGTAGTCGGCGCCTTTAGCTGGCTAGGCAAAAAGCACACAATATCACTTCTCAAATAGAATCTGAACGAAAACCGGCGAGATTGTCATTTCGAGTGTAACGAGAAATCTTTGGCCATTGAAACGACAAAAGTATGGGGTCCGCTGAGGAGCTAAACAGGGGCGATCAATTCTTCCCTCTTTTGGAAGACATGGGAGAATATACGAGTTTTTTAAAAAAATCCTCTATCTCTTTCCATTCACGTCTGTCCAGTCTTGTCTCTTTCTCGTTTCTTACCACAGTCACATCACCCAAGCTCTTAATAGCATCGTCAAAATACACGAGACTCCTCTTAATCTGATAACCGTAATCTTCAGAAACGCCGTATTTTTTCTGAACCTGCGATGTCAAATAATCCAGCGACAGTCCAAAAGCACGCATCAAAGCATTCAGATCAACAAAATCCTTGGCGGTCCCCTTTTGCGTTATGGCTATAACCTTCATGGCTGCAATATCCTCTGGCGATGCTAATCTGATATTACATTCCGGCTTGCTAACCAGGGGTTTAAGAAGCGGATATGGGTAATGAAAAAGGCTGAGCCTAACGTTAGAGACCATTGCTATCAGGGTGTTCTTCTCCGCAGGATTTGTTACGGTAGTAACGTACCTTTGACCAATAGGGGCTATAATAGAACTGCAATAAAACTCTTTTTCTGTGAACAAATCGATATCCACTGACACCCTGTGATTTAAGTATATGGCGACTGCTGTTCCGCCTGCCATATAAGTATCAACCGGCAACGGCCAGGTGTGAATGTCATTTAACAGGGTGGCCACAGATGCCGGTATTGCTTCTGGAAGCACCTTGTATCCTCTCTTTTCAGGTTAAAATACAAACACCAGTAATTGACAGTCCTGGGACTCAGATAAGAGCTTTGCTGAACTACATGGATGATGTCCTCGTGTTTGAAATTGGCTAAAACGAACTCAATTTGCCTGTCACCACCATGTTCCAAAACTCGTTCAATGATGAGGAACTTATCAGCTTCAAGATCAAGCAAATTGACAGCCGCCCCCCAGAGGCAAGGAGCAATAATGTCTTTTACAGTATCACTAATCATACAAAAATTATACCATACTTACTCGTTTCTTTAAAAACAATAACTTCCCACAAAATCTATTTCATATCTTATTTTTCTTGCAAAATTCGGGTAATTCTTTTAACCTGATAAGATAGCACCTAAGCATATTTTGTCCTTTTAGAAAGGGTTTTTTATTATGAAATATTATGTTGTGATTCTTCTTGGCTTTTTCCTTGTAACGCCCATGCTGGGTTGCAGCAAGGACGATACCTCATACCCCAAGGCTGGAATCGTTTATAAATCCAAGGGTATCGGGGACGAAAATACAAGAGACCTCAATACTTCTCGGAAACACGATGTCCAGCAGTTGAATGACAAACTAAGAGCAATGAGCAATGACGACCTGTTCCAATTTGCGCTGGCTTGCGGAAATCAAGGCAATTGTTCGGAGGCGCTCACTGCCTATAATAAAATATTGGAAACGGATAAAAACTATCCAGACCTCTATTATTATCAGGGTTTGTTATACCGGGACATGGGGATGATGGACGAGGCCATCTGTGCCTTTCAAACGGCCATTACCCAGAACCCTGATTCGGCAGAGGCACATTATAACCTCGGCTATGCCTATCGATGCAAGGGGCTGCATAATGAGGCCATCCCGGAATACCAAAAGTCTTTGGAACTCATCCATGAAAACAAAACGAAACAAAAGGGTTATATTCATTTCAATCTCGGATTTTCTTATTTTTCGAACGGGATGATTGACGATGCAATCGGCCAGTTCAAAAAGGCGCTGGCCTACAAACCCAAAGATAAGGAAATACACCAGAAGCTCGGCATTGCTTATACTGCAAAGGGCTGGACAGATAAGGCAAAGGATGAGTTTACACTTTATCACGAGCACGATAAACCCATAAAAAAAATCCCGTAAACAAACAAATGACCGCAAAGACGCAGAGGGCGCAAAGAAAAACCGAGCCACACGTAGGGGCAGGTTTGAAACCTGCCCCTACAATAAATTTTGAAATTCCTGAACATTAAATTAGGCAGCCTATGGCAGCAATTTTTAAGATACAGAGCGAATGCTGGTGAAAACAACCCCCTCGCCCCCTTTATTAAGGGGGATTTCCTTAAGTCCCCATTAGAAAAGGGGGATTCAGGGGGTTGTCCGGTTGCTATGATACAAACTTTGAAATTCCTGTACATGAACATAGACAATAACCCTTGATCTATGCCCCTTTTTTGACATTTAAAACTTTGCGTTCTTTGTGCCTTTGTGGTGAGTTAGACATTTATACTAATATTGGAGAAAAACGTGAAAGACCTCAAAAACAGGCTCGATTTGTTAGAAATGGATTTAAAAAAACTGGCAAAGAAGATTAAGGAAGAAGGTACCTGTGGTACCGAAGAGGACTGGCACCATGTATTACAAAGGGTAAGAAAGATCGAGGAGTTTGCCATTGCACAATTGGCGATTCACAAATTCTTAGAAGGCAAGAAATAATCATTGTAAAAGCCTTGCTATAGTATTACCCTGTAAAAACTTTTTTTGGGAAGTTTTTTACAACCCCCTTCATCCCCCTTTTTTAAGGGGGATTTGGTTGAGGCTTTGTTTCCCTGTGATATTTGAAATTAGGGTTTCATATACACATGCATCTGAAAAATGGGGCAAAAATAGCCATCATTGGCGGTGGTCCAGCAGGAAGCTTTTTTGCGCATTTCGCTTTAACGCATGCAAAACAACTTGGCATTAAAGTATCGGTAACGATATTTGAGAAAAAATGCTTCGACAAGAAAGGCGCCCCAGGTTGTAACATGAGCGCTGGCGTTCTCTCTGAGGCGCTCCTGGATAAACTTTCTGAACAGAACATCCACCTGCCGCCCTCCTGTATACAGCAAGAGATAGAAGGTTATTTCCTCCAGGTTTCTGAATACGGCATACCTTTACACTATCCATATCCACCACACAAGACAAGGATCGTTACCGTGTTTCGTGGAAGCGGTCCCAGGTTTGCAAACCGTGACGTCAGTAACAGCTTTGACCATTTTCTCCTAGAGCATGCCCGGAATGTTGGGGCTGATGTTGTCCTCCATCCGGTAATAAATATAGAAATACCAAAAAATCCAGACGACCTTATAAAACTTACTTACGGCGAAGGCGCATCAAAAGGTGAATATAAGGCCGATCTCGTTGTAGGCGCTTTTGGGGTCAATTCAGATACCCCATCTGAACTGAACAAATTGGGTTTTGGTTATACTCCGCCCAAAACTGTCCGAACCTGTATCATGGATATTTACCCGACAAGAACAATAAATGATGCCTTGTATGGCAACAATATCTACGTCTTCTCGCTGGGCTTAAAATTTATAAAATTCGCTTCATTTATCCCTAAAGGAGAGTTTCTGACCATTTGCCTCGTTGGCAAAAAAGATATGGATAAGGCGCAATTAAACGCGTTCATGAATCAACCTGAAATACAAAGGATGCTCCCTGAAGGTTGGGACGACTCAAAGAAACGGTGTATCTGTTTTCCTTCAATACCAATTAATCACGCCAGACATCCGTACACAAACAGGCTCGTCATCATCGGTGACGCCGGTATATCCCGTACCTATAAAAACGGCATAGACTCTGCATTCACAACTGCACAGCTAGCCGCAAAAACCGCATTCGAACGAGGCGTATCTGAAAAAGATTTTGAAGAAGGATATTTTAAACCTGCCGAAAGACTGCTGGGTCGCGACAACGTTTACGGCGGCATAATCCTTATGGCAAATGACATCATATCAAGACAGAAACACGTCGTGTCATCTCATATAAAATATATGTCAGAACACCCGGATACGTGGGAAACAAGATGGATGAACGAGGTGTTATGGAATACGGTAACAGGAAATGCTACATACAAAGATATCTTTTTAAAGAGTATACACCCAAGACTCTTATTAAGCCTGTTTCCTGCGACCCTGTATTCATTAACAAAAAAGAGCAAGACTTGATTGTATAGGGATTTTCATTTTATTTAAGCGGGTTTTAGGGTGGCATGGATTATTCCCCTCTTGGGAGGGGTTAGGGGTGGGTTCCTTTCCCCGTTTTCACAAGGACAAGGGTCGTGAAATCTCAGTGAATATCTCGCGAATTAACGACTTACCCACCCCTAAATCCCCTCCCAAGAGGGGACTTTCTAACTCGACAGTGTATATTGTAACTTATTGATAAAATTCCGTACAGCTTTAGATATAAAGAAATATGAAAAAACGAATACTGGGCGTTTTAGGCAAGAGATTACTTCTATACTTTGTAACCCTTTCACTTATTCCGGCGTTGGTTTTGAGTTACATCAATTACATTCATAGTAAGAAACTCCTGGAGACCGAGCTGTTTAATGAATTATCCCTGGTGGGTCAGGCGCTGGCAGAACACATCAACGAATTTTTACGAAACGGTGAAAACTCTGCGAAACACTTTTCCTCTGATGGATTCATAAGAGTCCATCTGGAAAAAATTGTTACTGTAGCTGAAAATACGAATATTTCTCAAGAACTGAGTAAATATCTGGATTATAAGACCAAACTCGAACCGAGATTCCAAGAGACATTTACTACAAATCCCAAGGGAATCGTAGTGGCATCAAGTAATGTGAAACGGGTAAACGTAGATATGTCAGATGACTTTCGTACCCTGGAAACAAAAGGAGGGGCATTCGTAAAGGATGCTTACTTTTGTGATGTTACGGGAGAGTACAGTCTGATCTTTTATTCGCCTGTAAGTCATAAGGATACGGGTGAGTTTTTAGGTATGATAGGTATCCGGATACTTGCATCTGAACTAGACAGCATAACGGTGGGAAGTAAGCAAGAAGTAAATGCTCCATCAATCATAACACCGTCTGGTGAATCACCTCAAACTCCTGATTATAAAACGCAACATCCAACAGAACTAACCACTCTAACACGTCGTGGCGCTACTGGAGAGGCATATCTCGTCAATAAGAACAAACTCATGCTGACATCGTCTCGATTTATAGACAACGCCCAACTGAAGCAGGAAGTCAACAACGAACCGGTTAGTAAAATAATACAAGAAGGTAAGGAGATGGCGGGTATTTACAAAGATTACAGGGGTGTGCTTGTCATTGGAGTCTCAAAATACATAAAGCCCATGGGCTGGATACTGCTGGTAGAAACAGATGTTTTAGAGGCATTTGAACCTGTATACAGGGTAAGAAACTATTCCATAGCAATTCGCCTGTTCAGTGTATTTATCATTTCGGTTACTGCCTTTGTCATATCACGCAAGATAATCAATCCTGTTCAATCTTTAATCACGGCAACAGAGAAAATATCAAAAGGAGACATGAGCGCTCGTATACCGGTAACATCACGGGACGAGATTGGAGAACTCACAGAAGCATTTAATCGGATGACCACTGATTTAGTAAGCACACGCTGCGAACTGCGAGAACTCTTTGACGCCGCCAACGATCCTATGGTCACATTGAAAGACGGGGCTGTCGTTAACAATATGAACGTAAGGGTTACAGAATTATTTGGTTACACTACGGAAGATTTGCTTCATAAAAAAATCAGCCGTATTATCAGGGATGAAGAAGTCCTCATGTTAGAAGACGCTATTAACAAGACCTGGAAGCTACAGCCGGGAGAAAAACATCCCATGTTTGAGTTAGGGGTAATAACAAAAGATGGAAACACCCTGATTTGCGAGCTGGATATAAACAGGACACGGTTCGGCATACAACCACACTTCAGGAATATTACCAAAAGAAAATTATTGGAACGAAGAATATTTGAAGAAAACCAGAAACTGGAAAATGCAAATACACAGCTTGTATCCCTTCTTGAAGAGCTTAAAAAGACCCAATTGCAGTTATTTCAATCTGAAAAAATGGCCTCCATTGGCCAGTTGGCCGCCGGTATTGCCCACGAGATAAATAATCCGGTAGGGTATATATCGTGCAATCTCGAGTTAATGCAAAATCATTTTGCAGCGATAAAAACCCTGCAAACAGAGATAGAGAGGCTAAAAACAGATCCCTCCTTTGCAAAACTGCAACAAACAGTTACCGACGTCAAACTGTATAAAGTCATTGAACATATGGAAAAAAGTATAAAAGAGTCTTTGGAAGGAACGGAGAGGATTAAAAAAATCATCGACTCCCTTCGCACCTTTGCATACAAGGGAGACGATGAATTTGAATTAGCCAACATTAATACAGAGATCGAACACATCTTGAACATCCTCTGGAATGAGATAAAATATAAGTCTGAGTTGGTAAAGGCCTATGGAGACATTCCGCTGATAAGATGCAATCGATACCAATTGGGGCAGGTCTTTATGAATATTATCCTAAATGCCGTACAAGCAATAAAAGAAAAGGGCGTAATAAGGATAACCACATACCAAAAAGGCACTCATGTCAACGTTGCGATCCGTGATAATGGCATTGGGATACCAGATCAAAACCTGCCTAAAATATTTGAACCTTTCTTTACTACCAAAGAGGTTGGGAAGGGAACGGGTCTGGGACTTTCTATTGCCTATAACATTATAAAAAACCATAATGGCACGATAGAAGTAAACAGCAAAGTAAATGAAGGAACGACCTTTACCATTAAGATACCCATTTCAGCAGGGTAGTTTTGTTTTTGCGGAGACATAAAATGAAACCAAATACCATACTTATTGTAGATGACGAAGAAAATATCCTTAAATCATTAGAAAGACTCCTCGAAGATGAAGGTTATAAAATGTTTTTTGCGAACAGCGGAGATAACGGATTGGAAATTATTAAGCGGGAAGACATTCAAATGGTAATCTCCGACCACAGGATGCCTGGTATGGATGGTATAAAATTTCTCAGTGAGATTAAAAAGATTTTACCAGACACAATCAGAATCATGCTCACAGGATATGCGGATGTAGACATGGCTATAAAGGCAATAAATGAGGGTGAGGTGTATCGGTTTATCACAAAACCATGGAATAATATCGAACTTTTGAGCGCCATAAAGCAAGGTATGGAATATTACAATTTGCAAAAGGAATTGGATCGATTAAGCAAACTCATACAGTCTCAAAATGTAGAACTTACGGAATGGAATTTCAAACTTGAACAAAAGGTAGCCGATCAGACGAAACACATAAGAGATTTATTCCTGGATGCTATAAAATCTCTTGTCTTTGCCCTGGAAGCAAAGGACAAATATACTGAGGGACATTCCAGGCGTGTCGCCGAATACGCCACCGATATTTGCAAAAAGATGTCTTTCTCAAAAGAATACCTGGAAGATATACAACTGGGTAGCTTGTTGCATGATATTGGGAAAATAGGCATCAAAGAATATGTGTTGGACAAAAAGGAAAATTTGGCAAAGGAAGAATACGACCATATTCAAACTCATGTGCTCATCGGAGAACGGATTCTTACGCCCATTATTAAAAATGAAACGGTCATTCGGGTTGTCAGACATCATCACGAACATATCGACGGCAGTGGATATCCGGACGGTCTGAAGGGTAAAACAATTCCACTGGAAGCCAGAATAGTCGCCGTAGCGGATACCTATGACGCATTATTATCAGGGCGTCCTTATCGCAAAGCCACCGACAATGTAAATGCCATTAAAGAACTTAGAAAATTTTCAGGTACGCAGTTTGACCCAGAGATTGTTGAAATGCTTACAGCTAACGGATACAGCCTTGTAAAATGAAACTGCATCTCAAAGACAAATCAAACATTGTGGTGATCGGCGGTGGGCCTGCGGGGAGTTTCTTTGCCCATTTTGCATTACGACTCGCAAAAGAACACAGTCGTAAGGTCGATATAACCATTCTCGATGGAAGAGACTTTATCCAGAAGGGCCCTGTTGGCTGTAACATGTGCGCAGGCGTCCTGTCTGAAACCCTTACCAATAAAATGGAATGCGAGGGGATTGTACTGCCAAAAACACGCGTCCAACAGGAAATAGATGGCTATTATTTACAAACACAGGAACGCGGCATCACATTACACCATCCAAAATCTGGACACAAGCCAAAAATCATAACGGTTTTTCGTGGAAACGGACCCCGATTCTCCGAGTTAACAACCAACATCAGTTTTGACGATTTTCTTTTGAAACATGTGGCATCGCAAGGAGCGAAGGTACTTCCTGCCATTGTAGAAGAAATAGACCTGCCAAAAGATCCACAGGATTTAGTAAACATCGTTTATAAAGAGGCAGACGTACGGAAAAAGATGTCCACTGACCTTGTCGTGGGGGCATTTGGACTTAATACGTCTCTGATAAAGAGAATTGTAGGTAAGGAATTTGGGTACCGGGAGCCTGAATCAGTTCGGACATGTAATGCAGAACTTCACCTGGGTCGTTCCTATATCCAGGAACACTTCCATAAAACCATTTACGTATTCGCACTGGGCATAAAACCCATCAAATTCGCCGCCTTTATACCAAAAGGGGATTATGTTACCGTCTCACTCGTTGGGAAAGAAGACATAACAAAGGCGCACCTGATAGAATTCATGAAGCATCCAAAGGTCTGCGAACTCCTGCCTCAAGGATGGTCACTGCCGAAAGACCTTTGTATCTGCTTCCCAAAAATACCTATTTCCCATGCCGCACACCCTTACACAAATAGATTTGTAATTATCGGCGATGCCAGCATCTCACGTACCTATAAAAATGGCATCGAATCCACCTTTGACACCGCACGGCTCGCAGCATATACGATCTTCGAACGCGGCATTTCTGGGGAGGATTTCAAGAAAGGATATTACAAACCGGCCTTAAAACTCCTTGCGCAGGACAACTTCTTCGGCAATCTCATGTTCGGCATCCATGATTACACTACGTCACGAAAGGAATTGGTAAATGCACAAATTGACCATCTTGCAAAATGGCAAAACGCCTGGGAGTCTGTCCAAATTAACAGCATCCTGTGGAATATGGTCACCGGTAACGCAAGTTATAAAGAGATTTTTTTCAAGGTGATTGACATCCGCCTGCACTTTATCATGTTCCCCCATATTTTTTATGCCGCTATCAAACAGGAGTATGAGAACCTAAAAAACCGCGTACACATCAAGCACACGGAAAAACTAAAATTCCTGAAGGAATCAGGCTTAGGCCCGCTGGAGGACGGCCAAACTGTGGCCATAATTGGCGGCGGCCCTGCAGGCGCAAGTTGTGCAATTGCCCTGAAAAATCTTGCTAAAAAACGGAATATCACTATAGATGTCATCATTTATGAACATAAAGATTTTGAAGGCGGTATCGAGCACAATGAATGCGCAGGCGTCCTCTCTCAGCCCATTGAGCACATTATTGAAGATCAGTTGGGAGTCCCTTTCCCCTGGCATCTCGTGAAACGAGAAGTGCCCGGCTACTATCTCCACACGGATGGTTCTGTCATCAAACTGGACGGAGAAGGAGAGGTCTCTTACGCACTGCGCAGAATTCAGTTTGACGCCTACCTCCTGCAAAAGGCAAAAGAGGCTGGCGCAACGATTATACAAAGTATGGTCACTGATGTAGAAATCGGTAAAGAAAAGGTTACCGTGTACAGCGAGACAAAACACATCCGTGCGGACGTTGTCGTGGGCGCATTTGGACTCGAAGAAGGCACTTACAGGATATTTGAACGGGAGACTCCCTATAAATCGCCAAAATTCCTCTTGACCATACTAACCAAATTTCACCCAAAGGGGCAGCATCATGACCTTGAGAATACCGATGGATACATCCATGCCTTTTTACCGTCACTCAAAGAAATAGAATTTGGTGCTGTTACTCCCAAGGCTGACCATTACACCATCAATATCGCTGGTGCAAAAATCTCTTCCCGGTCAATGGATGAATTTCTGCAATTACCCGACGTGCTGGAAACACTGCCCAAAAATTTCAGAGAATCGCTGGGCGCTCTCGATTACCATCGCGGCTGTTTCCCGGTAAAACCTGCCAAACACCTTTTTGGGGACCGATACGTCACCATTGGAGACGCAGCCGGCCTCATCCGCCCGTTCAAAGGCAAAGGCGTCAATGCGGCATGCCTGATGGGCATCAAAGCGGCTGAAACCATGATGTACGTTGGTATTTCAAAAGAAGCATTCAAAACCTACATGAGCTGTTTCCACGAGGTTATAAAAGATTTACCTTACGCCAATACTGTGAGAAGGTTTGTTATATGGGGCGCATATTATGGTTTTCTAAAGCCCATCTTTAGAATCGCAGACGACCATCCTGCATTGAGACGGGCGCTTTTCGACAGTGTGTCGGGGAAAAAGGCATATCGGGAAATATTTCTCGACACGGTAAGCATATCGCTCCTGCTGAGAATAAGCGCAACAATAATCCGTCGGTTCGTGAAGCGTATTGTCCGGGTAAGACGCTGAACCGGGTTTAGCACGACATGCGACTTGTTCTCCCTGTCATTACAGAACCATGTCCTGAACTTGTTTCGGGATTGTTTCGAAACACAGGATAAAAGATTGCCATTAAAATACTGTGGTTATTGCATTTTTTAAAAGTGATGATGTAATTCTTTGCCAGACAAAATGAATATCATTGAAGAAGCAGCCGTAGAATATGATGAGTGGTTTGAGACTCATGAATGGGTCTACCAATCAGAAATAGAAGCAGTTAGGAAGTTCATACCTGAAACAGGAGAAGGGATAGAGATTGGAGTTGGGACAGGTTGTTTCTCTATCCCATTTGGAACAAAAGTTGGTATAGAACCTGCTCCAGCAATGGCTGAAATTGCAAGGAAGAAAGGAATTACTGTTTACGAGGCAAAAGCAGAGAAACTTCCATTCCAGGATAATTCCTTTGATTTTGCGCTCATGGTGACAACGCTTTGCTTCTTAGAAAACCCTTTAAAGGCATTGCAGGAAATCAGGAGAATTCTTAAGCCAGCCGGAAAAGTAATAATAGGAATGCTTGATGAAGATAGTCCACCGGGAAAACTTTATGAAGAAAAGAGGAAGAAAAGCAAATTTTACGGGGATGCAAGATTTTACTCAGTTAATCAAGTGCTGGATTGGCTGAAAAAGTTAGCATTCGACAATTTACAAACCGTTCAAACCATTTTCAAGAATCCTGGCGAAATTCAAAGCTTGGAACCTGTTGAGGAAGGCTTTGGAAAAGGATTATTTGTCGTAATTTCAGCGGAGGCAATAGAATGAAACAGTAAATGAAGGGGAAGAATGGGCGACCCCTTATTTGCTGTAACAAATTAGTTGATTATATCAGCCCAAAGGCATTTTTCCCAAAATCTCCAGAAACGAAATACGATTATCATTGTCATGAAAAATATTCCTTCGCTCATTTCCTCGTGATAAGACTTGTCCTCGTGCAAACGGGGATGTGATGGTAAGCCCCTTCAAATTCTATCTTTCTTTTAAAGATTTTTAAGAGATATTAAAATTTCTCCCGCATCTATACATCTACAGATGGGACATTTTTCTTTTGAAATAATAGACTCGCGCTCTTTAAGCGGCATAAATGCCGCCTTAAAAGAACGAGATGTTATTTGCCAATTGCCTCCATATTCTTTTAGATTCCCGCAAGAACAATATACTACTGGCTCAAACATGGGCGTTCACCTCAAAATTTATGTATGAAGTTATATAAAGTTACATTTTATCCTTAATATTAATACACCCTAAAAGGTCAAAAGTCAAAACTCAAAAATCAAAAATATCTATTCTTTCAAGGCTTTAAGCTTTGGGGAGGCGCTAGAGCGATACTATGAGTCACAATATTAAATTTAAAGTGAAAGATAAATGAGAAATCATTATAATAATTGAATAAAAAATATCTTTAAGTGTGACCCTAACGATACACCAAGAACAGCCTCTTACGCAGTGTACACTCAGGCGCGCGGGGAAGATCTCTCTCCCTGAGTCCCAAGGGTGGTATTCGCCGGTGTCAGGTAATTCTTTTTCTGATTGTTTACGCCTGGTTGCACCATTGCTTGACGCGTCATAAGCCGTGGTATAAACTTAAATAGATGGAGCATGCCGAATACAACACTGTGGAAAATCTTAAGACGATAATCGAATGGCTGATCGGTGTCGAATCCCTGGCGGGCGAGACGTATGAAAAAGCGCGGGAGCATTTCAAGAACGGCGACGAGGAGCTGTCGGCACTGGCGGGGCGTCTTGCCCGCGATGAGCACGCTCACCACGAGATAATGACGAAGGCGCTCGAGAGCCTCAACCATTCCGGCGTTCCATCGGATACGCCGGTAATCCTGGGCGAGGCCGTGAAAGAAGATGTAGCGGGTTGGTTCGCCGCGTTTGCCGGAATGATAAGGCGCGGCACTATAACCGGGCCGGAACTCGTGGAATGCATCGTCAGGACTGAGTATTCAGAGTGGAACACCCTGTTCCTCTACGTCGTTAACCTGTTAAAGCGCTCGGACCACGGGTACAAAAAGGCCGCCGCATTGATAGCACGGCACAAAAGGGAGGTCGAGCGGTTTCTTAAAAACAGGCCAGAGTTCAGCGCTCAACTCGCCCGGATCAAGGCTCTTGACGATATATGGACAGAGAACATCCTTGTCGTTGACGATAGCGGCATGATAACCGATGTGCTCAAGGCCATCCTTGAGGGCGAGGGGAGGGTGGATTCCGCTCCAGACGGCAGAGCCGCCCTTCGTAAGCTCGGCGACAGATATTATGCGGCCATAATAACGGATGTTGACATGCCGGTAATGAACGGCGTGGAGTTTTTCAAGGAGGCCTGCCGCGCCTATCCCGGCGTCGGCTCAAGGTTCCTCTTTTTCACGGCAACTACAGACCCGCGCCTTGTACAATTTCTTTCAGAAAACGGGGGCAGGGTAAAATGCCTTCCAAAGTCTTCTTCAATGCAGGCCATACGGGCCGCGGTGGTGGATGTCCTCA
>Ga0209212_1006162_pt1 | contig 13869 bp, 11 predicted proteins | sample RifGroC2_FD_183996 | JGI IMG/M metagenome (GOLD analysis project Ga0209212, IMG submission 183996) | Groundwater microbial communities from Rifle, Colorado, USA - Groundwater C2 (SPAdes) (version 2) | ecosystem: Environmental > Aquatic > Deep subsurface > Groundwater | place: Rifle, Colorado... | reverse complement strand
CGGGATATCAGGTCTTCGTGAGGATCGGGTTGTGAACCGGAGGGTTGCGGTCATCGGAAAGGCATTGTCATTGCCCGCCACAAAGCACGGCGGGTAAACGAGCCTACTGTTTTGTATTGTGGTTTACGGATGTCCAGTAGGCGAAGCAAACTGGTTCTCATGAGGACGCGGCAGATTCGAACTCATCCCGCGCCAGTTATTCCGACTGGGTCACACAAGGAGCAAGAGTGGGGCGCAAGGCGGGAGAGGAGAGGCCAGAGAGGGCTTTGTAGGTCGGAATGCTATTCCGACTGGGTCACACAAGGAGCAAGAGTGGGGCGTAAGACGGGAGAGGAGAGGTCAGAGAGGGCTTTGTAGGTCGGAATGCTATTCCGACTGGGTCACACAGGGAGCAAGAGTGGGGCGCAAGACGGGAGAGGAGAGGTCAGAGAGGGCTTTGTAGGTCGGAATGCCTGCCCGCCGTTGTGTGGCGGGATATTCCGACTGGGTCCAGAGGTTTACCGCTTGAGCGATCTCATCCCGCGCCTTGATTCCGGCGCTGTTCCACGCCCAGGGATGAAATCCCAGGGCTATAAGCCCTCTCGCGAGTCTCAATCCCACTTTAAGGGGGATACATTCGGTAGCTGATAACTGTAACCTGATAACTGTAAACTAATAACTCCATGAAATCTCCCCGTCCCCTCTTAATTCTCGCCCTCGCGGTCTGCGCTTCCCTGGCATTCGCCCAGACGGACAGCGTGGATGTCATTCAGGCCGGGGCGCCCAAAGTGTTCATCGACTGCACGAGCTGCGACCTGGACTACCTGCGGACCGAGGTCTCCTTCGTCAATTATGTGCGGGATCCGAAGGAGGCCGATGTACACGTGCTGGTGACCAGCCAGCGCAGCGGGAGCGGCGGAAAAGAATACACCCTCACCCTCTACGGTCAACACGCTTATGACGGCATGAACGACACGCTTGTGTTCAATACGAAGGAGTCCGACACGGACGATATCATCCGTTCCGCGACGGCGCGTGTGCTCAAGACAGGGCTGCTCCGCTACGCCATGAGGACGCCGATATCGGAATTTCTTTCCGTGAAGTACGACAGGGCTGCGGCGCCGAAGCAGGTCCATGATCAGTGGGACTACTGGGTCTTCAGGATCAGCATGAACTCGTTCGGGAACGGGGAAAAACAGAGGTTGTATCAGAACATCTACGGGAACATTTCTGCGAACCGGATCACTGAAGAGTGGAAGGTCAACCTCTCGGCGAGCAACAGCTATACCGAGGACCGATACGATATCCCTTCGGTTACGACCGTCAAGAACTTCAGGAGGAGTCAGTCATTCAGCGGCCTGCTCGTCAGGGCCATAGACGACCACTGGTCGGCAGGGCTCAGCGGCCGTGCGGGGGCATCGACGTACAACAACACCGAGCTCACCTACGGTCTTTCCCCTGCGTTGGAATACGACCTGTTCCCTTATTCTCAATCCACCCGCGCCCAACTCCGGTTCCTGTACAAGATCGGCTATTTTCACGCGAAGTACATTGAAGAAACGATCTTCGATCGGAGATCGGAGGGATATGCATCGCAGTCCCTCGAGGTCGCGCTGGAGCTGAAGCAGACCTGGGGGAGCATCACCACGACCTTCTCGGGCAGGCACTATCCGGGCAATTTCCGGAATGCCGGCGTCTCGCTGCGCAATGAGATATCGTGGTCCTTATACGGGCTCATATCCTGGAGGATCGTCGAGGGATTGTCCTTCACCGTCGCAGGTGATTATTCGGAGATTCATGATCAATTCGGATTGGTCAAGCGCGATTTGAGTCAGGAAGACATCCTTTTACAGCGCAGTCAGCTCAAGACGAACTATTCCTATTTCTATTCCGTCGGATTTTCGTACACCTTCGGATCGATATTCAACAACATTGTCAATCCCAGGATGGGCTCCGGGGGCGGAGGAGGGTTTTCGATTTCGATCAGTGATTGAGAAAGAGGCGAACTCATCCCCCCTTCTCTTAGCAACAAGAGAAGGGGGGATATAGCCGGCGGGCCTTTGTAGAGTCCGATCTCCTGATCGGACTGGTGAGGACACAGAGGGCCTTGTAGGTCGGAATGCTATTCCGACTGGATAGCGATCTCCTGATCGGACTGGTGAGGACACAGAGGGCTTTGTAGGTCGGAATGTTATTCCGACTGGATAGCTAACTCATCCCCCAGACCCCCTTCTCTTGGAAATAGAAGGGGGGCGAAGCAGGGCGGGAGTGGACGGGAGAACCGGTCACGGGCTTTGTAGGTCGGAATGGCTTGGCGCCGAAGCGGCTTGCCCGACGAGTTCGCTTTTTGAACGAAGTCGGGAGCGAAGGCGGCTATTCCGACTGGGCCGTGTCGCCCAAAGGTAAAGCACGGCGGGCAACGAAGGAAACTCATCGCTGACCGCTGAAAGCTGAGAGCTAAGAGCCGAGTTCAAGGTCAAGATTGAGGTCAAGGAGGCGTTTGATGAAAGCTATCTGGAAGACATGGCTGATCTTGTTGATGGCAGTTCCGTCGACTCTTGCGCAGGTGGTTGAGCGAAGGGGAGGGGGAATTGCGGGGGATGTCGGGTTGCCGCTTCTCGAATTGCGGAGTCCCGGAAGGGCCGACAGTGTGCTTCGGAGGACCTTATGGAAGCCGGGCAATTCGTCGACCATCGTCATGCAGACAATCGTCGGCGGCGGGTTGGGGGTTGGCGTGATGATTCCGGCCGTGGGGATGATGGAAAAAAGCGATGGCTTGGGGGAGGTTTTCCTGATTGGGGCCTTCTCACTCATCGCAGAAGTTGTCATTCCGCTCGGAGTCTATTTTTCCGGCGAGTTCACGGGGGGAGACGGGAGTTACGGAATGACCCTTGTGAGTTCCCTGGTAGGAGGGGGGATCGGGCTTCTTCCAGCCATTATTTCGGGAAGAGGGAATGGGGAAGAGGTTTTTCCCATAGCGATCATTGGCACAACAATTGGTTCAATCATAGGGTATCATCTGTTCGCCTCACCCGTGTACGAGACGGGGAACCAAACGCCCGATCACTCCGGGATTCCGGGCGGGAACGTTCGGGTGACAGTGGTTACGATTCGGTTTTGATGGGAAATTCATTTTCGATTTTTGATTTTGCGATTTATTGATCCCGCTAAGAAACAGCGGGACACTAAAAGCGTGTTTGCGAAACTAATCAGAAGACATAACACTTCGGAAGGTTTTCCGAGGAAACTCTTCACCGTTCACTCTTAACTATTCACTATATGGCCGACCAAGACAACGCCCCCGCAAAACCAGAATTAACCGAATTCAAGGGAAATCCCGTCCTCCGGATACCAGTCGTCGACAATCCCGATCCTGCCATCAATTGGCACTGGATGTCCTTCGGAAAAAACAAAGCGAAGGCGATAGTCAAGTGGATCGAGGATATTAAGAAGTTCGCGGAGGGAGGCTAACTCATCCCCCCAACCCCCTTCTCTTTGTACAAAGAGAAGGGGGAGACATTCAAGGGGGTTGAGTTGGTCAAAAAACCTTAAACCTTGACCTTGAACCCGAAACTCGTAACTCGTAACCCACATCCCCAAGGATCCCCCATGACATTCCGGTTGCTCCTAATCTCAATCCTCCTCCTCACTCTTGCGTCTGCTCAAGACGAACCCGAAGGAGCCAAAAAACCGGCCGATAAAGGCGGAATAAAAAAATACTCTGAAGTCATCACCAAAGGTGCCATCTCCGACGACGGCCTCTTCAAGGTCCACACCATCAAGGACAAGGTCCTCTTCGAGATTCCTTTCACCCAATTCAGCAAGGAACTTCTCCTCGTCACCACGCAGGCCCGTACGCAGGATGGGCTCGGCTACGGCGGCGATGCTGTCGCACGGCGCGTCGTCACTTGGTCAAAGATGTACGACCGCATTCTGCTGAAAGGCATGGAATACGGCGCCATTGCGAGCGAAGATCTCCCGGTCTCCTATGCCGTCGTAAAGGCAACCAACCCGGCTATCCTCATGGCATTTGACATCAAAGCGTTTAATCCCGACTCCACCGCGGCCGTTGTCGAGGTGACCGACCTCTTCACAAGCGATGTCGCCGAGCTTGGGTACAGCAAATCGACGAGGGAGCGACTCAAGATCAAGAAAGTCGACTCGAAGCGTTCGTATCTGGAGTTCTCGCGTTCCTATCCCACCAACATCGAAACCGAAGCCACTGTCACGTTCGATGCGGGCTCGCCGCCGGGGGACAACTCCCTTTCCAGCATCACCGTCACGTTCCATCACTCCATGGTCCTGCTCCCCGAGAAACCGATGATGCCGCGCCTTGAGGACAAACGGGTTGGCTACTTTACCACCACCCGATACGACTACGGCTACGACAGCCACAGGGCAGAAGAGCGAAAATACATCGCCCGCTGGCGCCTCGAACCGAAGGACCCCGACGCCCTCCGGCGGGGTGAGCTTGTCGAACCCGTGAAGCCGATCGTCTTCTATATCGATCGCGGCGTTCCCGACAAATGGAAATCCTATTTGAAACAGGGGGTGGAAGACTGGCAGGCCGCGTTCGAAAAAGCCGGCTTCAAAAACGCCATCATCGGGAAATATGCCCCCCCGGTGAAGGAAGACCCCGAGTGGACATCCGAAGACGCGCGCTACGCGACCATTCGCTGGCTCCCCTCGAACGTCCAGAACGCCTACGGGCCTCACATTTCCGACCCGCGCACGGGCGAAATTCTCGATGCGGATATCGGATTCTTTCATAACGTTATGAACTTGGCGCGTGACTGGTATTTTGTTCAGGCCGGCAATGCCGACCCGCGCGCGAGGAAGCTCCCCCTGCCGGACGATCTCATGGGGGAACTCCTCCGGTATGTTGCCGCACACGAGGTTGGACATTCGCTCGGTTTTCAGCACAACCATAAAGCGACCTCATCCTTTCCCGTCGACAGTCTTCGCAGCAAGAGTTTCACCGAAAAGTACGGCACCGAGGCCTCCATCATGGACTACGGCCGATTCAATTACATCGCCCAGAAGGGTGATGGAGCCCGATTGATCCCGATGATAGGGCCGTATGACAAGTTCGCGGTCGAGTGGGGGTATCGGCCCTTGTTTGACGCCAGGACGCCGGACGAGGAGAAAGCGGCCCTCAATAAGATAGCCGCGCGGCAGGAAGCAGAGCCGTATCTGCGGTTCGGAGTAGGGGACAGGAACGATCCGACGGTGCAAACGGAGGATCTCGGCGACGACCCGGTAAAAGCTGCGACGTATGGAATGAAGAACCTCACGGGTGTTTTGGAGAACCTGAAATCAGGCACGGTGAAGGAGGGCGAGGATTATTCAACGCTCAGGGAAATGTACGACCAGCTCTTCGGGCAGCGGAACAGGGAGCTGGGGCATGTCGCTTCGTACATCGGAGGCGTCGTGCGCACGGAGCGTGTCGGAGGCCAGGCGGGGGTGGTGCACACTCCGGTCAGCCGGGCGAAACAGAAAGAAGCGATGGCGTATTTGAAAAAAGAGGGCTTCCGAACGCCTGCGGAATACATCCGTCCCGAGATAGCGGCGCTCACGGAGCCCACCGGAATGCTTAACCGTGTCGGAGCGGCGCACCGCACGCTGTTGAACATCCTGTTGAACAATGACAGAATGGACCGTTTGGTCAATACCAATGCGTTATCCGGAAAGGCGGGCGCATACACGCTTGCCGAGATGCTTTCCGACCTGCGCGATGCCCTCTGGACGGAGCTCGGAAGCGCCAAAGTCGCGCCGGACGTCTATCGGCGCAATCTTCAGAGGATGTATCTGGACGTCATAGAATCGAAGATCCACGAGGCGCCGCCTCCCTCCCGGCCGGCGACTCTTCCTCCGGGGGCGACCTGGACACCTCCCACGCGCGTACCCGGCGAAGCCCGGGCGCTGCTTATTCTGGAGCTGAATGATTTGGACAAGGCCATTGGGCGTGCACTACCAAAGTCAGCAGATAGAGAAACCCGGGCGCATTTAGAAGAGAGCAGATTGAGGATAAAAGAGATATTGAATCCGGAGAAGAAATAGGCGGAGGAGAGGTATCGTCATTCCGAGGTTGCTGATTTGTAACCAGACACACCGGGAGAACAGCAAGACTCGGAATCTGACACACATGAGGGCGAGGCAGATTCGAACTCATTTTGCCATGAGGACGCTGGAGAGGTATCGTCATTCCGAGCTTGCTGATTTGTAACCAGACACACCGGGAGAACAGCAAGACTCGGAATCTGACACACAGGAGGGCGAGGCAGATTCGAACTCATTTTGCCATGAGGACGCTTTTCAACTTTTCATTTTTCCTTGTTATGGGCGTTGCCGTTCGCTGAGAGGCGCTCACGGCCGGCGTGCTACGGGGTCGCTAACGCTCCGTGCTCGCCCGACATTTGAAAATAAGGCGGTAGTCGGGCTTCGCACCAAGCCCTTCGCCCGCCTAACGCAAAAACTGCGTACCATGATTTCTGCGTTAATCTTCTGAGGCTGCCGATTCCTCATTGCAGTCTCTTAGCAACAAACGACAAATGGAATTCACATTTGGGATTCGACGGTGACATACAAACCTGACTACGGCTTACGCCTCCGTGCGGACGGTTTTTCACGAGAGATTATTCACACTTTTTACGATTTTCGCCTTTACAGCTTGACCGTACTTGCCCCCGACCGATTTTCGACAATGGTAGAGTATCCCTACGAAGGTCAATTGCATGCGCTTTCATTAGATTTCAACCTCGATCAATTAAAGAAGATACTCTTGAATGCACCACAGAGCGTGAAAGAGACGATATCGAGAAAACTGCAAGTTGATCCGATAACCCCACGAACAATTGATTTCGAGGGGTCTGTATCGTTTAGAGTCAAGGCGCGGCTTGGAGAAATACAGGCCAATGAGAAAGAGAGTTTTGTTCCACTAGTTGCACTGGAAATCTTCTGAGGTGACCTCTATGAGAAAGGCGAGCAAAACACGAGAAATTCTTGTTTCATTCGTGGGGACGAATGATGCGGGAACGATGAGAGGCCCAAGTGATGGTGCGATTCTTACGGCTTTGGCGAATCGCAAATTTGACGCTGCAAATCTTCTTTGGAATCCAACCAAGGATCGTAATTTCGAACAAATCGCTGAACATGTACGAAATGAAGCTATTAAAAGGGGATACTGCGAGAAAGTCTCATTGCACGAATTCGAGTGCAAGGATGTTACCGACCATAATGAGATTTATCCAAAACTGTTGGATTTCTGCAGAATGCTTGCTCCCCCAAAGGGCTCGATTCTTGTCGGAGCGATCGCTTCGGGGACTCCAGCGATGCAAGTGTGTTGGATTCTTATTGCTGAATCAGGCGACTTTCCGTTGGAATTGATCCGGAGCAATGAGCCAAAGTATGGCGGCCCCCCCATAACCCCTGTCAAGCTTGGCACGGGGCTCCCAAGAATCGTGAGGCTCCAAAAAGAGAATAAACAACTCAAGAAACAGGCTCTGGCATTAATTCCAAACCTTGTCATTGATGTGAAGACGGGAATTGTTGAAATCGGCGGTTTCGAGATTCCACTAGCGCCAATTGAATTCTGTTACTATCGCTATTTCGCTCACCGGGCAAAGGCAAAGAAGGATTTTGAACGTTTTTCCGGAATCACGATTCTTGGAGATTTCCCTGAATCCATTGCAAAGTATTTCAGAGAAACGTTCCCGGATGCCAACGATGCAACCGTTCAGCAGGCGGTCAAGAAGGGTCTAGAGCGCACAACATTCAGGGGGAACGTCTCTAAGGCCAATAAGAAGTTCCATGCTGCCATAACAAACGAAGAATCGAGAAGACTCTTTGAAATTGGAATTGACGGCAAACGCTTTGCCAAACGATATGGGATTCGCGCTCCTGCAGAAAAAGTGGTGATAAAATGAATATTGCCACAACGTTGCCGAAATCTTGAGAGCCGAAAGCGTATGTATATTAGGCATAGCAAAAACAAAGAAAAGGAGTATTAGCTATGCCAAACAATTCTGAAATGACAACCAAATCAAACGGAGCGCACGTTCTTCTAAGCGATTCTCCCCGAGCAGTTGTTATCAAGGATCTTCGCCTACCATCTACCGATGTTTATGACTACCTCGTCGCCTTCGACTCATCCGAGCAAATAGAAGAAGAACTTAAACGGGCGATTGATGTTGGTGTCGCCGTGCTGCAGAAGGTCAAACTTGTCTCGGATTCGTCATATTTCGACAAGAAGGTTGAACAACTGGCGGCCAAGTTTGAATCCAACGTCGATGACCTGGAAAAGCAGGTCGTGGAGATAGTGAGCAAACGGTTCGATCCCGCCGAGGCGAAATCCTACACCAGGCAAATCAACGAGTTCTTCCAGCAACAACGACGGGAGTTGCAGGATGCTGTGAAGGAGAGCGTTGACAATATCAAGGAACAGAAGGACGAGCTTGAGGAGCTGATTGAAGGTGCCTTCGATGCCGACGACAAGAAGAGCCACCTCGGAAAACTTGTTGGAAGGATTGAGGCGTTTGAATCCAGCATCCTTCAACGGTTTGATCCGAATGTGAAAACAAGCGTTCCCTCCGTTCTTCAGGCTAAGCTGGAAGGGCTGCTTGATCGCCATTTGTCCGTGACTGACCCGGATAGTCCATTTGTGAAGTTCAAAGAAGAGGTGCGGCAAGGGCTAGCCGGATTACGCGAGGAGCTCGCAAAATACACCGGTGCCGTTCAAGCCAAAGAGGAGGCAATTCAGAAATCACCTGAGAAGGGGTATATTTTCGAGTATGTCGTCCATCAAATGCTGCAAGAAATTGCCCACCCACACGCGGACCTCGTTACAGACGTAAGCAAAGAAATCGGTGAAACGAAAAGAAAATCCGGTGACTTCCTGTACGAGGTTTCTTGCCTGCACAAGAGTATCGTCGTCGAGGCGCGCAGCAAGACGATCGCTTCAGTTAAATCAGCCCTAAGCGACCTCGATTCGGCGATGCAAAACCGCGGTGCCGAATATGGTATCTATGTCGTGGAATCCGATGATCAGCTGCAAAAACAAAACGGGATGTGGAACGAATATCCCGATAACAAAATCATAACTCACGCTGCCCTTCTTGAAGTTGCTGTCAAAGTGGCTAAGGCACGGCTTGCTCTGGAACAGCCGGAGAACACTTCGGTCGACATCTCAACAGTTCGGACAAATCTTCAGAGGATTCTGGATTCTTTGAAGAAACTCTCTTCCATCAAGAAAGAAGCGACGACCATAAGGGGAAGCGGAGATAAAATCGAGTTGCTGGCAGCGGAAATTCAATCTGACATTCAGGAATGCTCTAAGGCGATTGAGCATGAACTCACCAAGGGAGTTTCAAAAGAGGTGGTGAAATCATGAAAAAGGTCCTTACATTATTGGTCACTATCGGCTTTTGGATAATCCTCATTGACGGGGTCTTTGCCCAAAGCAAAGGCCGTTCTGGGGGTTCAAAGTCGTCCAGCTACAAGGCCTACAAAAGTGGAAAGGCAATTGATGGAGATACATTCCGCTACCAGGGCCAGCGATACCGATTGCGCGATTACAATGCTCCTGAACTTGGGCAAACCGGATCAAAAAAGGCAACCAAGAGCCTCCAGCGAAAGCTGAATTCGGGAAGCTATGAATGGAAGCCGGTGGCAAAAGATGTCTATGGACGCAAGATCGTGAAACAACGAAGAAAGAAATAAGAAACACATCTATGTCGCCATCTGAACAAGACGCACGAATCAAGATCGACGAACAACTTCGAGCCGTCGGTTGGGACCTAAAGGATCACCTGCAGGTGAGAACACAGGTCCCCATCCACGGCACAGGCATTGTGTCTGAACCAGAAAGTGGCTTTGGCGAGAAGAAAGCGCCATCTCATCCCGCAGGCTACGCGGACTATGTGTTGTACGATCAGGATGGTCGACCCCTAGCCGTCGTAGAAGCAAAAAAGGAGGCCCTGCATCCGTACGTTGCCAAGCAACAGGCTCTTCCATATGCAAAAAGCATTGACGCGCCGTTTATTTTCTTGACGAACGGCGAGTTGATTTACTTCTGGGATTACACCAACGATGATGCAAGGGTCGTTAACTCGTTTTATTCCCCCCGCGATCTTCAAAGACTGCTCCAACTTCGGAAGGAACAAAAAGCACTCGCAACGATCCCCATTCCCGAGTTTTACATCCGCCAGGGAGAGAATAGGGAGGTACGACCTTATCAGCAGAAGGCAATGCAAGCCCTTGATCACGCTCTTGAGCTGGGCAAGAGACGGTTCCTCATGGAGCTTCCAACAGGGACGGGCAAGACGGACGTCATGGCGTTGTACCTGAAGCGCCTTCTTGAGGCCGGCCGTGCTGAACGCGTACTCTTTCTTGTCGATCGGGAACAGCTTGCTACACAAGCTACCGGAGCTCTCCAGGATATTCTCACGACCCATCCGAGCTACTGGCTCAAGGCGGGTGCTGAACGACAGGAGAAGCAAATCACTGTCTGTCTCCTGCAAACGATGATTTCTCGCTATCCTGAATTCTCGAGCGGATATTTCGATGTCGTTATCGCCGACGAATCTCACCGCTCTATTTACGGATCCTGGCAAACAGCTCTCACCCATTTTGACGCAGTCCACATTGGACTGACAGCAACACCTTCAGCTTACATCGAGCGGAATACTTTCCAGTTTTATCAATGCAAGAACCAGGAACCCGACTTTTCCTATGACATCCGTGAGGCGTTCAAGGGAGAGTTTCTTGTTCCGTATAAGTTTGCCGAGGGAATCACCGTCATCATGGCCCAGGGAGCCGATGTGGATGAGGAGCACTATGATCCCGCGGAATTCGAGCGGAAATGGACGAACGAAAAAACCAACCGCTTGATGATGGAGGAATTCGACAAACTGGCCTGGTCAAACTACAATGCTCTTGCACCGGGACAGAAAACAGGTCCGGGAAAGGCCATCATCTTCGCAATCACAAAGAACCACGCAGCGAGATTGGCGGATCATTTGAACAAGTTACATCCCGAACTCAAGGGTCAGTACGCCCAGGTGATTACAAGTGATGTTCTGGATGCGGATAATATGATCCGAAAGTTCAAAGAAGAGACCTATCCCATGGTTGCTGTGAGCGTTGGGATGTTGGACACGGGCTTTGACTGCCGCGACGTGCTTCATCTGGTAATGTGCCGAAGGGTGCGGTCACCAATTCTTTATCAGCAAATGAGAGGAAGAGGAACCCGCACTTGCCCGCGCATTGAAAAACACAAATTCGTTATCTATGATTTCTTCGGGAATCATCAGTATTTCAATGATTCGGACACAGACATTTTCTCCGGTGCCGGCGGAGGGTACGCATCAACACAGACCAGGAAGCCACCAAAATCTCCCAGGGAGCTCATTGAACTTGGACTCGAAGATGAGTGGCTTTACGCAGTTGAATACGTTGAGGTCGGGCCGCAGGGAGAACGAGTTGACAAGAAGGAATACGTGTCAAAATGGGAGCAGGCAATTCGCGGAAGTGAGAATGACGATCCTCTCATCCAGAAGATCCGGAGACTCCACTCGTCGATCGACGATAAGGAACGAGCCATGTACGCGTTAACTCCGGAAGAGGAAGATGAGCTGTCGAAGAAGCTCAATAGCCCAAAGATGTACTTCAACGAAGACAACCTCCGGAAAGCCTACAAACATCCCGGTGGCACGCTCATCGACTTCATCAAGTACGCACTTGGACTCTCCAAGCAAAAGACACGGCAGCAGGAGGTCGTTGACAATTTTCAAGCCTGGCTTATTACCAAATCGTTCACTCCACCTCAAGCGCAGTATTTATCTTTGTTGAAGAATCGTGGACTTCTTCGCGGGAAGGTTGAAATGGACGACCTTTTTAAGCCACCGCTTTCGATCTTGAATGCCGCTGGGGTGGGGATTGAATTGTTTGGAGAAGGAGGACTGAAGAGTATTATTAGCGAGATGAACGAAGTAGTTTTTGAGAAAGTTGCATGATGATGTCAGTGGAACCAAAGAAAGAAGATCTGGCAGCATGAATCAAGTAATTCGAAGAAAGCTCGACCACATCACAAACATCCTGTGGGGCGGCGGCGTTACAAACCCCGTTACTTACATTGAACAGATTTCCTATCTGATCTATTTAAAATTGTTGGATGAAGAGGAGTCGAGCCGCGAGCTTCAGGGCAGGCTCGCGGGAAGAAATGGGAAAAGGCTCTTCCCAGGACAAGCAGAGCGGTTCCGATGGTCAAGATGGCGATTCAAAAGTGGGGCCGAGCTTGTGGAATTGCTGGGTGGGCAAGTGTTTGGATATATGGCTTCAATAACACGCGAGGAACCGCACATCGCACAGTATTTCCAGGATGCAAGACTGGAAATTCGGGAGCCGGAAGTATTGAAACAGGTAGTCGATGAGCTTGATTCCATCAGCTTTAGAAAACTTGGCCCCGACGAAAAGGGAGACATATTCGAATATCTTCTTACGCACCTTGGCCAGTCGGCGCTAAACGGCCAGTTTCGGACGCCGCGACAGATTCGCGCAATGATGGTGGAGTTGGTTGATCCGGATTTCGGCGATACGATATTCGATCCTGCCTGCGGGACAAGCGGATTTCTTATTGACGCATTGGAGCATATTCTCGCAAAGTACTCTGAGAAAAGCATCGAGGTTCCGATTTATGGAGAAGAATGGCTTCTTGATCGCTACAGGACAAAGAATCCTGGTATTGAAAAAGAAGAACAGGGAGGAAAGGACATCGAGCTTCCCAAGGGTTTTCTTGAAGAGACAAAGAAGGAAATGCCGAATCTTCAGACCTATCGAAAGGGCCCTGGAGATAAGGTACCCAATTGGGACTTGTTGGAAGCCTCGCTCTACGGCGTCGATGTCAGCCGTCAAATGATGCGGATTGCAACAATGAACATGGTGCTTCACGGAGTACCGAAGGCGAACATCAAGAGGGGGAACACTCTTTCGGAGATGAGCGGACTTACAGACGAAGATCTCCAACGCAAGTACAAGGTGATTCTCTCTAATCCACCTTTCGCGGGCGTTCTTCCGAAGGATTCAATTCGCAAGGACTTACCAACAAATTCGAAAAAAAGTGAGCTCCTTTTCTTGGGAGTGATAATGAGTGCTTTGGCTCCTGGTGGCCGATGTGCGGTTGTTGTTCCTGAGGGACTCTTGTTTGGCTCAACAGGTGCTCATGTTGAGATGAGAAAGAAACTGATTGAAGAGTTCGATCTTCTGGCGGTTATTTCCCTCCCCGCTGGCGTGTTTAAGCCTTATGCAGGTGTCAAGACAGGAGTTCTTGTATTCCGAAAACCGCAGAACCAGCAATCAAGGAATAAGAAGAGAGAAAGTGTATGGTTCTATGAAATTCAGAATGACGGATTCGATCCCGACAGGATTGTGGGTGGTGGGCGGCCAGAAACGCCAGAAAGGAATAATATCCCTGATCTATTGACAGAATGGAAGTCGTATAAGGCATCCGAATTCGAAACACCTCCGGGGATCGAGGCCGCGATTTTTCTCGAGATGGGAAGCGAGGAGCCAAGATGCTGGTGGGCAAGCATAAACCTAATTTCAGAGAACAACTACAGCCTTGCCTCAGGCAAATACAAGCCACATCAATCTCAGAAAGCACCAGAAGAAGAGCCCAACGATCTTATTAGAAAGTCGCTTGAAATTGAGAACAAGATTGTATCTGGACTTCAAGGTCTTCTCAAAGACATTGGGGGTGCACGTTGAGCCGGCCAACCAGGACGCTTGACAAACTACTAACCCTAGAGTATGGGAAGTCTCTCCCTGAAGCAAAGCGCGAGCATGGGGGATCGGTGCCTGTCTTGGGATCAAACGGTGTTGTGGGCTATCATTCGG
>Ga0209212_1006161_pt1 | contig 13870 bp, 2 predicted proteins | sample RifGroC2_FD_183996 | JGI IMG/M metagenome (GOLD analysis project Ga0209212, IMG submission 183996) | Groundwater microbial communities from Rifle, Colorado, USA - Groundwater C2 (SPAdes) (version 2) | ecosystem: Environmental > Aquatic > Deep subsurface > Groundwater | place: Rifle, Colorado... | reverse complement strand
AGGGCCATAACCCGCAGAATATCCAGAACCATCCGCAGTGATAGTAGACCCCGCCATTAACGTGAAACTATTAAGCGTTTTTATATTTACCACATAACGCCGCGTGTTTGTGTTCGGATTATGATTGAGAATAGAGCCCGGGTGCATAATCAACGTAGCAATGATTATTTGTTCAGTAGTATTCTGCATCAACGTGGCATTTCTATAAAGCGTCCACACCCCTGAAGAAACCACCCCGGTTGAGATTTTAAGAATCGGCGCCGATAACCCCTCCTCGTCGCCCAAAACCAGATTATGCAAATGTAAGGCGTGGGAATTTGAACTTACCACAACCGTATCACGTGTGGCAAGCACTGCATTATCATACGGCCCCGGCACAACGTTAGCGCTCCAGTTACCCGGATTGTACCAATCGCCATCACTGGCAAGGCCACTCCATATTATGGTTTTCGATTCAGAGATAAATACAACAACATTCTTTACGGGTGCCAAATTACCCATATTATCCATAGCGCTATAGAAAATAGTATGGGACCCTACAGGTAGCGCAAACGGCATAGCATATGCAGTTGCAGCCTGTGTTGAAAAAGCGAAATCCCACGTATATAAAACATCTTTATTCCCCGCTCCGAAATCTTCAGCCGTTATTGTTATAGTGTCCGTGTTTAGTATGTTGACGGCCGCCCCGTCCTCGATTGGGAATCCATTGATAGATAGCTCTGTGACCGGCGGGGTTATATCCGCAAAAGCAAGGGTTGCCGTGCTTTCTGTTTGGAAATATTTATTATCACCGCTGAATTTTGCTTTAAGTTGGTACGTAGTAGTTAACGGCTGGGGCAATGGGAATTGAAAAACGGCGGTGCCGCTTGAAAGAGTCGCCTGGCCCAGCGGCTTCCATGTCTCGCCATCAAGGTATTCAAGCTGTAGGGTTTTGGCTTCTATGTCCTGATGTAAAATCTGAACTCCTTTACTGTTCGTCATGGCTACAGCTATAACGGGGGTGGTGGAATATGTAATAGTCGAAAAATCGGATATATAGGTTTCCGCCCTTAAAACTTGAAGGGTAGAGGTCTGCGTAGAGGAGGTGTAGTAGTAACCGTCTCCGGGGAAAGCCGCTGTAATTTGGTAATTTCCAGGCGGGATGTCCACCTGGGGATAAACAGACGCTTCACCGGAGCCACCTGTTACAGTGGTAAAGCTGGAATCGCCTATATAGAAATTCACCGTTTTTCCAAGCAATGTTTGACCAAAACTAGTAACGGTTGCAGCAATCATTGCGTAAGACGAATAGACCGCAACAGTGGATCCAGTATATGCCACCGTAGCTGGCTGGGGTACCGCGGAGATAATGGAATTTGTGCGCGTCTCTTCAAGCGCGGTCGGGAAGTATACCGTAGCGAAGTTTTTCACCACCGTGCCCTGTGCAACATCCGGCTTAAGGCGAAGCTCTACTGTGAATTTCCCGCCCTGCCGGGAATCGAATGTGCCCGCGAGCACTGTAAGCTTATGTGATTGCGGGTCGTAGCTGTAAGGCAGTGTTGTGGACGTTTCGATATTCGTGGCCCAGTCCACAAGGTAAAAATCTTTTATGACGATATTTGAATCGTCCAGGTTACCATCAAAGATGTCGGTGACATAAACGTCAAAAGCTGTCCCTTGGCCTTCGTTCTCGAACATGATGGTGTAGGTCATTACCTGGCCGGGTGTTACATATCCCTCCGGGCCCAGCATGGCATTTGGGTCGTGGGGAAATTCCGCTACAGATAAAGATTCCCACTGGGGTTTCTCCCAGCGAGGCCTTTCATCACGGTTAGCGCATCTTGGGTCAATAGCGCGGCCCCATTTAGATTCAGGCGGAATGGGGCCTTCCCAGCCATCCCAGCACTCGGACATTGGTTTTTTCTTTTTCCCTGCTGGACCCACTTTCGCAGGGCAACCAGTCCAAAATTCCTCATGTAAATGGTCACCTGTTGATGTGTCCCCAGAGTTGTCAGCATATCCAATAATATTGCTGGTAGTAACAATCGCCCCCACTTGCGCATATGGATAGGTCATCACATCATCATGTATGAGATGTCCATAAACCGTAAACGAACCAGAGTCATGCCTTACCACTACCCAGTAACCAAATGATGAACTATATCCAGAAAACACTACTACTCCGTCGGAAACAGGGCTAACTGGCGTGCCGTATGGCGCAACTCGATCTGTGCCGCCATGCGGGCCGTTTGTTCTTGGGTCGCCAAAGGGGTGGGATATGCCTCCCGGCACAGGTTGGGTATACCCAGGCAATGGAGAAAGCCCCTTACACGCCGCCTCAATAAGCGCTTTTTTTGACGCGTCAGAGGCTTGACAAAAAGTCAAGGAAACAAATACTATGAGTGCTATTCTTTTCATACCCCAATCCAAACTTAAGTATCAAAAACTCTTATATAACTTTACAGTCCTGTGATTCCCGAATAGAACAAACTCACTGTCTTTTGAAACCGAAAAATACTTAAATTTTTGGCTATGGTAACCAACACCCAGAACATGCTCATCACCACGCTGAATTTTTACTGGGGTTTTCCAGATTTTCCGACCTTTTATATCATACATTTGCATACTCTCATCACTAGCGGCCAGAATGTATTTATCGGTTGTGCCAATTATCCTGCCCATGTCACTTTTATCAAATGTATGCAGAACGCGGCCGGTTTTTATTTCAGAAACGGTTAAATGGGTTGTGCCGCCTTTCCATTTTGACCAAGTCACATAATCCCCTATTAACGATATGTTTTGTGGTCTTCCCAAATCTAAAAGTTGCTTTCTCGTAGTGATATCATATATATATCTATTCAGATTCCCGCCGTGAGTATTGGATAGAACAGCGTAATTTGCAAAAACTCCTTTAAACTCCCTGTCTTTTTCCGCTAATTTCCATACCGTGCGGCCGCTTTTAGTGTCAATGAGTTTATCGCACATATACAAATACTTGCCATCTTCAGAAAGCCCCCCCTCCTCACACATCCCAGTTACATTACCGGTAAGCAAGACCTTCCCCGTAATATCCAGCAGGTGATATGTAGAAGTCGCGTCGTTATCTTCGCTCAAGCATTTAAAAGGGTTAATTAAAACGTGTTCGCCGCCTCCGATAAGATGTGCGCCTTTTTGGGAACTCTGCCACAACATCTTGCCTTCGCTATCAAAACAGAATTTTTTATAGGGTTCATAGACCTGACATCCCGCTGGAGGCCCCTCGCAACCCTTATAGGTGTTCAAAACAGTTAACTCGAAAACCATATATTTCCCACTACTGCTAAATACCACATCAGTCAGGGCTGTAGCCGACTTACTTTTATCCGGTTTGAATTCCAATATCCGTTTTGGAAGTATGCCTTCATAACGGTAATCCCATAATTTCTCACCGTTAGCGTTGTAGAGCGTTAAATATCCCGTTTCATCGGCTATTGCAATTTTCTCTCCATCTTTGCTTATTACAAATGAAGTAAGTGTCCTGCTTAATTTCTTCTCCCAAAGAAGCTTCGGTAAAACTACGGTCTTCGTGCTGAGAACCGTCACAGAGTGACCTCGCGTTTCAGTGGAAACTGCAAAAACATTCTCATCAGCCGCACATAAGCGGATAAATCCTGAAATTAGTATTAAAGCGAAAAAGCTTTCCTTAGCCATAAAGCATCTCACATGTAATCGCGCTAGTTCATGAGTATGGTTTTGAAATAGAATTCACTGCCTCCGCTTTCGCCAGTCGGCATGTCAACATCCTCTATCACATCCTCATCCGTTGCACCCTCATCGAAATATCCTGGAAGTGAGTCAAGCGCATCCTGAGTTGGAAGGATATATACCCTCCCCTTTAGTATTTCCCCGTTAAACATAACCCCTATACGGGCTTTCAGGGAATAACTTAAATTTATCGTCTGCCCGGGAATTATCTCCAGGAAATCCCATCTTATACTGGGGATCGGGTCGTATTTATCTTCTGTCCAATATACGGAGCTATGCACCGTATAAATGCTGGACGCCGCCACAAACGCCATATGCGGCGCAGCGACCACAACCACGGACATATTCTCAAATGTCTTTATCCCCTGGTTCTCCACCTGGATACCGAAAGAATATGTGCCGCCAGGGCTTATCCCGTATGGTTGGAAGGTTCTAACCCGGAGCGCCAATAGGGAGTTATCAAGCTTCTCCGTATTCAGAATAAATTTAGGGGGATTGATATTTGAATTGAAGACGCCCTGGATCAGCGCGTATAAAGGAGAATCCAGCATGCCGCTTACAGTTATTATTCCGCTCTCAAGACGCTTGGCATATGTCCAGCCGGGCGCCTCGCCTTTAGCGGTGCTATAGGAAGCAAGCGAATAGCCTTCCCCGTTGTGCGGGTTTGCGGGGTCGTCAATCGTGAGGCCGGTAAAGATGGCGTTGAACGGGCCGGCATAATCGCCGGTCATATTTCCCTGCACTGCGGTTTGCGTAAGATTTAGCTTTACCGACTGGTAATCATTTTCATAAATGCGGATGCCGTCACCTGACACATATACTTTTGCCAGCACGCTCTCGCCGATACGGTTGCAATTTATCAGTCCGCCGGCCCGGTTATAAATACCGCTGCCGGACACGGCCTCGGTAAGTTCCAGTTCAACTGAGCCGGAAATGTCGCCAGTAACTAGGCCTTTTATGGAAATTGTGCTGCCCTTCAGGTAAGACGAGCCTTCAAAACTGCTGCTGTATGTTTTTCCATCAAGCAGCGCGCTTAACGCGCCCTTGGCAAAACCTTTACCCGCATATGCGCCGGAATTCACCTTTACAATAACCAATTGCTGTAAGTTTACTACGCCTGAATAAGTCCCGGAAGCTGTCAGGTTATTGAACGACATGGTCTCTTCAGTTATATTCTCCGTTAAAGACCTTTTGGCACCGATAGTCTCCGCGGGGGCCGTAATAGATTCCCCGGGGGCTAATCTGCCTCCTGAAATTATGGCCCCGTTATCGACAATTGAGCCGTTGTCCCCAAATAATCCACGCGCGCTCTCCCCGCCTGTGGCGGTTATATTGCCTGTAAATATTTTCTGACCGCAATAAACCGCTATCCTCCCGCCGCCGCCGCCATTGTTATAGCTATAACCGTAATTCCCGTCGGCTCTGATTATACCGGAGCCTGTTAATCTGCCCGAAGTAATGTTTATCCCCCCGCCTGACCCGCCGCCGCCATAATAATCAGCCCCGGAATTACCATTGGCGCTTATCCTGCCGTCCACGGCAAGGTCTCCTGAAACAGAAAGCCGTATAAACCCGCCGCCGGCGCCGCCTGGGTATGACGAACCGCTTATTTGATAGCCGCCGCCGCTTCCGAAGTCCACAGGATTTATCAGCGAACCATACGGCGGCAAATCCGATCCGCCGCCCTGCCCGCCATAACTGCCGCCGCCGCCGGTATCGCCGTCTTTGCCCCTGCCGGGTCCGCTGCCGGGCGGATAGCCCATACCATCAGCAAGAAGCATTCCTCCTGCGGCGACGGTCATCTGACCTTTAACCACCAGGTCGATTTTGTGCTGTCCCGGTACAATTACGCCCCCGTTGTTTATCGTTACCGAACCTATGGTAAGGGCATCGCGCACCGTGACAGAGGCTGCCGTAATTTCCAAAGCCGCACCCAAAACCGCCCCGGTCGAGAAATCCACCACCGCGCCTGATTTAATAATAATTTTTGAGATCTCAGCGGCATTGTAGCCGGTCCCCATAATAGCCGTGCGGCCTAGTATTCCGCCATTATCAAAGGTAAGAAGGCCATTTATTAAAACACTTCCCGGACCTCCGCGATAAGCGAAAGAACTATCGCCGCCATAGGCGCTAATGATGCCCCGGAATAAGTTATACTGGCTGAAAAGAGCTATTCTTCCGCCGCCACCAGCGCTGTTGTAATTGTAGCCGTAGTTCCCGTTCGCGGTAATCGCGCCCGCACCTGTTAATCTCCCGGCGGTGATATTAATACTGCCGCCCGAGCCGGCCCCGCCATCGTATCCCGGATCCCCGTTCGCGCTGATAATTCCGTCTACCGTAAGATATTCGGTGGCGGTAAGCTTAAGCAACCCTCCGCCGGCTCCTCCGGGGGACGAAGAGACATTAACCTTATAGCCGCCGCCGCTACCGAGGTCGACAGGATCCAGTAACGACCCGTATACCGGCAACTCCGTTCCGCCGCCCTGCCCGCCATAACTGCCGCCGCCGCCGGAAGGGCCAGCGTTCCCTCTGCCGGGCCCGCTGCCCGGCGAATAGCCTCTGCCATCGGCGATAATTTTCCCTGAGGTATTTACGGTAATGGACGAAGCAATCAGTTCCAGTGTGCCATCTGACACGCCGGGACTGTAACCTGCGGCATATAAGGTGCCGTCGATTTGAATATAGCCTGAATAGGAGTGCGGCCCGCTAAGAGTGTAGGTTTCACCTGAGGGAACCACAAGTTCGGCAGAATTATCAACAACCGCAGCGCCTGCTTCTGAATTGAAACAGCAGAGCATGATGAACAAGAGGGCTTTTGAAAGCCGCCTGACAAGAAAATTCATAGACAGCAAACCCCGTAAAATGAAGTTAGGAATCTGAAAAATTAGCAAAGATCCAACTGCCACCTCCAGCCGATGGTAATGTATAACCACCCCTGGGGGTACGACACCAGCTTAACAAAGTTGTAAATCAGTGAAGCCAAACCCCGCGCAACGACAATATCCTAACAGGCGATTCCAGTATTGTCAATACCTATTTTCAGCCTATTTCCAGCCCTTGCTATCGTTAGTTTGGGACCTTTTTTCGTTATTAAACCCTGAGGGTGGTTTCGGAATTAATTTGGGGTTAAATTTAACCTTAAAGAAACTTTATGCGGTTTTAGCAGCGGGCTGTGTCCTGAAGTGCGGCTGGATATATACTCAACCTAAATGTTTCCTGTTTTTTATACGTCTAGCAAGTTGCTGGCCTAATTTTAGACGGAATCTATGTGCCAGCATATTCTACTCTGTGAAATTAATTAAAATCTGTGGGAGTAGTTTTGTATTCTTGCCAGAGTACAGCAGCAAATCGGATCGGATAGGGAAAAAGTCGCATTACCAAGTACACCCAAACCCGTTTGCGCGTTCCTGACTTGTCCTTTTAGGACTCCCACGCTACTGATAGATAGTGTTAAAAGTTGTTACTAGCCTATAACCAAATTCGAACAACTCTTAACACACTTTTTTTCATATGATCAAGAGCAACCATATTCTAAAAAGATCCGCCTCCTGCGCTGGCGAAGTTACCTGCCGCGGTTCCGGTTGAAACAACTATCATCTTAGCCGTGCAACCCACAGAGCAGTAATATAATTCTCCTTCCGCTGCAGGGGCAAGACTCATCAACTCGGCCTTAGTTTTTGAGGGCAGGCGCATCTGGACCGCACCCTCAAACACATTAAGGGAAGTAGCACCTGCCGAATAGATGTTGTAATTATTGCCAGCCGATACTGTCTGGTTACCGACATAAAGGCCATAAGAGTTGGATATAGCGCCGCTGCCTGTATATTGGGGCGTTTCAACTTTTATACCATAATTATTTGTTATTGCTCCATTTCCGCCCAGCACGTTCCGCACAGCTACTCCGACAGTATCAATTATAGATCCTGAATTATTAGAGAAGGCCCCGGCACTCACACCCACCAGAGAGGGGAAATCATATACATGTGGGGATCCAGGCGCACCTATTGACGCGAGAAAACTACCACCGATTGCCATCTCATTATCTATAACATTTCCGGAAGGGTTTACATTGATAGCAGAGTTAATACCAACGTTGTATGTGCTGATATTTATGCCTGAAAAAGAACCAAGAATACTAATAATCATCGTATTGTCGACTGAAGCGAAATTACCCACCGCCAGGTTAGAGCTTACCGTCACTACGCGCGCCAAGGTATCGTCTACGTAGAACTGCCCGGAAGCGGCCGACATAGTAGCGAAAACCACGTCGTCAAGGCCGCGCCAAACCTGCACATTATCCTGGCCCGCGATAGCGTGCACGTCCAGGGCCGCGTCCGCCGAGGTCCGGGAGATGGCCAGGCTGCTCAGGTTGACTATATAGCCGGCACCGGCATTGCCGCTGGCGGCGAGGATAGCCGAGAGATCTCCTCCTCCGCCTCCGACCACGTTCCTGAGCTGCGAGCCGTCGGCGTAAAGGATGCCGGCGTCTGTCATTGAAGCGACGTCGACCCCGGCGGCGTTGCGCCAGATCTGAGTATAGCCGCTGCCGCTTACGTCCAGCACCCCGACCACGGCCACGCTGGAAGCCGCGTGGGCGGTTATGGAGGCGACGTTCACCAAATTGAAGGTGTTCAGGTCGACATTACGGTCCCCGATAATCCCCGTCAGCCCCGAACCGTCGCCATAATATTTAGCGCCCGCGGGCAGGAAGACATGGGTGGAGAACTGCACGCCGCCGTAGCTGGCCTCGGCGGCGGAGGACAACTCGACTCCTTCGGCGAAACCGATCCTGGAAAGCGCCGCGCCCTCCGCGTTATTCACCGTCAGGCTGCTGGCGAAAACATTGATCCCGGCAAAGGTCTGATCAGCGCCGAGCAGGGGCACATTGGCAGAAAGCCGCTCGTCGGGAATGGTCCCCTCCAGGAGGTTGGCGGCGCTCAGGCCGGTCAGCATCGAACCGTCTCCGTAATACTTGGCGGCCGAGGAGATGCCCGTTATATACACATTGGAAGAGAGGTAAAGCACGCCCGAGGCCGTCATCGAAGCCAGTTCGACGTCCCCGGAGTCGCGCCAGATCTGGGCATTAGCGGCTCCCGCCTTCACGTCGAGGCTGGCCTGCGGGTCATTGGTCCCCACGCCCACTTTGCCGCCGGGCCCGATGAAAATACCCTCGTTCCCGCCGTTATCGGACAGCCAGTTCGCGCCGGCTATCAGGTTTTCGGTCAGCGTGTGGTTTCCCAAGCTGTCCCCGGGCACGCTGGTCAGACCGGAGCCGTCGCCCACGAAGCGCGCGGCCATCATAATGCCGCTGGCGGACATGGAAGAGACTACAGTGCCGCCGGAGTTGCGCCAGATCTGCGCGTGAAGGTCGCCGGCCAGCGCCTGCACGTCCAGCCGGGTCGCGGCCGATAAAATACCGATACCGACATTGCTGCTGATATTGACCGATAAGCCGCCGTTGCTGCCGTCGAAAGAGATCCAATGACTGCCGGTTACCAGATTCGTTGTCATTATCTGATTACCCATATTATCGAGACCGGCGGCGCTTCCGCAGGCGTCCCCGGCCAGGTAAAGCTTGCCGTTATTGTCGGCGGTAACGCATTTATCCCCGAAGCCGGACAGGCTAGCGCTCTTTATGTTCCCGTTCACATCCAGGCTTTCCTGCGGAAGAGAGGTATTGACTCCCAGCCGCCCGTTCATAAGCAGTACGTTCGTACTGAACACCACGCCGATCCCGGAGCTGGTCACCGAGCTGAGCGTGACCGTGGAGATATTGGCGATATCGAAAGAAGCCATGTTCAGGTTTGCGGCGGCCGTATGGTTGCCCAGGTTATCGGAGATGCCGGTAAGCGCGGACCCGTCGCCGTAATACCTGGAGGCCGAAGAGAAGCCGACGATATACACATTAGAGGAAACCCGCACGCCGGCGCCCAGCGAGACCGAGGTTTCGGAGGATATCTCTACGTCCTGGCTCAGGCGCAGCCTGGCCGCGCCTAAACCCAGGGCCCCGGAGACGGTAGCGCTGGAATAAGTGGTAAGCGGTCCGCCGGCGGTAAGGTAGCCGCCGGAAGCTATATCACCGGCAGCCGCCACAGCCCCGCCGGCGATCAGGTCGCCGCCGGCGGCCAAAGAGCCCACATTGGTAATGCTGGCGCCCCCGGCGTCCGAGCCGGCGCCCAGGGTGGCCGCAAGGGTGTCTATGATATTGTCCCCGGTCACGCCATAAAGGCCGGAGCCGTCGCCGTAATATTTGGTGGCGGAAGCGATGCCTACGATATAGACATTGGTGGAAATAAATATCCCGCCGTTGAAGGCGGCGGCGGAGGAGGAGATCTCCACATTATTATCAAAACGCACGGCGGCGCCCACGCCCAGCTCGCCGGCGACGGTGACGCTGGAATAAGAAGTTATGGCCCCGGCATTGCTTATAGCGAAGCCGGCCATCTGCAGCGTGGTAGTGGCGACATGGTTGCCCAGGTCATCGGAACCGCTTACGTTGGTCAACTGGGACCCGTCGCCGTAATACTTCGCCCCGGCCGGCAGGTAAACGTTGGTGGAGAACTGCACGCCGCCGTAATTGGCTTCCGCGGCGGAGGACAATTCCACCCCCGGGTTAAAACTTATCCGCGCCAGGTCCGCGCCGGAGGCGCTGGTCACCGCGAGGCTGCCGGAGAAAGTATTGACAGCGTCGAGCAGCGGCACATTGGCGGAAAGCCGCGCGTCCGCCAGCGTACCGACGGTGATATTAGAGGCGTTCAGGCCGCTCAGGCCCGTCAGGGACGAACCGTCGCCGTAATATTTGGCCGCCGAGGAGAACCCTACGATGTACACGTTCGAGGAAACGCGGACGCCTGCGCCCAGCGAGGCGGCCGTTTCAGAAGAGATCTCGACGTTGGCTCCAAGGCGCAGCCTGGCCGCGCCGACCCCGGACGCGGAGGTCACGGTCGCGCTGGAATTGACAGTGAGCTGGCCGTTGACCGTCGCGCTGCTGGCGGCTAAACTCCCGCCGCTGCTTAAAGAAGCGCGCATCACTCCGGTCGAATCCCGCCAGACCTGTATGAGACCGCCCGCGGCCCCCCTTAGGTCAAGCCGCGCTCCGGGGGTATCCGCGATATCGGCTCCGATGGAAACATTGCTCGCCGCGTCCAACCTGATACCCTTATCCAGTCCGTCATAGCTTATCCAGTTGGAACCGGTCTGCAAATTCGTAGTCATGATCTGGTCGCCCATATTATCCAGCCCGGCGGCGCTGCCGCAGGCGTCTCCGGCGAGGTAAAGCCTGCCGTTATTATCGGCAGTCACGCACCTGTCTCCCAGGCCGGACAGGCTGGAACTCATTATATTTCCGTTCACATCCAGGCCCTGCTGGGGAAAAGCGGTATTAATGCCAAGCCGGCCGTTCATAACAAGCACATTGGTGCTGAACACCACACCAATGCCGGAACTGGTCACGGAACTGAGGGTAATCGTCGAAATGCCGACTATATCCCTGCCGGACATGTCCAGGTCAAGCGTGGCGGTGTGATCGCCTAAATTGTCGGCTCCGGAGGGCAGGTTGCGCATCTTGGAAGCGTCGACATAAAGCTCGCCGGTGGCCGACATTGAAGCCTGAATGACCCCGGCCGAATTGCGCCAGATCTGCGAGTAAGCGTCCCCGCCGTCCGGCTGCACGTCCAGCCGGGTCTCGGGCAATAAAGTACCTATGCCCACGTTGCTGCTGATATTTATGGTCAGCCCGCCGCCGGCCGCGCCGGGGCCGTAAGAGATCAGGTTGCCGTCGGTTTCCAGGTTCTGAAGCAGCCTGTGGTTCCCCAAATTATCAAGCCCCGCGGCGCTGCCGCACGGGCCCGCGGCCAATTGAAGCCTGCCCGTCGGGTCGGCGTAGACGCAATTAGTACCGCCGGACAGGCTGGAACTCATTATGCTCCCGTTGACGTCCAGGCTCGCCTGGGGGGAGGCCGTGTTCACGCCCAGGTTCCCGCTCATCAGCAGCACATTGGTGCTGAACACCACGCCGATACCAGAGCTGGTAACGGAGCTGAGAGTGAGCGTGGAAACACCGACGATCTCGTTGCCTGCCAGGTTCAGAGCCAGGGTGGCCGTGTGGTTGCCCAGGTTGTCCGGCGAGGCGAGAACCCCGGTCAGCGCTGAACCGTCGCCGTAATATTTTGCCGCCGAGGAAAAGCCGACTATATAAACGTTCGTGGAAACGCGCACTCCCCCGCCCAGCGCGGCGGATGATTCGGATGAGATCTCCACACTGGCGTTAAAGCTTACCGAGGATACGTTCAGCAGCTGGTTCCCTGACATGTTTACAGGCTGGGTCGCTGTATGGTTGCCGAAGCTATCCCCTCCGGACGGCAGGTTGCGCATCTTGGAGGCGTCCGCGAAAATAAGGCCGGTGGCCGACATCGAAGACTGGATAGTCCCGCCGGAATCGCGCCAGATCTGGGCGTAAGTATCCCCGCTCCGCGCCTGTACGTCCAGCCTCGTCGCGGCGGACAGGACGCCAATGCCTACATCGCTGCTGATATTGACCGACAGGCCGCCGTTGCTGCCGTCGAATGAGATCCAATTGCTGCCGGTTATAAGATTGCCGAGCATGATCCGGTTGCCTAGGTTGTCGAGCCCGGCGGCGCTGCCGCATGGGCCGCTGCCGATCAATTGAAGCTTGCCCGTATTATCTACGGAAACGCACTGATTTCCCGACCCGGACAGGCTGGAACTCATTATATTGCCGTTCACGTCCAGACTGTCCTGGGGCGCAGCCGTGTTAACGCCCAGCCGCCCGTTCATCAGCAGGATATTGGTACTGAACACCACGCCGACGCCCGAGCTGGTTACAGAGCTGACCGTCATCGTCGAGACGCCGGTGATATTGAAGGAGGCCATGTTCAGGGCCTGGTTGGCGGTGCCGCCGGCCCGGACATTGCGCAGCTGCGAACCGTCGGCGTAAAGCACTCCCGTCGCGGTCATCGAGGACTGTATGGTCCCGGAATTGTTTCGCCAGATTTGTATGTAGTTGTTCACCACGCCGCGTACGTCCAGCCCCGCGGAACCGGCCGCCTGGCCTATACCGACATGGCCCTGGGAGTCCAGGTTCAACCCGCTATTGGGTGTACCGTCGTAGGAGATCCAGTTGGCCCCTGCGGCAAGACTCTGGGTCATCACGTGATCGCCCAGGTTGTCTACGCCGACTATCCCGGACAGACCGGAACCGTCGCCGTAATATTTAGCCCCGGCGGCCAGGTTCACGTTGGTGGAAATATACACGCCGCTGTAAGCGCCGGCGGCGGAAGAGATCTCCACATTGCTGTTGAACCACAGGGCCCTGGTGACTACTACGGTGGAAACGTTCAATATCTGGTTGCCGGCCATGTTCAGGGTCTGGGTGGCGATATGGCTGCCCAGGCTGTCGTTCACGCCGCTGAGCATGGAGCCGTTGCCGAAATAGCTGCCCCCGGCGGCCAGGGTCACGTTCGAGGAAATAAAAAGCCCGCCGGCGGAATAAGAGGAGAGCTCGACGCCGCTGGCGAGCCTTACCTTGGGGACGCCCAGGCCCAGGGACGCGGCCACGGTGGCGCTGGAATAAGTGGTGATCTGGCCGTTGGCGGTTATGGCCCCGGAGTTATTGATCGGGAAATTCGCCATCAGCAGGGCCGTGGTGGCGGTATGGTTCCCCATATTATCCGCCCCGGCCGGCAGATTGCTCAGCTGCGAGCCGTCGGCGTAAAGCAGGCCCGCCGCCGTCATGGTGGCCTTTACCACCCCGTTCTCGTCGCGCCAGAACTGGATGTAGGGGTCGGCGACGGCTCCTTTTACGTCCAGCCTGGTCGCCGGGGTAAGGGTGCCCACGCCAGCCCCGCCCGCGAATGAAGTGTAAGCGCCGGTCACGGCCCAGCCGGGGGCGCTGTACTGCGCCGTGCCGTCGGGGAAATAGATGCCCTTGTTGCCGGAGGCGGCCGAAAGCCGCAGGTCTCCGCCGTTGATGGTGAAAGTGCCGGTCGAGGATTCGGCAGTTTTAGCGTGCAGTGAATAGACCGAGGTGTACAGGGGTTCCCGCGGCAGCCAGCCGCCGTCCAGGTTCATCTGCACGTAGGGGGTGATCTCTTTCCAGACGATATTGCCGAAATCCACTTCGTTGGGG
>Ga0209212_1006159_pt1 | contig 13871 bp, 10 predicted proteins | sample RifGroC2_FD_183996 | JGI IMG/M metagenome (GOLD analysis project Ga0209212, IMG submission 183996) | Groundwater microbial communities from Rifle, Colorado, USA - Groundwater C2 (SPAdes) (version 2) | ecosystem: Environmental > Aquatic > Deep subsurface > Groundwater | place: Rifle, Colorado... | reverse complement strand
TGCAAATGCATTAATCTTATTGCTGACAAGTTGGTCTCCACCAGAGCATGTTTCCCCTTCAGATTAACAGCGTGGAGTTTACTAATTATTTTCCTGAAAATCACCAACCATTTTTGACCACATTACCTTTATATGCAAAACTCTAATAAAACACGAATGGGAACCATCCGTTAGGAAAGTTCCCATTCACTTTCAGATCACCCGAAGGTTTTCCTTAGTGCCAGACTACGGTTATTACAACTGGCTGTTTGCTTCGGCTTTTCAGTCGTTACTTTCAGCCTTGAATCTTCCGATTTTGCCTGTTACAGCTAAATCTTCCGATTGTCCGTTCGATTGTTTCTTGCGAATAAATCTTCACGGACGAAGCCCCAGGTTAGCCACCTTCATTCGATCTTGCGATCAGCCTGTCGATGAAAAGATTCCGATCATCCGGAGACAATCATTCTCTTCGGCCAATTTTCCGGAACCGAGGTTCCTTCCAATCTTTCACCTTCCTGAATCAACTTTTTAATGAACTTTTGACAGTCAATTTTCGGGTTGACAAACCATGAAAGCAAGCTTTCGGTTCTAACTTCAACTCTTCCCGAATGCGAATCCGAAGATCCGGAAGATCAGTTTTTAAATCCGGTTAAGAATTTAATCCCTTCTCCATTCGTTTCAAGTAGCCTTTTATCGCTCGTCTGATGAAATAAAGATACAACACTGAAAGCATACAATTCAAACATTTTAGGAGTTTAAATAAACCGCGTTTCCATTTGGGTTTTCAACAATTGTTTATAATATATTTCAATTTATTTGCTTTATCAGATATGAGCTACAGAGATCATAATCATATTATATCAGGAGTTATTAACAATTAAAGTCATCTGGAATCAGATAAACTTATCTTATTCTCAGCCTTATTAAGTAAAAAAAAATACAATTTCGATTTTTCTTTCAAGTAAAAAACATCAAATCGATCTGGTTTAGAAGAAACTAATGAAAAGAAGCACGTTCAGGAAGGTTACTATGCCACCTATAAATAACATCAAAGCAGTAGTACTTTTTGAATTTACATACTTACCCATTACTTTTGGAGATGAAGTCAGATAAATCTGTAAAAAGATGGTAAAAGGCAGTTGAATACTGAGAATCATTTGAGAAATAATCAAAGCTTTAAATGGATTGCCGATAACAAAAATTAGTAGCAGGGCTATAATTAAAGAAATTGCGATTCCTAAACGGCTGTGGTTATCTTTTACGTCAAAAGGTTCGCCGAAAAGACCGGCAAAGATACTTCCACCTGCCATGCCAGAAGTGATCGAACTGGCGAAACCTGCAAACAGCAAGGCAATTGCAAATACAACACCGGCATTGTTTCCTAATAATGGCCCCAGCATCGATTGGGCCTGCTGTAATTCATCCACTTTCGTTCCACTGGTAAAAAAAGTTGTTGCGGCGAGAATAATCATCGAACTGTTGATCGCCCAACCAACCAACATGGAAACCAGAGTATCTACAAACTCATAATCAAGCTGCTTTTTGATCACTTCCTCATTTTCCAGGTTCCATTGACGGCTTTGGATAACTTCGGAATGCAGAAAAAGATTGTGCGGCATCACTACAGCACCCAGTACGCTCATAATGATCAGGATTGAACCATCAGGAATAGAGGGCACAACCCAGGAGATGCCTGCCTTAACCCAATCAATTTCAACCAGACTTAATTCGTAGAGAAATGATAATCCAATAATTGAAACAAAAGCAATGATTATTTTTTCGATAATGCCATATGAATTGGTAAAAAGCATAATCCCAACGAAAATAACCACGAGTACAGCGCCAAGAGGAATAGGTATCCCAAAAAGCATTTGCAGGGCAATCGCACCTCCCAGAATTTCGGCCAGTGAGGTAGATACCGATGCCAGCATGGCTGATCCAAGTATGGTGCGCGAAGCCCATGGCTTGGTATGCATGGTGGCCGCTTCGGATAAACATAACCCGGTTGCAATGCCAAGGTGCGCCACGTTGTGCTGAAGAATGATGAGCATGATGGTTGACAGGGTGACCATCCATAACAAAGTAAACCCGAAATCTGATCCGGCTGCAATATTCGAAGCCCAATTCCCCGGATCAATAAATCCTACGGTAACCAATAGTCCCGGGCCAATATATTTCAAAATTTTAAGCGCCCCAAAGGTTGGCTTATATTTTTTGTTATCAATATTTTTAAAAAATGAAAACATAGTGTGATTTTAGAAATACCGGCCAATCAGCGGATGATCAACAATTAGCTTTTTCATTTTTAGAGGATTAATTGTTCCCGGCTGGCGGTATACAATTTTACCGCCTGGCTCAACCAATAATGTGTAAGGAAGGGCTCCTTTCCAATTTGGGTCTAATGCTTCAATCAATTGGTAAACATCGCTTCCTGTAAAAATGTAGTTTTTATTCGATGCCTGCTGCTCTTTCAAAAATTCAAGCACTTTTTCTTTTCGTTCCGACTTATCGGTGCTGATTGATACAAACTCAAAATCACGCCCCCTGTACATCCGGTCAATAATAATAAAATCAGGAAATTCCATAGTGCATGGGCCGCACCAGGTCGCCCAAACGTTAATTAACCGAAGTTTCTGACTTTTGTTCTGGATTAATTCGGTAATCCCATCAATAGATATTTCGTTAACCGTAACAGGCAAAGATGCCCACTTTTTATACAATTGTTGGGTGTATTCTTTTTTCCACGACCATTTCATTGAACAGCCAAAAACTTTAGTAGTTGCCGGATTGGGAGTTTTTCCTTCCAAAACTGCATCGATCGCATTCCGAAGGTCTTCACCCTGACCGGTACCTGGTTTTTCATGAGCGTCAATTCTCCCTTCATATTTCAATTTCCGGAATGAATCGAACACAAAAGCATGTGGAGTTGCAACCGGTCCATACGCCAACGCGGTTTTTTGGTCATCACTGTCGTATAAGTAAGGAAAGTTGTATTTTTTGTCTTTCACCCTGATGATCATCTCTTCGTAGGTATCGCCCAAATCGGTATAGCCCAATTCAGATAGGTTAAGAGCTTCCGTACTGTTTGAAGAAATCATAACTACATTAACTCCTTTGGCCTGATAGTCGCGGGCTATGGCAATAATCCGATCTTCATAGGCTTGGGCAGTAGGGCAATGGTTTGCGCTGAAGATTACGACCAGAACTTTTGCTTTTGAAAACGAATTCAACGAATAAAACTTACCATCTGTTCCTTTTAAATTGAATTCAGGGGCGATTTGGTCAATCCCAAGTGTTACAGGGTCTTTGTGATCATTTTGGGCCTTGGAATACACTGAATAACTAATCATGAATAGAATGAAAATCAGGTATTTAATCTTCATGATATTGAAATTTTAGGTTGAAAATTATTTCTGATTCGACTAAGTTATTGAACAAATCCAGAATTGGAGAATTCTTTATGATGGATTTGAGTTTCCTCTTTGTGGCCTACCTCCAGAAGAATAATTTCGTTTACCGGAAGGACGCCCGCCCGGTCTCCTCGTGCGAACTTTATAGACCGGACCCTCCCCAAGTTCTGGTGGAACTGGTATTTTCATGACCTCAGCTTCGATCAGCTTTTCGATCCGGTCAAATTTATCCATATCATGTTCATTAATGAAGCTGATTGCAATTCCGGTTTTATCTGCCCTTGCCGTTCTTCCAACACGGTGAACATAGTCTTCAGCAGAACCAGGAACATCGAAATTTATTATCAGATTGATGTCCTTAATATCGATTCCGCGGCTTAAAACGTCGGTAGCAACCAGAATTCTGGTTCGCCGTGAGCGAAAACGCATCAAAACATCTTCTCTTTCTTTTTGCTCAAGGTCAGATGAAATACCTTCCACTGAATTTCCAGCCCTTTTCAAACTTTTAACGATATCCAGAACTTTTCTTTTTGTAGAACTAAATACCAGGATACTATCTAAATCTGGTTTATTCGTGATCAAACTATTGATAACGGGAATTTTTTGATTCTCATGAACCACATAGGCAGCCTGTAAAACACCTTCTGCAGGTTTGGAAATGGCTGTACTAAATTCAACCGGATTTTTAAGAATTTTGGATGCAAGATCCCTAATTTTTTGTGGCATTGTAGCCGAAAACATCAGGGTTTGCCTATCTTCAGGAACATAACTTAAAATGCGTAAAATATCATCATAAAACCCAATGTCGAGCATACGGTCAGCCTCATCAAGCACCAAATGTTTGATTTTATCGAACTTCACATAACCTAAATTCAGGTGTGAAATTAATTTACCCGGCGTTGCGACAATAATGTTTGTGCCTTTGGTTAGCGCTTTACTTTCAGCATCCCAATCTGAACCGTCTCGTCCGCCATAAACGGTTATTGAATTGATATTCAGAAAATAAGAAAATCCTTGTATTTGCTGGTTAATTTGAATTGCAAGTTCACGTGTGGGGACAATAATGAGGGTACTTAAATCGTGATTATCCTCAGCCGATAAATGATCGAGGATGGGCAGCATAAAAGCTGCAGTTTTTCCGGTACCAGTTTGTGCGCATGCCAAAATATCTTTTCCTTCTAAGATGGCAGGAATTGTAAGTTCTTGTATTTCAGAAGCTTTTTCGTATCCCATATACGAAATGGCTTCAATTATCTTTTCATCTAATCCAAAATCATCAAATCTCATAAATATTTATCTGTATTATTCCGCTGTCAAGTAAAAATGGTTTTTCAACAGGTTTTGACAAAAGTAAGAAAACTTTGCCACAATAACTGTTGAATAACTGCTAATGACCGGATTATCGGAATAAAGTGTTACCTGATAATTACATGTCTATTATCATGTAATTATTTTAAATATTCATTCGGCAGAAAGCAATGCAATTTGTATTTTTGTGCCGTTAAAAAATAGCTGTGTTAAGCTTCAACTAAAATATATTGATATGGGAAGAGCGTTCGAATACCGAAGAGCATCCAAAGAAAAACGTTGGGATAAGATGTCGCGTACTTTTCCAAAATTGGGAAAAGCAATTACTGTAGCAGCCAGGGAAGGGGTGCCTGATCCGGAAATGAATGCCAAGCTTCGCACGGCTATACAAAATGCCAAGGCGCAAAATATGCCTAAAGATAATATTGAGGCTGCAATCAAGAGGGCTTCAGGAAAAGATGCCGAAACATTCGTTGAAATTAATTATGAAGGCAAAGGCCCTCACGGAGTTTTAATTTTTATTGAATGTGCCACCGATAATCCAACACGAACAGTTGCCAATGTAAAAATGTATTTCAACAAATCGGGTGGGGCATTGGTGCCAACCGGATCGCTTGAATTTATGTTTTCAAGAAAAGCGGTTTTCGAATTCCAGAAAAAAGAGGGAATGAATATTGAAGAGCTGGAATTGGAATTAATTGATGCCGGCCTGGAGGAAATTGAAGAAAACGAAGGCGTTATATACGCGTATGCTGACTACACCAATTTTGGATTGATGTCGCAGGCATTGGAAGCATTGAAGATAGAATTTACCAAAGCCAATTTGCAGCGAATACCAAATACTCCGGTTGAATATACTGAAGAACAATTGGTTGATATCGAAAAGCTGATTGATAAAATTGAGGATGACGACGACATTCAATCGGTTTTTACCAATATTGCCTGATTTGATTTAATGTATTGCCCATGAGCAAACGCGAACTCCGTAAATATCTGAAAGAACTAAACAAGGAACAATTGGAAGATCAGATTGCTGATTTATACAACCGGTTTAAGAATGTAAAAGAATACTACGATTTCGCGTTTAATCCAAACGAAAACGCATTGATGGAACAATGTCGGTTTCAGATAAGCAAGGAATATTACCCGGTTGGCACCCGAAAAGCCAAATTAAGGAGGTCGGTGGCACAAAAATGGATTAAAAAGCTTATTTCTCTGGATGCCGATCCCTCGTTGCTCGCCGATGTGATGTTTTTTAATATCGAAATTGCCCAATCGTTTTCAGGAGAACATTTTGTACGTCAGGAGTCGTTTTATACGAGTTTTTACAAATCTTTTGATGAAGCCCTGAAATTTGTTTCTGAAAAAGGGATCCTTTCTGAATTCAGGGGGAGAATTGAAAAAATTGCCGGAGATGCATGGGATCAACAATGGCCTAACCGTAAGGCATTTGAAGATATTTCAGATATGTATTTACAATAGGATGGTAGGACCGAATGTATTTAGTTTGCTTCTAAAAATTTAATTAATTCAATCAAACTAGTACAGTTATCGTATTTTACATCTTGTTTTTTGACAAATACTTTAAACAAATCTTCTTTGTCATTAAAGAATCTCGATAACTGACGAAGGCTCAGAAATTTGTTTATTTGTCCATCTTTCCGTAACCAATAGTCAACAAATGGTTTAGTTTGGTATCCCTCTGGCAACTTGAGTTCATAAACCTGTCCACCTGAAAAATAGGATGAATAAGTGCTAGTGGCCGCAGTCTGAGATGTTCCGCCATACGCCGAGGGTTTGCCAGGGTCTTTAATACTGCATCTGTGCTCTGCAAACAAGGTATATTTCGACTGGTATACTATTTCAAGGAATTTGTTGTTTATTGGAACAAATTTTTGATCCTTAATGAAAATGGTGTCAATCTTATCTAGTTGACTAACAGCAAGCTTTGTTCCGTTAGTTTCGAAAATCATTTCTTCAGTCAGTGAATTGTAGTTTAATGAAGCCTCGTTTTTTATTCCGTTTTTCATCAAAACTACGCCCTTGGTGAATTCAGGGAATAAATAATGAGTTAATTCTATAACTTTTGCTTGTCCAAACGAAACATTAACCGCAGTGAAAGCCAACAGGAAGAGAAAAATTTGTTTCATAAAACTATTTTATTGAATTGTTCTGTTCTAAAGAATTTTATCATGTTGAATGACTCAAAGTTAGAATATCTTTCAAATTATTTCTTCTGAAGGCTGAACATATATTGAGATTTTTTATAGTTTTGCACACACAAAAATAAATGCCCAGATGGTGAAATTGGTAGACACGCCAGCTTGAGGGGCTGGTGCCGGTTACGGTGTGCAAGTTCGAGTCTTGTTCTGGGCACTGAAGCAGAAGTCAAATTAGATCAAAAGCGCTTAAATTCAATGATTTAAGCGCTTTTTCTTTTATCGGATTTTTCAAAAAAAGCCCCTAAAAATCAAAGAAAAAGCGACAAAATCGAGACCAAACTCATATTCACTTTTTCTGGTCGCGGCAAATCACGCAACGGATTGATTCAAAACATTTTATTTGATTCTTTTTGACTCATTTTTGCACTTTTTTTATCGTGCAAAATGGGGTATTTTAGTTCGTCATCGAGACCAAATTTTTAATTTTGTTAATTGCCATACCATGAAAATTGTTACTAATTTTTTATTGAGAAAAAATAGAAAAACCGATGATGGTAAATCATCCGTTTGTGTAAGGATTACTTACCTCGGTAACCGAGTTGAACTTGCAACTGGAATTTATTCATTAACAGATCATTGGGATATTGTCCGACAACGGATAAAAGATAAAGTCATTGGCGCACGAGTGGACAATGAACGCCTGGATCGGATGAAAACGGAGATTCAGGACATCTTTAACCTGCTCAGGTCATCCAACGAAGATTTTGATGTGAATACAATAAAACGTAAACTTTTGAATATCCAGGAGTCAAAAGGGATTGTTGCTGTATTTGATTATTATCTGGATAGTATCCTTGCCAAGCTAAATAAAGGGTATTCAATGGAAACATATAAGCATTATAAATCTTCCCGTAAGCGTTTGGCTGAATTTATCAATTCCAGTTTAAAAAGGCCTGACATTTCGGTTCAGTGCATCGACTACAAATTTCTGGATGCGTTCGATGTTTTTATCAAGAAAGACTTTAACAACGTACAAAATACCGCCTGGAATTACCACAAGCATTTGAGACGGGTTTTAAACCTTGCCATTTCACTGGACTATATCGACAAGAATCCATACTCGAAATTTAAGGTTGGGCTGGATGAGACTCACCGTGAAATCCTTTCAATGGAAGAACTGCAAAGGATAGAAACGAAGCAGATTCAAATTGAACGGTTAAGTGTTGTTCGCGACATCTTTGTTTTCGCCTGCTATACCGGTCTTTCATTCTCCGATATTGCCAAATTAAGCAGAATTCATCTTCAACACGGAACTGATGGAAAAAAATGGATTATTATCGACCGATCAAAAACTAATAATCGGTGCCGGATTCCAATTCTGCCAAAAGCCAGGGAGATACTGAGCAGATATGAAGATTATCCCAAGATTTCCAAAAAAGATATCCTGCTCCCTGTTTTGACCAACCAGAAGATGAACAGTTACCTGAAGGAACTTGGAGATATTTGTGACATCAACAAGAACATTACCATGCACATTGCCCGTCATACCTTTGCCACTTCCGTAACCCTCAGCAACGGAGTGCCAATTGAAACCGTTTCGAAAATATTGGGACATACGTCATTGAAAACGACCCAGATTTATGCAAAGGTTCTTGACAAGAAAATTTCGGAAGATATGGATATGCTTCAGGCGAAGCTGAATAAAATTGATGTATAAATACCTGGCACTGGTGAGAGGTAGGAAAAACAGAAGCACAACAACTTAAAATTGGCTTAATTATAAGAATTATTGGCAAACTAAATTATTTGGTCAATGCTATAACATGTTGACTTCACATGCAATCACTTCCTTATTTTTATGCATATTAATTATGTGTCACAAGTATTTTGTATATTTGATAAAACCTGAAACTATATATTTCAATTTCTCAAAAAATTGAGATTTTCTCATTATGCTTAAAATCAAGAAGATATTCCATCGTAAAGCTTACCGCATCGGATTACTTTTTGATTATGACAATGAACTAAAACTAAAGCTAAAAGCATAGGGACACGGTGGAGCCAGACACATAAATGCTGGTATGTGTTGTATAACAACGATAATCATAATCTGATACTTCGTAACTTTGATCAGGCTGAGAGAAATAAAACAACGAGCGGCACACTGAACCTGCTGTCATACGTCATGAAATTGTTCACATAGCTGGGCATCCGGCGAACTTCAGCTTATTACAAGTCTGAACATAAGGGCACAGTCCCTGAAATTGCTGCAAAACTGTTTTTAAGAAGGTAAAATCAAAGTTGGACCCAGAAATTATAAAGGCTGCGAAATACATCGTCAGCAAGATCGACTTTTGCCTCGATTAACCTGGCATATGGATGTTAAATAAAAATGTTGATTATCAATAATAAGAGAGAAAAGTATCATATATTTGATGATATATACTAGTTACCAGCAACCCTGAAAGAAACTAAGAGCGATATGAACATAAATATGAACAGTATAGAAAAATAAATTACAAGACTATAACTTCGAAAAAGTAAAATCAAGTTTAATATTAATAGTTATCATGAGTATAGAAAGAAATTTCAATAAATATCTTTTCAACCTTGTAAAGTCAAAATCCATGGACAACAAGATTGCTAAGACTATTGTTCTCAATTATCAGCGTCTTAATCGTGATACAAAAGAGAAATTTTTTGAAAGTCTGATGTTGGCATACGCCAACTTCACTGATTCTGCTTTTGAAAGCATTAAGTTTGAAGATATATCAAAATTGGATTTATCTGATAGAAACAAAGATTTTAGACTTAAATCTTTACGCCTAGCAAATGTTCGAGGTATTCCAGAAAAGAAAAACAATATCAAATATGGTTTTGATTTGTTTGAAGATGGACAAATTCAGAATGCAGTTTTTTTGGGTCCAAATGGAACTGGTAAATCATCAATATTCAATCCAATAGAATTCATTTACACACATGAAGTTGCTGAGAAAAAATTAAGAGTTAAAAACCCAGAGAGTTTAACTGAAACAGATTTTTTAAAATACCTTGAACATTTTAATGAAACGCCGGAATGTGAAATTGAAACACCAGCTGGAAAATTTTCGTTAAGAAACAGGATATTCAAAAGTGATGAAACGCTTAAAACTATTTATCCTGACTCACACTTTATAAGCGATTATGACATATACTCAAAAGGACATATAAACTACCTTGGGAAAAATGATGAATCGGAATCTTTTCATCTGCTAATTGCGAGCAGTTTGGGTCTTCAAGACTATCTTGACTTTACAAACCTATTAAAATCAATTTCAACTTATAGACGGTCTAAAGAATCAAACGAAAGAAACAAACTTATCGCGAATAGAAATACTTTGACAGAAGAAATAAGAAAAAACCAAGAACAAATAAGTGTTAAATCGGAAAAAATTAAGGAGTTTAAAGGAACTATTATAGAAAATATAAACGAGGATAGTCGAGAAAAACTTGCAACAACAATTTCAGCTTTAAGATCAACTTCGCATTTATTTCCTTTTGAAAATTTAGAATATGACAAAGTTTTTGACAACTATAAAATAGCACGTGAAATATTCCTAGGTCTTTCTGTAAATCAAAATCTGCAAACCGAAGCACAATTCCTTACTCTTGGATTGGAACTGATAAATCACTCTGAGAACTGTCCATTATGTGGAGATTCAAAGTCATCAGTTCCAGACATTAAAAAGAAGATTGAGAATCGGATTCTTGAAATTAAAGAATTTGAAACCGCATCAAAAAATTTAGAGTCAAGTATTCAAAGTATTCAGAATTCTGTTAAAGAGATTTTAACAAAACTTCAATCCCTGGAAAGAATTCTAAGAATTGAGATTGAGAGTATTACAGCAATTTCTGAATTGGAAAAAATTCATAAAAGTGGTAAATATTTAATTGCTTTATTGGCAAATGAAACAACAAAAATAGTTGAAGTTGATAATGCCATTTCAAAAATTATTTCTTCAAACGATTTACTTGCCAAAAAAAATGAAGAAATTTTCAAACTCTTTCTTAATACAGAAAATTTCTATATAAATGATGTTGCAAGCCTGACAATAACAATTGAAGAATTCGCTAAAATTAGATCCAAGAAAATTACTGAGATTGAATCTATTTTAGCTTCGACACAGATTAATATAACTCCAAAGCAGCAGATTCTAATTCTTGAATCTGAAATTAAGAATCATCAATCAGCAATTAATATCAATGGACAGCAAATCAAAACCATTGAAAGAGATATTGAAAAATTAACAACAACTCTCGATACGATTACAGAAATTAAATCGAAAGCGGGAGATTTTGCAAAAATATTAGATATTGAAGTTAACAGATTAGTTGCAAGTGCATTTGAACCGATCAAAGAAACAATTACATCTATTTTATCAGAATACTTGAAAGAAGAGAACGTTTCATTACAAATCAAATTAGAAGAAAAGCCATCAGAAAATGACCCAGAATCAATAGAGACCACAATCTTAGCTGAAATACAAAGAATTAACACTTATACTGGTGAACTAGAAATTCATTCTCCTTCAAAATACTTTAATACGTTTCGTTTTCGGTTGTTTTGCACCATGGTAAGTTTAAGTGTTGTGATTGCAGCAAGGAAAAACTCTGGAATAAATTTACCTCTTGTTCTAGACGATGTTTTTTATGCTAGTGATTACTCGAGTAAAACTACGTTTAGACAATTTTTATCAACGGTATTGAGCATTTTTAGAAAATTTAATAGCGAAATGCCATTTCAGCTAATTCTTTTCACACATGATGAAATAGTTTTTGATGCTGCATTAGATGCCATTTCAGAATTTGAATTGGAAGAATTTGCAACTACAGAAGAGTTTCAATGTGAACAATGGAAAGTACCAATACAATACAGAACTGTTTTTGCAAGATTGTTCCCAGCTAGAGATGTTGAGTCAGAACCTTCTGAAAGTCAATTTGGTGATTATTGGGATTTGACGTATAAAATTCCAACGCAATTGGAGCAACTTTTAAAAGTAAACTAAAATGACTGAGAAAATAAATTCACAAAAAACTGACCATTCGAATTCCCTTAGATGGTACATTGGAATTTTCATTGGTGTAATTATTATTTTTCTAATCGGTGTTTATATAAATATTGGACTTCTAAATACACAGTTTGATAAAAATGAAAAAACGCTATCAAATTCAAAACAGTCAACAAATCCATTAGCAAAGATTAAAGTTGATACTACAAAGATTTATAGTCTAAAGGAAGAAGATTTACAGAAATTCAATGACCATATTGATTATTTAACTGACAAAGTTGAAGGAGAGGTAAGGCGAACCCAAGAAAACAATCAATATGATATTGACCGTATTAATACTTTTCTCGCCATTGGGATAGGTTTACTAGCCATCATTGGTGGCTTATTACCAATTTTTGTAAATTTTTTCAGTAAGGAACACTTGGAAAAAAAGTTGGAAGATTTACAGGAACAATCAAAAAATATTTCCACTACCGCAAAAGAAGCAAAAGACATATCTGACAATGCGAAAGATAACGCGGAATTAGCAAAAAGTGAAGCAAGTAAAGCAAATAAGAGTGTAAAGGGGATAGAAGATAAAATTAAGCAACTTGGAATAGAACTAGAGCCAATGAAAAATGAAGTTGAAAATGTTAAGGAAGCAACAAAGAAAATTCCATACATTGATTTACTCGTTTTTCAAAATGCTGTTGCAAAACTAACTTCTAGTGATGCTCTGAAACTCTTCATTGGAGCGAGTAGATACAATGATGTAGCTGCTTATCTTCAAAATCTTGTTTCTGCTATTGATTCATTTAATGATGATTCATTTGAGAATAATCCAAACTTTGATATAAAATATTTTAGAAATATAATAACTGAATTAAAATTGACATTTCGCTTAGGTCCAATACGTAGAATTCCGGACAGTAGAAGTTTTCAAATAAAAATAGATGAAGCAGTTTTACAACTTGACAAATTTGACAAAATGGAATTGAAAGATTATAAAACGCAATTAAAAATAGTCTCTGGCATCATAACTGAATTAGGAATTTTAGTTAATGGTAAAATGAAAGAATATATATAGAAAAAGGGCAGCTGGTAACTTCAGCTACCCGTCAAGTGCGGCAGCGGTGGTTTTCGGTGGGTATCTTTCCGCACGGTCGGCTTTTCGGCTTGACAGGAAATCGCCCGCAGTCCGCCCCTGCGTGTAGCTTCCTACGTTATAAACTATTTATTTGGCGACATCTTCTTTAATTAAATTTATAAAATCAGTTCCATCAATTTGCTTCTTGTGTTCTAACGAAATGACACTAAACGACTCAATTAACGGATAACAATGCGTAGCAATAAAAAATTGACAACCATTTTCTAATGCTATTTTTATGGCTAATATGAGCTTAAATTGATTAGTAATTGACAATCCAGATTCGGGTTCATCTAATATAATTACACAGTTTTTTGCTTTTAAAATTGGCGTAATTATAAAATCTTGTAAAATTTCGCCATGTGACTTAAATCGACTTACTAATGCAGCACCATACCCAATACCTCTATCCTCTCCATTGGGATGTGTAAATAATTGTGGGTCTTTTACTCTTGGGTTATCTTTTTCAGAATCAAAGAAAAATGTTTCAACTCCATTATTTATTACATAGTCTGACATTTTTAAATAAATGTCTTTGTGATTTTGTTGAATTAATTTTAACAATGTACTTTTTCCACATCCTTGATTTCCAACAAATAAATTAACATCCGAACATTTAATTTCAAACCCTTTTTCTAAAACATGAGAACCAGGATAAGTATTATTTTTTATTTTTATGTTTTCCACGTATATCATAATTAAAAACAGTTTATAATCGAGTAGACGGCTCCGCCAGTAATTATCTGACGGAGTGCGCCTCTCACACCACTGTACGTACGGTTCTCGTATACAGCGGTTCATTAAGATGTGGAGCAATTTTCTCGTAGTACGTTAGCAA
>Ga0209212_1006157_pt1 | contig 13871 bp, 17 predicted proteins | sample RifGroC2_FD_183996 | JGI IMG/M metagenome (GOLD analysis project Ga0209212, IMG submission 183996) | Groundwater microbial communities from Rifle, Colorado, USA - Groundwater C2 (SPAdes) (version 2) | ecosystem: Environmental > Aquatic > Deep subsurface > Groundwater | place: Rifle, Colorado... | reverse complement strand
GGAGTGTTCCTGCGCGTAAGCGCGGGCCTCTTCTTTCCTGTCGGTATTGTACGCCTCTTTTTCGGCGGCGTTAAGCGCGTAGAACCGTTCGGCCTCGGTCTTGGCCTTAGCAAGCCCCGTCATTGCCGCGTCGTACCTGACCTTGGGGTCCAGAGGCCCCGGAGCTTTTTCCCCGCAGGCGCCAGCCGCGATGACCAGCGCCAATATCGCAAGTATTTTTTTCATAAGCGAATAAGTCCCCCCGTCACAACGTCCTTTATCCCACTTTACTGTTTATCAAGTGTTTTAGACAACTTTCCCGGACGGCGTTAAAGGGCGCTCCAGACATGCCCGTAGCTCCGCTCATGGGTGCAGTCTATAAGGATGACCGGGGCCGAGCTGTCGTGCACGTAGAGCCAGCGGCCGCTGTCCTGTATGTCGGTGAACGTGGAAACCCGCACCTCCCTGCCGCGGGTATGCGGCAGGAGCGGCAGCACTATCTCGGGAATTTCGGGAACGGCCGGGGAAAGGTCCGCCGGGGCGGCCTGGTATTCCTGCACATAATCGGCGAGCTGGCCGCGCATCTGAACCAGTTTGTTGGCCGTAGCCCCCGCCGCCGACTTTATAACTATCTCGCGGAAGGAAGGCCAGGCGATCGCGGTCATGCCCAGGCAAACGGCGTACAGCCACAGAATGGCGCTCTTCCACTCGGGCCAGGGAGTAGCCCTTTTGGTATAAAGCCGCACCGCCAGATAGATGAGCAGCCCGCCGAGACCGCCGGTGTACAGCAGCAACCCGGCCCCGCCCACGCGCACGGCGTCCGCGCTCAGGTAAGCCAGCCCGTAGAAAGTCACCCCGTAACACACCAACGCCACCAATGAATTGATCATCCGTTACCCTTTTAACCCGCCCTCCAGCGGCAGGGAGAGCGTGACCCTGGCGCCGCCGCCGGCGTTCTCCGCTTTGACCGCGCCGCCCTGCTGGGCCAGCAGCTGGCGCGCGATGGTAAGGCCCAGCCCTATGCCGCGCGGCTTGGTGGTAAAGAAAGGTTCGAAGGCCTTCTCCCCGTCGCCGCCGGGGAAGCCGGGACCGGTGTCGGTGCAGGTGAGCCGCACCAGCTTGTCGTCGTGCGAGCACTCCAAAGTAACAATGCCGCCTTCCGGCATCGCCTGCACCGCGTTAGTAAGCACGCAGCGCAGCGCGTAGCCGATGGCGTCCATGTCCGCGTTCACGCAAGGGTCCGCGGGGTCGGCGGTCACCGTCAGCGTGACCGCGGGCGGCACCGGATAAGCTCCCGCCAGGTCCCTGAGGGCCGCGTTCGCGGAAGCCGGCGCGCGCTTCAGTTCCCTGGCGCGGGTGAAAGCGAGTATCTCCTCTATAACGTCGTTGGTATGCTTCACCTCGCCCTCTATTATCCCCAGGTGCTTGGCCACCTTGGGGTCGGGCACCGCCCCGCCGGCGGCCAGTTTGGTCTTTATGAAATAAAGCGAATTGGAAATAATGGCCAGGGGATTGCGTATTTCGTGGGCGACCACGCTGGACATCTGCGTAAGAAGTTCCGGTTTCTCTTTCATGCTGACCTCACCCCCTAATATGAATACCAGTACTGGCCCTTTTCGTTCTTGTGCGTGCAATTAAGGAGCAGCGTGCCGTAGGTCACCGGGTACGCCTTGTCGTTGTAGTAGGCGTAACCGCCGGTGTCGGTAAGCTTGGCCGGGTCCACGGCCGGCCCGGAAAGATAAAGCACGTCGTTGGTCTCCCGGTGGCCCGGCAGTTTGAGCTTGGGCAGCCCGGCCAGGTATTTGCCGTTCTCGGTAAGGGGGTCCAGCCGGTCCGGGAATTGCCCTTCCGTATCCCCGTAATACACCTGCAGGGCCGACCGCACGCTGCTCAGATGGTTAAGATTCCCCGGGCTGTCGAATTTTTTCTCCCCGCACCCGCAAAGCAGCGCGGCGGCACCGCAGACCAGATACCAATGTTTAAATTTCATATGAACAATTCTACCAAAACAGAACCGCCGGATTTCCCCGGCGGTTTCGCTCTTCAGAAGTTAGGAAGATAGGAAGCAGCGTCCCCAGTCCCCCCGCTACCGGGAGATCTGTTTTTTTAATCTGAATCCCACCTGCGCCATGGACACCAGCGCGCCGGGCAGGGCCGCCGCGTAAGAGGCGGCCGCCCCGGCCGCGCCCGGAGCGTCGTCCGCCAGCGCCAGGGCCGTATCCAGGGGGGAGAGCAGGATGAACTTAAGCACCAGTACCAGGCAAATAACGTTCTCGCCCAGCGCGGCCAGGCCCGCGTAGCGCAGCCTGCACCACAGCGCGGCCCCTAAGCCCCCCTCCATCGCATAAAAGCCTATGGTCCCGGCCAGCCCGCCCCCCACTACCGCACCCGCCCGAAAATTCGGCCAGACAAAAACCTCCAGCGCCAGCCACACCGGCGCCAAATAATAAAACCAGTCCAGCAGTTCTATCTTTCTATGTTCCGTTACCTCTTCCATCCCCCAATTCTACCAAAACATAACCGCCGGGTTTCCCCGGCGGTTTTGCGTTACTGGCCGAAACAGCTTTACTGCAGGGTCAGCTTCTCGGTGTAGACATAACCCTCGGTCCACTCGCCGGCGGCGAAGGCCGATTTGCGGACTTTGGTGTAATAATCCTTCTCGCCGATTATTAAAACCTTCTCGCCGCGGTTGAGCTTGGCCACCGTGCTGGAGAACACTACGGCCTTCTTCCTTACCGGAGTATCGTCCTTCTCCACAACGCCGACCTTATTTGGGTTCGTCCTGGAATACGGCTGACGGAGATCGCCGACGAGGCGGCCTTTTTCCGAGAACGTCACGTAAAGGGCGTCCGAATCCGGCGCTACCACATCAGAGAGCTTGCCGATGTTAAGGTTCAGCACGGTTTTCGCCCGGCCTCCTACACCGTCGGCGCGCAGATCGGATACAAGAACTACCTCCCCGCGCTCGCTCTTGACCACCATGGTCACCACGTCCGACTTCTGGAAACCGAAGTTGCTTACTTCGGCCTTCAGCATGATGTTTTCGCCCGCCTCGAACTTGCCGTTATTGTTTTCATCGTAGAACGCTATGTTAAATAGCTTCAGCACCGCGTTCTCGCTGTAATACTTGTCCGCTGCCGCGATACCGGACTGTTTGCCGGCGTCGAAGGCGCCGGGATATACCGCGGCCGCCATCTTCTGGTAGCCCTCATTGTACCCGCGCTTCGTCACTTCGGCGCAGCCGGCCGCGAAGCCTTCATTCTGGCCGGCAACCCGGCCGCTACTCAGGCCTTGTGCGCGCTGGTCGGAGTATTCCCTGTTGTTGTATTCCTCATAGTACGCATTGTACGCATAGTTATACGCCGTCTTATAAGCCGCCTGGTAGCCCTGCTCTTTTCCTTCGGCAAAGCCGTTCCGGTAGCTGATAGAGAACTGGGCGTCGTAGGCCCGCCTGTAGGCGACATGGAATCTCTCGCTATAGCCTTCCCGCTTGGCGTCATCATACGCCCGCCGGTAGCTCCTTTGATAGCCCTCTCTATAGCCTTCCTCATAGGCGCGTCTCTCTTCCTGGGTCGCATACCCGCCGCGGGCCAGCTCTATAGAAAGGCCCGTCGTAAAGCCCGGCGCCCGGACGCTTTTAGCCGACCTGGCGGCGGTCATGTCGGAGAGAGAGCTCTGAAGTTCGGTTTCACGCTGGCTGAAGCCGGCCTGATAGCCGGCCTTCTGCCCGTTCTGGGCCTCTATGGACGCCGCATCGGTCTGTCCCTTCGCATAGCCTGAACTGTAGGAAGCGGCATCCTGCAGCCCTAATTGTTTCGCCGCGGCAAAGGCGATGTTGTAGCCGTCCGTATAGCCCGCGTCATAACAGCGGCGCTTGCCGGCCTCGGTCCCGTTATTGGTTCCGGCGTACTGGCCGTCCACGTTTCCTTTCTGCGTTCCCGCGGACTGATCTACGCCATAGCCGTCCCTGTAGCCGGATTCCCTGCCCGCGACATCACCTTCATTAGTGCCTTTCCTGCGCCCGTCCCTTTCTCCGGCTTCGAGACCCTCCGAGTAGCCTTCCCGCCTTCCTTCCCTGGCGCCTTTTTCGGCGCCATCCCGCAGACCCTCGTTACGCGCATGAGTGGTATCCACCACCACAGGCGGCTGGACGGGCGGGGGGGGCTGAACGGGGTGCCCGGGCTGAGGAGGTTGAACCGGTTGAGTGGGCTGGCCGGGGTGGCCGGGTTGGCCGCCGTGATTGTCACCGGGCTGGCCGTGATTGACGCCGGGCTGAATAGGCTGACCGGGCTGCCACCCTTGGGGCGGCGGCTTGCCTTGAGGATTTGTCTGCTCTTGTATGATCAGCTTAACGCCGTCGCTGACATCCGACAGCTGCATAACCCCGTTGCTTGAGGCAAAGATCACGCCCGAGGCCATCAGAAGAGAGGGAAACAACGACGCCGCGCAGAATGCTTTTTTCATTTATATACCCCTAGTTCCCGGATTTACGGAGCCTGAATCGCTAAGATATTGTACCTGAACCCTCCATGGCTCCATAGAGCAGAAAGGCCCGCTATTGCGAGGAAAATGGCGCCCCAGCCCTAGGCCCTATGGCCCAAGGCAGGGGACGCTGCTTCCTAACTTCCTACCGGATCTGGAAAATAAAAGGCCGCGCCGGCGATCAGCGCTTTCTCCTGGCGGGCCTGGCGGGCGGCCGCAGAGCCTTCTGTGAAACTGCCAGGGCCGCGGAGCATTCCTCCACACAGGGCGCGCCGGCGGCCAAAGCTCTTTTCAGATAAGGAATGGCCTCCTCGTAGCGTTTAAGCGCAAAGCATGTAAGCCCCAGTTCCGGGCTTAAACTGTCGGCATATCGGGGATCGGTGTTAAGAGCCTCGGCGGATTTAAAACATGTATAGGCTTTCTGGTAATTCTTAAGCTCCATGTAGGCCCGGCCCTGACCATAGTATACAGAGAGCAGCCTCAGCCCAAGTTCTTCGGCCTTATTCAAATCGGGCAGCGCGGAAATGTAATCCTCAGCGGCCACAAAGTGGGTTGCGCGGGTAAGATATACAAGCGGCTCTTTGGAGCCGTTCTGTATGGCCAGGTCGGCGAATTTCAGGGCTTCGGCGGAATTACCCGCCTTGGAATTAAGGAGCACAAGACTGCGGTATAACTGGGCGAGAACATCGGGCGGCAGGTCGATGTTCGCTTTGCCTTTCAATTCAAGCGCGGCATAACTATCTGTCAGGGCCTCCTTTATCTGCCCCGCTTTCCAGTAATGATCGGAGCGGCTTATGAGAAGGCCCATTTTTATGTCCGGATCCGGCGAGGATTTTATCGCGTCAATGCAGGCGGAGATGGCTGGCTGCCCGGTCCCCTTAAGACATTCCCGCGCGGCCTTCAAATAGGCTTTCTTAATAGAGTTCGTCACAACCAGTACTATCACCAGTATCGCGACAACACCGCCAATCCACATGAACTTCTTCATTTAAGCCTCCAAACAACCTTGGCTGCCGTACAGGTACTCTGGCAAGGAAAAGGGCAGCTGCCGCCTTTTCCCAATACCCCCATCCCCAAAACTATTCTACAAAACAAAACCGCCGGGGTTCCCCGGCGGTTCGCGACTGCCTGCCAGTCATTTCAGATAGAGCCCCACACTTCCTTTTCGGTCCTGTCCGCCATGAACCGCGTTTCCTTAATATAATCTTTGCTCGCCATGTCGGCCATGGACGCCATCCGCGGAATCTCCGGGGAGGCGGAAACCAGCCGGATCAGGTAGAACGTGCCGCCGCCCGTCGCCGGCATAAGGCAGGAGAAAAGAACATCTTTCCCGGCGGCCACCAGCCTGTTCACAGCGGCGTTCATGGCCCTTTCGCCGTTCTTTTCCGAGCGGAAAATATTGCTTACCACCACATCCCTGTCTTCAGCCATTTCCTGCCTGTAAGCGGCCCAGTCATTGGCCACTATGACCGCGCGGGGCGGGGCCGGCTCTTCCACGGCGGCCGCCGCGGGAGCGGCCTCCACCACGACGGGTTCCACCGCAGGCGGAGGTATAACTTCGGCGGGAGCGGCGTCCACTAACTGGACGGAAGCGCGGTTATCGGAAACGGCGTCCCTGAAATCAGCCAGGGCCACCGGTTTTTTATTATTTTCCAATATCACAAGCGCAAGCATCACGTTCAGCGACATCGAAAGCACAAGAGCAATTTTATTCGTCATTTCTCTCCTCGTCCCAAAACACCTTCCTGGACGCTAAACCATATTATTTAAAGTTTTAACCCCCGCCGCAAGCCCTTTGCCACCTCTGCTATTTATATTCCTCGGGCCAGGGGGCCGTGCGGGTTTTGGGGCCGCCGGGTTCCAGCCAGACTTTGCGGTTGCCGGCAAGCTTGGTGGGGAACAGTTCCACGGTCAGCTCTTCCGGCCAGAACCACAGCTTGATCTCGCGCTTGCCCTCTATGTGGTCGGAAGAAACGTGCACCACGTTCTCAAAGATGCCCTTGGTGGTCACCCGGCCCAGGCTGCCGCGGATGGTGCGGTAATCGGCCTCTTCGGGGTTGGTGGCGCCGGCGATGGCGCGGGCTTTCTTCACCGCGTTTTCACCGATAAAAGCGAAAGCCAGCACATTGTCCTGGTTGTTGTCGAACTCCCCCATGATAAAACGGATAAGCTCTTCGTAAAAAGGCTTCTCCCTGAGATGGTAATAATGCGCCACGGCCAGTTCGCGGGTTACCTTGGCCATGCGCGCGGCCACCATCCGCAGCCCTGTGGCCTCGAACCGCGTCAGCACATACCCCGCCAGCCCCTTCACCATCCCGTCGGGTTTAACGATCACCAATATAGATTCTTCCATGCCCATATCATACCAAAACAAAACCGCCGGGCATCCCCGGCGGCTTCGCGCAGCGTCCCCTCTCCCCCTTACCTTGTCTTGGCGTAGAGCAGACCATCCACCGGGCGCCCGTGCTTAACGGCATCCTTTATCAGGCGGCCTTCGTACTTGTAGCCGGCCTTTTCCAGCACCCGCGCGGAAGCCTTATTGACGGGAAAGACCTTGGCGTACACCCGCCGCAGCTTAAGCTTAAGGAAAGCGTAACGCGTAAGCGCTTTTACCGCGCCGGGGACTATGCCCCTGCCCCAGTATTTCACGCCCAGCCAATAGCCCAGCTCGGCCCGGTGTCCGTTCATCGCGCACAACCCTATGCCGCCTATCACTTTCCCGTCCAGGTCTATGGCCAGGTTAAGCTGCGTGCTTTTCCCGCTGCGGGCCAACTTGCGGTTGAAATCCACCCATTGCCGCGCGGCCTTAAGCGTATAGGGATACGGTATGGCCAGCGTGTAGCGCTCGATCTTCCTGTCGTTGATATTCTCAGCTATAGAGCCCTCGTCCCCTCTGCGGAAAGGCCTCAATTTATAATTCCCGAATTCAATTTCCATATGTTATCCTAATATCCAAATTCTACAAAACAAAACCACCGGGCATCCCCGGCGGCTTTGCTCAGCGTCCCCTATTATTCCTGGGGGGCTTTTTCCTTTCGCTTGGCCGCGTCCCGCACAGTGCGGTCCTTCCTGAGGCTGACCGCCATTATAAGCGCCATGCCCGCGGCCAGACTGACGCACATCGCCGTATCTACCGGCCGCCCCAACAGCCAGGCGCAACCCGGGTAGGACAGCGGCAGGATGCCGAGCGCGGCCAACCCGGAATAGTAGTACTTCCTTGTGACCGCATACAGCACCAGGAAAAGCAGGGCCGTGAAAACGATCAGCGGCAGATTGAACAGGTAAGCGGCCGCCCCCACCAGGCTGGCTATGCCTTTGCCTCCCCTGAAGCGCAGCTGGACCGGGAAAATATGCCCCAGCAATACGGCGGGCAGAGTGAGGGCCGGCACCAGCGGGTTCCCGGGGAACAGCAGGGCGGCCAGCTTCAGCGCGGCCAGCATTTTTGCCGCGTCGAAAAGCATCACCATCAGGAACCCGCGCTTGCCCATAAGGCGGCCGGCGTTGGTGGCGCCGGCATTGCCGCTGCCCAGCGCGCGGATATCCCCGCCGGATTTGAGCTTAACGGCGTAATACCCGCCGTTCAGGCAGCCTACCATGTACGCAGCGAGCAACCACAGAAGTATAGCCATGTCCCCTCCTTCCTCGGAATGCCCTATAATTTTACAAAACAAAACCGCCAGTATCCCCGGCGGTCTCGCTCAGAGTACCATATCCCCGCATAGGTAAGCCCATACGGCCCAGGCGCGTCTGGGCCATTTAACTTCTGCGGAGCGGGTCCTTGGCCTCTATAGCTCCTGCCCGGCAGTTTGGTTGAATAGTATCGTAGTCAACAAGTTTCCCCGAGGAGAACACATGAAAACCCTGATAACCGTTGCGGTGATGACGCTGATGTCCGGCTTGGCCGGAGCCACTGACTTCACAGATCTACAGAGACTCAACACCTCCGATATTCCCAAAGTCAATCCCTTCCCCAACCCGGGCAACCCGGACAGCTGCTACCTTACCGGCCTGAAGGATGGCCTTTGTAATTTCAAGTGCCTCAGCGGCGAGACCTTCCAGGTGAAGCCGGTAAAGCCGGAAGCCGCCAGCGTCTACGCTAAGTGCGGCGGCGGCGATTACCGCGGCGTGTCCAAGACCCTCAGCATGAATATGACCCTGATGATCCCGCTGCAGCGCGCCAAGATGGCGTCTAACACCCTGCGGACCATAGCCCTGTCGCTTCAGCAGCCCGACGGCTCAAACACCCCGCCCGCTGAGTATGCGGAAGGGGTCTTGGAGGTTTCCGAGGCGGTGAGCGAAGGGCTCATGGATATAGACGCCGCCATAAAGGCCGGGGATTCCCTGGAGGTCCGCCACCAGGCCGTCCTGATGGAACCGCACCTGGCCCGCCTGACCAAACTATCCGACGCCATAGAGGACAGCGTCAACTACTTCATCTGGCACGGCCCCCGTGTCCTGGACGTGGCGACACAGCTGAAAAGGGACATGAACGAAGTGCGCATCAACGCGCCCTTCGCGTTCTAAACAGCAGCCCTATCCCAGGGCTAAAACCAAAACCGCCGGGCTCCCCCGGCGGTTTTTATTGATCCCCAACCAGCCATTTAGCCAGCAGCGCCCCCTATCCTCCAGTGAACCGGCGCCAATTTGCCACCGGTTCACCGCTCAGGGTTTAAACCCAGGGACCGCCTTGGGACCAGGGTCGGTGTCCGGTGGCGGGGTCATCAGCATTTTTATGGCGTCGAAGACGCTTTTAAACTTGGCGTCGTATTTCTTTTCCAGTTCCTCAAGTTTCCGTGCCAGCTCTTTATGGGTGTTCAAGAGCTCACGCAGCTTTACGAACGCCCGCATTATCTGTATGTTAACCAGCCTGGCGCGCTTGCTTTTAAGCACGCTCGAAAGCATAGACACCCCCTGCTCCATAAACACCCGCGGCAGATACTTTGAATGTCCCCCTTTCTTTAAGATGCCAAATTGGCATCTTAGAGCTTTGTATTCCTCCTCAGATATCTGGAACATGAAATCCGAAGGGAAACTATCTATATTTCGGATTACCGCCCGGTTAAGATGCCCTGTGGTTACATCATACAGTTCCGCAAGATCACTATCAAACATCACCCGGTGGCCCCGCATAAGGAATATCTTCTGCTCGATTATCGCCAATGAGATCAGGTCTTTCATATGCCCCCCGTGTATATCCTCCTTTATATCCTAGCAGACCAACCCGACAGCGTAGTGTCGGGATAAAACAAAACCGCCGGGCTTCCCCGGCGGTTTTGCTTTTCAGAACTTAGGAAGTTAGGAAGCAGCGTCCCCTAGCCCCTACGAACCCATACCCCGTCATCGGCCACCCGCACGAACGCCCCGGCCGGAACTTTCCAGAATACATAGCCGGCATTGTAGAGGTCGACATATGAACCAACCACATTTACAAGCGATAATGCCGCCAAGAACGGCGAGTTCCAGCCCGACAGGGCCGCCACGGCGAACGGCAGCACGGAAAGCACCAGGAAAGGCATAAGCAGCATCAGTATCCACCGTTCACGGCTCCTCTCGCCGTCATAATGCGAATATGCCACGCCTCCCGCCGGCCATAAGCCTATAACGGAGCGGTCCGTAAGACCGAATGACGGCGAGGCCAGCACGTGAATAAGTTCATGCGTCAGGAAATATACCGCCAACGGCAGCGCGGCCGCCAGCAACAGCACCACAAAAATAAGCGCCGTCAGCCCCCAACCGGCGAAGACGGCGAAAGCGCCCTTGGCCGCCCATGGTGCCGCATGGAGCAGGCCGGCGACACCCGCTTTCAGCATCTCCGACAGCCAGACAAGCAGGTATGGCATCTTCGCCGGAGCAAATTTCAGCCACGCCGCCAGGGCCAGCGCCGTCGCCGCCACACCAACCGGCAGCGCGGCCAGCTGCGTGCGCCACATAGACTCTGACCTCCCCAAAAGGGTCCATCCCGCTTCCACAGGTTTAAAGCCCGCGCCCGCAGTTATTTCCCCGTAATGAAATCTCATAGTATACCCATGATTCTACAAAACAAAACCGCCGGGCATCCCCGGCGGTTCCGCTCTTCAGAAGTTAGGAAGATAGTAAGCAACGTCCCCTAGCCCCCTTCTATCTCCCCTTACAAACGGGGCATTCGGCCTGGCCGAACAACCAGAACAGCCAGCTGTTTGAATTCTGTTGCTTAAGGGCAAGCCAAACCCAGCGGGCGCCACACATAGAGCAACGTATAGATAAACATGGAAAGATTAAACTCACCGCAATCAGAGCAAGTCCCCCGAAACAGGCAATGGGAAGCGCCCCATGACTGATCCCGTAGTATCCCAGCACGCTACCACAAATAAGCAGGACAAAAGACAAAGTGGCCTTCCATAGTTGTCCTGTTTTCGTAATCACAGAATTATTAAACATTAGTTCCCCCTCTTCAGAATCTAGTCCACCGATGTAGCGTCCCCCATCCGGCTAATCATATAGCAAACAGCGTCCCCAAGCTCCCCCTAAATATAGCGCCTGGTGCGGCCCTTATACGCCTCGTACTCCGGGCCGAACCGCGCGAGCAGGAACTTCTCCTCCGCCAGCACTATGCGGTGGTGCGCGGTTACCGCCGCTATGCCCAGCGCCAGCACCACTATGCAGCCGCAGTAGATGACCGCACCGGCCGTCATCAGGTATAGCCCCAGATACAGCGGGTTGCGGGAGTACGCGTAGACGCCGGCGGTGCGCAGTTGCGTGCCGGCTTTCGGCAGCCCGGTAGTATTGGCGTCGCCAAGGTGGCGGTAGGCCAGCCCCAGCACCGCGAACCCGCCCAGGAACAGCGCGGCAGCGGCGTTCTGCAGCGCCGGAGAGACGGCCACAATGCGCAGGTTCAGCCCCAGGGCCTGCGCAAAAGCCGCCGCCCAGCATATCAGCGCAGAGAGCTTCCCCAGCGCAAAAAGCCACTTAGCCACCGGGCGCTCGCCGCCAGTCTCCAGCCCCCGCGCCTTCAACCCCTTCTCCTGAAAGATGTTCAGCGCGAAGAATCCCGGGAATACCAGTACAAATATGATCCTAGCCATATAATTATTCTACCAAAACAAAACCGCCGGGCATCCCCGGCGGTTCCGCATGACCAGTTAATAAATAGTCATATAGTAAACAGCGTCCCCTGATATGAACGAGCCAGTCAAGCCCGTTGATTATTGCCCGCCTTTTCTTCCTGGTCCGTCCCTGGAAAGCCATGATCCCGAAAGCGAAGCGTATCTCGACGGTGAATCAACCTGATATTCGCGGATTATCCGTTTAAGGCGGACAGAGCTCGCATGATTATGATTCGTCGGGAGCTGCCTCAATCTATTCGCGTGCGTCATGGACGTACTCGTATCCATTGCACAAGGGGACGACGAGGGTTCTCCGTGCCGTTGCCTCGCCTCCGGGATCATGACTCTCCTCATATACACTTCATCTTTTAAGCCGTCACCGCAGCCGGAATGTGCTGCCCGATGGACCACACAAAGCCGGCCAGTTCCCTCGCAACAGCAACTACAGTTACCTGATGCAGTTTATTCCTGCTTGTCATTCGCAAAAACTTCCTGTGCAGCCGCGCCTGCGCTTTCTTAGCGATTTTAATCACTTCCTCAGGGCAGTCCTTACGCCGCTCCGCAAGCTGCTTGCTCATTACGTTAGGGTAGCGCTGCGACCAGGCCGCCTCAACCAAAACACGACGAATATGCGCGTTGCCTGCCTTTGTTATGCTCCCGCGCTGCACCTTCTCGCCAGAACTGTTCTCTGAACCTACCAGCCCCGTAAAACTCATAAACTCGCTCGCCCTGCTGAAACGCCGAAAGTCATGCACTTCAACAACCAATGTCAGCGCACCCAGCGTGTCGATCCCCTTAAGCGCCCGCAAACAATTTACTGCCATACGATACGCCGGCTGCTGGGCCAAATCTTGCGTCTGCTGCTCCAGCGTCTCCAGGCGCGCTTCCGCTTCGTCGTGCGCCCTCATATTAGCTTCGAAAGTCTGCTGCAGCGTCGGCCAGTCGAACTTCTGGGTTCGCAGCCACGCCCTGTGCGCCGTCCCCCAGGTGGTTGTCTCCCGATATACCCGGCCCTGCCTCAATAGAAATTTAGACAGCCTGTGCCGGGCGCGCAATCTATCTTTGAGCACATCCTCACGGGCACGCGGCAGGTCTCGCGCAGCTTCTTCTTCACATGTCGGGACGTGAATCTCGGTTAAATCCCCAGACCTGTAAAACCGTGCCAGGTTTACCGCGTCGCGCTTATCCGTTTTTACGCGGTCGCCGGGCCGCACAGGCGTCAGTGATGGCGCAATTACCGCGCAATGGTGTCCTAATCCTGCAATTTGCCGCTGTATCTGATAGCCGCAAGGTCCCGCTTCATACACGAACTCTGCTGGCCCCTGCCTTGTCACGCGATTGACCAACTTCTCTATCGCCTTGGGGTGATTCTCAATGCTCACTTTCTCGGTTACTTCCTTATGTCCGTAAAGCAACACTGCCGCGACTACGCTTTCCTTGTGGACATCCAAGCCTACAACTGTGGTAGAATTATTCATGAGTCAGCGCCTCCGTGTTATATGCGGATAGGTTCCGGTTTCCCGGAATAACCCGCGTTATTATAACCTACTGGGGGCCGCTGGCTCGTTCATTTTATCTATCGGGCCCTATCGGCCCCGGATGATTAACGGCCGAGATTGTCCGTCGGGAACAATCCCCTATACGGGGATAGCTTTACACGCAGGACCAGAACCCCGACAATAAGAATCAGCCCGACCAGAATCATAATAACCATAGCCGAGTGTTTATGACAATAGTTGATAATTAACTTGTGAAAAGAACCCTTTTGTGTGGGTATTTCTTCTGTATTCATGGTATTTACCTTTGCGGGATTGTCGCAGCTGTTATTTACCGCGATCCAGAGACTGCGGAATCCCTTCCATCAACATCCCTTTTCTAGCTGGTTCAGTCTTTATCCAGAAAAACACGAAAGCGACACTTAACAATAAAAAAACAACGAGGGCCACAATAGTTTTTGGATGTTTGAGGCACCAATCCCTGAATTTGGGGAACGAATCCTTTTGTGTGGGCATTTCTTCTGTATTCATAGTATTTACCTTTGCGGGATTGTCGCAGCAATATCACTCGAAGGCGTCCTCTGAACTGTTGATCTGTTTACCATAGCTTGACCGACTGACCTTCCCTCGCTTACCGGACCACTCCTGAGTTGTTAAATTCTATGTTTTGGACTGCCTGCGCCGCAAACTCCAGGGGCGTTAAAGGGGATAGATAAAATGAACGAGCCAGCGGCCCCCAGTAGGTTATAATAACGCGGGTTATTCCGGGAAACCGGAACCTATCCGCATATAACACGGAGGCGCTGACTCATGAATAATTCTACCACAGTTG
>Ga0209212_1006153_pt1 | contig 13882 bp, 17 predicted proteins | sample RifGroC2_FD_183996 | JGI IMG/M metagenome (GOLD analysis project Ga0209212, IMG submission 183996) | Groundwater microbial communities from Rifle, Colorado, USA - Groundwater C2 (SPAdes) (version 2) | ecosystem: Environmental > Aquatic > Deep subsurface > Groundwater | place: Rifle, Colorado... | reverse complement strand
TTCGGGTATCTGCCCCCTGTAAGGATTATCCCCTTTGTAGATGTCTCCATTGCAGCAATCTGTAAATCTGACCTGTCGGCACCTGTAATTACTATCTTGTTGTTTATCCTCCTGAAATAATTTATTGCAAGCTCTAAATCCATTGCCCCTATAACATAGTTTGTCGCCAGCTCTTCAAGTCTGTCCTTGCAGGATATAACCTCCCCTGCCACTACCTCACATGCCTTCCTTATACTTATAGCCCCAAGGAATTTATCTTCAGGTATGGCACCATACACAGGAATCCCATCCCCTTCAATAAAAGGCATTACAACATTATTAACATAATCTATCTTTTCAGGCATAACCTGTGTAATAATCACGCCCTGTAGTCTATCTCCGAGCAGTTCTTTTATAAATCTTACATTATCAACAAATGTCACATCACTGACAAACCTGTCAACAAGCAATACTTTTGTATTTAAAACCTTTGTAAGGGTTACACCATTTGCACCGACTATACTCCCCTCAAAAAAGCTGTTTCCACCCTTTATGATGACTATGTCCTTGTCAATTGATAATTTTCTGTAAGAATCTTCAATCTCCTTTAAAACACTCCCAACTTTTCTCCTGAAGATAGCAAATATCGTATCATGGTTAAGCACAACAGGACATATAAGATGATAAGGGTCTTTGAGTTTGAGGACATTCTTCATGAGATGGGCATCATGGTCTGTAAGGACACCGTCAACAACCTCAGGCCGGACACCTACAGGCTTAAAATAGCCTACCTTGAGTCCTTCCTTTTCAAATATGAGTCCAAGTGCCCATGCAAGTAAACTCTTTCCTGATTTAACACCAATTGAATTGATAAATATTGATTTCATATAACCTCCTGATTTTTAGCCACAGACTTTCACTGACTTATTTATTTTTAAATCTTTTTAAAATCTGTGTAAGTCCGTGGCTAAATTTATTGTTCTTCCTGTATTCTAAATCTGCTGTCTATTGCTACAACACCCATCCCCTGAGGCCTTACAAGGAGTGGATTTATTTCCCCCTCAAGAAGCTCAGGAAAATCAGAGGCGAGATGTGAGAACCTTATTATTGCATCCTGCAGAGACTCCATGTCACCTGCCTTCTCCCCCCTCACCCCTTTAAGGAGGGGAAAAGATTTAATCTCTGAAACCATATCATTCGCTTCATTTTTATCTACAGGACAGAGCCTGAAAGATACATCCTTTAAGACCTCCACATATATGCCGCCAAGCCCAAACATCAGCATTGGCCCAAAAGAGGGGTCTCGTGTAAAGCCTACTATAACCTCTTTTCCGTCTGTAATCATCTCCTGTATTGAAACCCCTGCTATAAATGCATTGGGCATATACCGCTTTACGCTTAACATCATCCTCTCAAACGCATTCTTTACTTCTTCCTTATCTTTAAGCCTGACTGCAACCCCTCCAACATCTGATTTATGGAGAATATCCGGCGAGACAATCTTCATCGCAACCGGATAACCTATCTCATCAGAGAAGATTATAGCCTCTTCCGAATTTCTTGCAAGGGTATTTTTGGGGAGTGTAAAACCATAAGATAGAAGCATATCCTTTGATTCCTCATGTCCAAGTGTATAAATCTGTTTTTTCATATAGTTAGCCAATGTTTCTTTAGCCTTTACTTTATTAAAACTGTATGATGTTTCTATGCTGACAGTCCTATTCAATTCCTTCCTATAGGAAGCCATTGTCTTAAAACATCTAATCGCCTTTTCTGGAAAAAAAAGGTTAGGAATTCTATTTTTATCAAGAAGTGCAACCCCTTCCTTTACCGCCTCTTTTCCCATAAAGGATGTGAATATTGGTTTATTGAATTTTTTGGATATTTCAACTATTATTTCTGCAGTCCCTACTGCATCTGTCATCTCCTGAGGCGTGAGTATTGTGAGTATCCCATCTACACCCTCATCCTCAATAACAGACGACAAAGCGGCATTATACCTCTTTGAATCTGCATCCCCTACAACATCAACTGGATTATATATTGAGCATATTGGAGGAAGAGATTCTCTCAATTTTTTTATTGTATTGTCGCCGAATGATGCTATTTTAACTCCTGATTTTTCACAGGCATCGGCTGACAGAATGCCAGGACCCCCAGCATTTGTAATGATAGCCAGCCTATCCCCTTTTGGCACGGGCTGGCATGAAAATGCCTTTGAAAAGGTCAGCAGGTCTTCAATCGTATCTGCCCTGATGATGGAAGATTTGATAAAAGCCGCATTAAATGCCTTTTCCATCCCTGCAAGTGTCCCTGTATGTGATGATACAGCCCTTGCACCAGCGTTGGAATTTCCTGATTTAAGAATTATTATAGGTTTTCTCTTTGAAATACCTTTAGTTACAGAGAGAAACTCGGAGCCGTTCTTAACCCCCTCTAAATAGCCGGCAATAACGGCTGTATCAGGGTCATCCCCTAAGAATTTTAATATTTCCGATTCAGTCACATCCGCCTCATTGCCGAGGCTAATCATCTTTGAAAAACCTGCATTTTCAGCTATTGCATAGTCAATTATAGCTGTAAGTATTGCCCCTGACTGAGAGAGTATGGATATATTGCCTGTGGGTGGAACTTTTGCAGCAAATGTTGCATTGAGCCTTGCCGGGGTGCTTACTATCCCCAGACAATTCGGGCCAATTATCCTTATATTCCATTTTCTTGCCCTATCTATCAATTCACGCTCTAATTTTGCCCCCTCAGTGCCTGTCTCCTTAAATCCTGCCGATATTACTACAACAGAATTTATACCCATTTTGCCGCAGGGTTCAATAGACTCAAGTATTGCCTTCGGCGGTATAACCATTACACATAAATCTATTTTATCTTTAATATCTGTTATAGCAGGATAGGCAGGGATACCGAGGATAGTGTTTGCCTTGGGGTTTACAGGGTAGATTTTGCCTAAAAAGCCAAAATCAATTATATTTTTTATAACTGCATAACCTACCTTCCCCTTTGCCTCAGAAGCCCCCAAGACTGCCACAGATTTTGGATTAAAAAAGTTATTCAGCACGACTAAAATATATATCTTTTAATCCGAAGTTGCAAATAGTTTTTTAATGTATAGAAAATTATAAAATCACAGAGGACACTGAAGTCACTGAAAAAATATTTTTTAATTCTGTGCCCTTCAGTGTTTTCAGTGGTTAAAATTAAGTTTTTGTTCTTGAAATATTACAAATAATCATGTTAAATATAGCGAAATGTTAGATTATCTTTCAAATCTATGGATAGTTACATCGTTTATAAAGGGCGGAATGGTTATGTACCCTATACTTTTATGCTCAATCCTCGCCCTTGCTATTATAATGGAGAGGCTTATTTCCCTTCGGAGAAAGAAGATTATACATCCTGAGCTTCTTGAGGTTGTCAGAAGATACTGTCAGACTATGGAGATAGAAAAGGCTATTACAGTTTGCAAAAACAATGATATTACAATGTCACGAATTCTAAAGGCAGGGTTATTAAGGGCAAATTATGGTATTTTAGAGATTGAAAGGGCGATTGAAGGTGCAGGAAACCATGAGGCAACACTTTTAAATGCAAATTTAAGGGGGCTTGGGGTAATTGCCAACCTTGCACCACTCCTCGGGCTTCTTGGCACTGTAACAGGTATGATAAAGGCATTCGGGGCAATTGCCGAGAGCGGAACAGGGAATCCCAGTGTGGTGGCAAGCGGTATTGCCGAGGCACTTATAACTACAGCAGCAGGTTTAATTGTAGGGATACCAACACTTGCAATCTACTATTATTTCAGGGGAAGGGTTGACAGGCTTGTCTTTGAAATGGAAGAGGTATCACTTAAATTTCTTGAAGAACTGACACAAAAAAAAGGAACAAAGACTTAATTCACCGCAGAGACGCAGAGGCACAGAAAAAAAGCAAAAAAGATTAAGGAGAAAGGGAGAAGATGGAGAGATGGAGAAAAGCTAAAATAAAATATTTTTTCTATTCCCCCTTTCTCAAATTTCCCCATTTCTCCTTATTGTTTTCCTCTGTGTCTCCGTGCCTCAGTGGCTAATTTTATAATTTCTTTAAAATGCAATTTAGAAAGAGAGAGGAAGAAGATTATAATATCCCGTTAACATCCCTGATTGATGTGGTTTTTCTGCTATTAATATTCTTCATGGTATCCACTGTATTTATAGATTTTAGCCGCAAGATAGATATAGAACTCCCTGAGTCAAAGACCTCTGATTCTTCAACAAATATAAAGAATATTGAAATAGATATGGATCTGAATAATAAGATTTATTTGAATGGAGAGATGCTCACAGAAGAGGAACTTGAATCAAAATTAGCAAAGATTTCAAGTGCAAATATGAACAAGACTGTAATTATAAGGGCAGACAAGAGATTAAATTACGGCAGTGTGATTAAGGTTATGGGTATATGCAAGGGTGCAAAGCTAAAAGATATCGGTGTTACAGTTAAGTAGGAAATTATAAAAATCATTAAGGAGAAAGGGAGAAAAAACAGGGAGAAATGGAGAAGAAACAATTATTTTAAAAACATTTTCACCTTTTCCCTAATTTCCCCATTTCTCCTTAATCTTTTTCTTTTGTTCTTTTTATTCTTCATGCACCATCTTTTCCAATGCTGACAGTTTTTTTATCCATATCTTTCCCCTCTTTGATGTAACCAATCCCTTCTTCTCGAATTTGCTCAACACCCTTATGGATGTCTCTACTGTAGTCCCAATCATATCAGCCAATTCCTGCCTTGTTATAGAAATTGGGTCTTCTGCATTTGATGACTGTTCTTTGAATAGCTTTAAAAGTGCCTTTACAATTCTCACATCTACCTTTTCAACAGCCATTGTCTGCATAATTTCATGGGCTGATACAAGCCTTTTACCCATTGTCTTTGCAATAGACGAGATTACACCCGGGAATCTCTTTTCTAATTCATAAAAGTTGCCCTTTGATAATTTGAGTATTATTGTCGGATCCCCTGCAATTGCAGATGCTGGAAATGTATCTCCTGAGAGGAGGGCAACTGTACCGAATATTTCGCCATGCGGAATAATATCTATAATTACATCTTTACCTGAAGGTGAATGTTTGATTATCTTTACCCTTCCATGATAGACAATATACAGCCAGTCACATTTCTCACCTTCATAAAATATATATTCATCTTTATCGTAGTTATCCTCCATAAACATCCTTGAGATATTCTCCATCTCATTTGAGGGGAGGTTTTTAAATATTGGCAGGCTTTTTAAAAACGAGTTTTTATCCATTTATATCAAGTTAAATTTATTTGAAAATATAACACAAGACTCTTTCATTTTAAATAATAATCTGCTATTTTAAAGAAAGAACAAAAACCTGATTTAACCGCAGAGACGCAGAGGTCGCAGAGAAAAATATTAATATTTTAAAAAGTTTTTTTATATCTCTGTGTCTCCGGGCCTCTGTGGCAAATTTTATAACATATTACCAATGAAAAATAGGATAATATTTATTACAGGCGGGGCGAGGAGCGGCAAGAGTGATTATGCCTTAAAAACTGCTGAAGATATCGGAAGTATGAGGGGCTACATAGCAACCGCAGAGGCACTTGATGATGAGATGAGGGAGCGGATAGAGATTCACAGAAAATCAAGGGGTAATAACTGGCATACATTAGAGGAACCGAGAAACCTATTGAATCTCTTTGAATCTCTGCAAACAAAATATGATGTTTTGATTATTGACTGCCTTACCCTATGGGTTTCAAATCTTATGGGAGATGGATTAAATGATGAGGAAATTCTAAAGATGGCTGATAATCTTTCAATGAAAATTGATTGTCTTAAACTAAACTTTATTATTGTAACAAATGAGCTTGGGATGGGGATTGTTCCTGACAATCCTCTTGGCAGGAGGTTTAGAGATATTGCAGGGAAGGTCAATCAGATTATTGCGGCTATTTCTAATGAGGTTTATTTTATGGTATCAGGGATACCTGTAAAGATAAAATGACAATAAAGTTGTCACCCTGAGCGAAGCAAAGGGTCTATTAGATGAGATTCTTCGCCTTCGGCTCAGAATGACATTTGTCTGACTTAAAATTATGATTCTAAAAGATTTTCTTCTTTCTCTCCAGTTTCTGACAATAATCAATATTAAGAATGATGCACCGATTGATGAGAAGAGTTTTGGAAGGTCGGTTATATTCTTACCTTTAATTGGGCTATTGATAGGGGTTTTGCTTGTTATAACCTCAAAAATATCTTTCGCCATATTACCCGTATTAATATCTGATGCAATTGTATTGATAGTACTAATTATTATTACCGGCGGGCTTCATGTGGATGGTTTTGCTGATACTATTGACGGTTTTGCAGGCGGAAAGAATAAAGACGATATATTAAGAATCATGAAAGACAGCCGGATAGGAACATTTGGCGTAGTCGGGATTGTGATGCTCCTTCTTACAAAATACCTATCTATTTATAGCCTTCAAGAAGATATAAAATACTTTATTTTAATTGCAATGCCGGTGATTGGAAGATGGTCTGTCCTGCCAATGGGCCTGTTTTTTAAATATGCAAGGATAGATGGCGGGACAGGAAAGATATTTGCGGAATCTATCAGATTAAAAGAATTAATCATTGGGACTATTATGGCTTTAGCAATTATAATACCCTTATTCAGACTTAAGGGATTTTTGATGCTTGCAGTAATATTTATTGTTACATTGCTTATTGGCAGGTATTCAAAAAGAAAGATAAATGGTATTACAGGTGATGTATTCGGTGCCACTATAGAAATCAATGAACTGATAATACTTATCCTATCACAATTAGTTTAATGGAAAACAGAGCAACCAAGATATTTTTAGTCCGCCACGGCGAGGTGGCAAATGCTGATGAGAGATGCTACAACGGTCATTATGATGTTGACTTATCGGCTGAGGGATTAAGACAGATGAAGGCAATTGCAGATAGATTAAAAGATATGGCTATAAAGGTTGTCTATTCAAGCGACCTGCAGAGAGCCTCAAAAGGGGCAAAGGTAATTGCCGAGAGGCATTCTATAAAGCCTACAGACTTAAAAGAATTGAGAGAATTGAATTATGGAATATGGGAGGGAAGAAGGCTGGATGAGATAAGGAGCCTCTATCCTGATGATGTATTGGATAGGTATAACAATATTGAGCATTATAGAATTCGGGGGGGAGAAACCTTATTAGAGATGAGGGAAAGGATTTTATCTGCAGTTAATTCTATTATTGACATACATAAAGGGGATAATGTTGTTATAGTTTCTCATGGAGGTGTCAACCGTATAGTTCTTTTGTGGTCACTCAATATGGCTGTAAAGGATTTCTATAGAATTCAGCAAGACTATGCTGCTTTAAATATAGTAAATTTCTATGACAACGGAAGTTCAATTGTAGAGCTGATGAATGGATAGAAAATTCAAAAAAGGTATTGTTCAGGTTTATACGGGGGATGGAAAGGGTAAGACCACTGCCGCATTAGGGCTTGCCTTCAGGGCTATTGGTCAGGGATTCAAGGTTTATATGATTCAGTTTCTTAAATCTCCGAAACTATCTTCGGGAGAATATAAGATAAAAAATATTTTTGGAGATAATTTTGAGTTAAACAGACTCAATACACCGTGGTGGTCTCTAAAATCTTTTAAAAATGATGTTCATATAAAGAGGATGAGAGAAATATTGAAAGAAGAGATTATTAAACTCAAAGGTATTATATCTTCAGAAAAATATAACCTCATAATCCTTGATGAGATTAATATATGCCTCTTTTATGGATTGATTGATTTAAAAGAAGTGATGGAGATTATAAAAAACAAACCACAGGATGCAGAACTCGTCCTTACAGGAAGATATGCACCAGATGAATTAAAAGAGATTGCAGACCTTGTTACAGAGATTAAAATGATAAAACACCCATTCTCTACTGGTCTAAAGGCGAGAATGGGTATAGATTATTAAGCAGATTAATCAGCTAATTTCTTGAATTTGTCCTTCCCTACCCCGCAATCAGGACATACCCAGTCTTCCGGAAGATCTTCAAAAGATGTCCCAGGAGGAATATCACCATCAGGGTCGCCATCCGCAGGATTATAAACATAACCACATACCATACACTCCCATTTTTCCATTTTTATATCTCCTTTCAACTCAAATTATGTATTAACCACAGATTAACACGGATAAACACAGATAAAACAAATCATTAAATTCTTTTCCTCTTAACTTAAAATGTGAAAAGGTTTTATTTATAGTTCGGTGAGTAATCTGTGAAAATCTGTGTCTATCTGTGGTTTTATGTATTTTTTAGGTTCATTTCCTTTTTTTTAATTCTTCTTCCAACTGGTTTTGAAGGTCATTCATTATTCTTTCAAGATGGTCTCTATGAAATAATTCCTGTTTTGCAAGAAACATGAACATCTCTTTTGAAGGAGCATCATCTGCTGATTTCTCTGCCAGGTCCAGATAGAACTCATAAGCCTCTAACTCTCTTGGAATGGCTATAATGAGTGCTTCAATCTTTTTCTTTAGTTCTCTTATTTTTTCTTTTGACATAATTCAGTACTTAATAGAGATTGCTTCGGCTTCGCCTCGCAATGACAGATGGGGGGTGTCATTCCAAGCAAAGCGAGGAATCTCACAGTTTAAATAAACTTCCCTCCAAGATAACCCAGCCATGTTGCAATACCTGTAAGAGAATACACAAGGGTTACATAAAGCCATTTATTAAATCCGACAGAATACATAATACCTCCGTCATATGAACGCCATATTACAACAACAGAGGCAAGAATTAAAAATATAATACCAAATACTACCTTGTTGTCGAAGATAAAAGTTCGCCTCCCTTGAAACCTCGTTCTCCAGTCATAAAAACCAGAGCCATACGCTACTGGAATTGACATTAATCCGAATATCATTGAATAATAGCAGGCAGTCTCAAAAGATGGCTCATTCGTAATAAGATATAGTGTTATTAGAACTGCACTCACAGGGAAAAGGGCATTTGTGAAATGTGTAGCGATGTGATGGGTATGAACAACCAGTTTTTTTAGCGGTAGCATGGCTATATATTATAGGATATAAATTTAAAATTCAAATTATTATTCCCTTGATACTCTCCAATCCTATCTCCTCTTTGCATAGAAACGGTTCACCATATTCCCTGCCGATTAACATACCCCAGTATTTTCCAACATCTCTAACCCTCTGCTGCACCCTCTCCACCCTCCCCTGCTCATGGAATTGAGACCTGTAGCAGAGGATACCCTCTATCTTTTTATCTATATGGGGGCTTATATCAATTATAAAAGTTGGTTTTACATGCATCCTCAGATGCATACATAAATAGTAAAAAATCTTCTTAGGATAAAATGGTTCACCCTTCATCTCTGTCCTTGTAAGTTTTGCCGTAAATCTGGCTGCCTCGCTTAAAATAGACGCCTCTATATGGTCGGGATGAGCATCCATCCAGTATGGGATAAAGAGCATCTCTGGTTTAAGTCCTCTTATAACCTCCGCAATCTTAATCCTTCCTTCAGGTGTATCTTTCAAATACCTATTGGGAAGGTCAAGTGTTACCCTTTCATCTAACGACAACATCTCCTTTGCGTTTATACTCTCTTTTATCCTTTTTTCATGGCTTCCGACAGGGGTAGGCTCGCCATCTGTAATATCGAGAATTCCGACACTTAAACCATCAGATTTAAAATTTAATATCGCCCCTCCCATTCCAATCTCCACATCGTCAGGATGAGCGCCTATACAGAGTATATCTAACATAAAATAAGCAATGAGCAATGAGTGCAAAGCAATGAGTTTTTACTTGTTACTCATTGCTCGTTACTCGTTGCTGATTCAATAATCCTCTTATAATAAGCCAATCTTTTTTCCGGAACATCCATCTCTTTTCCAAGACTCCTGTCCAAGTTCTTATAAATCCTTCCAATAGGGTATTCCTTAACAGTAAGTCCTCTATTCCATGCCTGAATCCAAAGTTGTAAAGGCATTCCGTATCCCCACTCAGTAAGTTTTAATTTTCTAAGAGAATCTACTTTATATGCCTTAAATCCGCAAAAGGAATCTGTAAGATTATAACCTGTAATCTGATTAATGATTTTTGTTATCTCATCATTTATCCGCTTTCTATCCAATGGAGGCGGGTTATTAGTTGAATATTCCTTTAAATAACGGCTGCCAGAAACAATATCAAATGACCTCCCCCCTCCCCTCCTTACGAAGGAGGGGATTAAGGGGAGGTTTATCTCATTAAAAAATATTGATATCAGGTGAGGCTCATGCTGCTCATCACAATCTATAGTTACTGCTAACCGATAGTTATTAGAAATGGCAAAATTAAATCCATCAATAAGCGATTTCCCATAACCCTGATTCTCAGGATGGTTTATACGCTTTATCTCTTTGCTGATTGAATTAAGTATTTCATATGATTTGTCAGTTGAACCATCGTTTATGACTAAAATATCCGAATCTGTATTCTCACGAACCTTTTCTATCACTCTCTTTATATACTGCTCTTCATTAAATATGGGGATAATGATGAGATTAGCCACATTGAGATTCTTCGGTCGCTCCGCTCCCTCAGAATGACAACCTAAAACAAAAGTGTCATTCTGAGTATAGCGAAGAATCTAATTTTTAAACTAGATTTATGTAATAGACTTAAATGCACCTGCTGCCATCATTCCCATAGAGATTATAATACACCATTCGCCAATAGGAATTATATAGCCGGCAGGCGGTATTAGAGGAACAAAAAAAAGACCGAGAGGCATAAGTACCATCCCTGCTATGGCTAAATTAGAGCCGAGGTTTTTTGCACCGTCTCCAAGCCCGACCCTGCCGATAAATAATCCGTATAGAATATTCAAGATTGCAAGTGTATTTGCATGGACATGGGCAGTTCTCCAATACATATGAACAGGTGACTTCTGCCATTCCTCTCCGCCTGTCTGTAATTTTATTGCAAGAATAAATCCAAGGAAAGTAGCAAGTGTAACCCAGAGAAAGCCAAATTTTATATTCTTCTTACCTAAATCCATATTTTCACCTCCTCTCTGAACAAAATAAAAAAATTAAGGAGAATGGAGAAAAGGGAGAAAAGGAGAAAAAATATTGAACACAGATAAACACATATTTAAAGTTTTTAAAGTTATAAAGTTCATAAAGTTACTTTAAAAACTTTCTACTTTATGAACTTGTAACTTAAATTATTATCTGTGTCCATCTGTATTCTGATTCTTTTTTTGTTTTTTATCCCCATCTCTCCATCTTCTTCTCCCTTTCTCCTTAAATGGTTTTTATAAGTTCCTTAAAAATTCAAAAACTCTTTCTTTTCCTTTGTCAAAACCATGTTTAAATCCAAAACAATAATGAGATTGTCATCCAGTTTTCCAACTCCTCTAATATATTCTGACTCAATATTCGTAGCCGTTGGAGGTGTAGGCTCAATAAGTCTTTCGGGGAGACGGATTACCTCAGCCATCGCATCCACAATAAACCCTATCAATCCCACATCAATCCTCACGATGACTATCCTTGTATCCTTTGTATGTTCAACCTCCTTTATTCCAAACCTCTCCCTGAGTGAAATTATCGGAACTACTTTACCCCTTAAATTTACCACACCCTTTATAAAAGGAGGAGTCCTTGGAACCATCGTAATCTCCTGCATCCTGATAATCTCCTGAACCTGTATAATATCTATGCCATAAAATTCATTATCAATTTTAAATCCAACCATCTGTGCAGTTTTTTCTAATCCCTTTTCCTCTTCTTTCGGCTTGGCAGATTCAACAGGTTTAACAGCTTCAATCTGCTGAACAGCTAATACATCTTCCTTTACAACACTCATGGCTCGCTCTATTGCAGAAGCTGTAATTGTTTCAGATGCTGGTTTTGTTATCTCAATTTCAGCCTCATTTTTAGGGATAGTTACTTCCATAATTGTTTCTTCAATGACAGATTTTGTTTCACCTTGAATTTCTACGGGTTCAACGGTTTTTACCGGTTCAATCTCTTTTTTGATTACCTGAGGCTCTTCTACAGTAACTGCTGTATCTTCCTCCTCATACACCTTCTTTTTCTTTTTAGGGATACTCCATATACTGTCCAGATCCCCCTCTAATGGATTTCTTCCAATAACTTCTTCATCTTGGCTTAAGTTTGCCTTCTTCAATTGCCATCACCTCCTTTGCGAGTTCACCCATCATTTTAGCACCAGGCGAATCAGGGGCAAATTCAAAAATTGTCTTACCAAAACTCTGGGATTGATCTATCTTAACATCAAACTTGATTATTGTATCAGATACCCGGTTTCCAAAATAGATTTTTAATTTCCCCAATATGGCATTAGCCATATTTGTATTCCTGTAAAATGTAGGCACTACCATTGTAATATCTAAATCGTTTTTTGCAAAATTTCTTTTTATTGTCCTGACCGTATCAACTATCTCTGCACATCCGTCAAGTGCAAGGAATGTCAGTGATACAGGAATTATAACTTCGGTAACAGCAAGGAGTATATTTACTGTGAGCAAACCAAGAGAAGGCGGGCAGTCAATGAGAAGGTAGTCATATCCATTTAATTGTTCTATCTTTTTTGTCAGTTTGAGGTGCCTGTCATCATGAGAGGCAACATTTATTACAAAATCTGTAAGGAACTTATTTGAAGGGGCTATATCTAAATTTTTCAAAGATGTCTTTCTGATTACATCTGTAAGTTTTAAATCTTCATTTACAAGTGCATCAAATATCGTATCATCAATCCTCTTGACATCCAGTCCAAGCGATTTTCCAATATGCCCCTGCGGATCCATATCAAGGATTAGGACTTTCTTGCCGCGGCTGGCTATATATGCACCAATATTGATTGTTAATGTGGTCTTCCCGCTCCCACCTTTTTCATTTACGAATGAAATTTTTCTCATTAAGATTATAAACCACGGAGGCACGGAGACACAGAGGAAAACAATAAACAGAAATAGAGAAAGAATAAAAATACCTTTCTCCTTAATTTTTTTTACTTTTGTCTTTCTCTGTGCCTCTGTGTCTCCGTGGTTAAGGTTATGTTTTTATTCTTATGCCTTTGCCAATAATTTTCTCTCCTCAGACGAGAATATCTTATTCAAATCAAGGAGTATAAGAAGCCTGTCATCCAGTTTGCCAACCCCTTTTATATATTCAGACTCAATACCAGCAACAATAGGCGGAGGGGGTTCAATCGTATCAGAGGGGAGCCTTAATACCTCTGATACAGAATCAACTATCAGCCCTATCACGTTCCCGTCAATGTCAACTACTATAATCCTCGTCTCCATTGTTGTTTTCCGCTCATCAAGATTAAACCTCTTCCTCAAGTCAACAATAGGTATAACCTTGCCCCTAAGATTTATTACCCCCTCTACAAATGGGGGTGATTTCGGAACCTTTGTAATCTCAACTATTCTGATTATCTCCTGAACTCTTAAGATATCTACAGCAAATTCTTCATCCCCAATGTTGAAACTGACCAGTTGAAGAAGATTCGTTGAACTGCCTCTCTCTTTTTCACCTGCCATAGTTATGCCCTCCTATATTTTGCCACTGACTTTCACTGACTATATAAGGCAGGTAGAGGTAAAGGTAGAGGTAGAGAAAAAGTCTTTACCTTTACCTATGCCTTTACCTTACCTTTTAAGTCTGTGGTTAATTCTTTGAGTCTTTGTGGCTTATTCTGCTATATTTATGCGATCCTCGTCTTAAACTTAGACAACATCCCCTGCATCTTTTAAAAAATATTCACTGTCACAAAATAAATCAACCTGTATCAATTTAATACAACATCAAACCATGT
>Ga0209212_1006151_pt1 | contig 13884 bp, 14 predicted proteins | sample RifGroC2_FD_183996 | JGI IMG/M metagenome (GOLD analysis project Ga0209212, IMG submission 183996) | Groundwater microbial communities from Rifle, Colorado, USA - Groundwater C2 (SPAdes) (version 2) | ecosystem: Environmental > Aquatic > Deep subsurface > Groundwater | place: Rifle, Colorado... | reverse complement strand
ATTATAATGCCGCTTCGGCCGTAACTACCCGTAACTACGATGGGCGCGAGAGAGACTCCACAGAAAGCCAAATTGACCGCTGCGGCGAACGAAGCGTTCCTGCACGCCCTGGGCGAGCGCGTGCGCGACGCCCGCGCGCGGCGCGGCATGACGCGCAAGATACTGGCGCATGATTCGGGCGTGTCCGAGCGCTACCTCGCCCAGCTCGAATCCGGGCAGGGCAATGTATCGGTGCTGCTGTTGCAGAGAATCGCAGCCGCGCTGAATCTGTCCCTGACCGAGTTCCTGCAGCAAGGGTCCGAGCAGCCGGTGGAACTGGCGCTGATCTGGCAGTTCCTGCAGCGCCTGCCGGCGCAGAAACTCCCTCTGGTGCGCTCGCAGCTGCTGCGCGATTACGGCACCGCGCACAGCGACCGCATGAAGCGCATCGCCCTCATCGGGCTGCGCGGCGCCGGCAAATCCACCCTGGGCGGCCGGCTGGCGAAAGAGCTGGGGGTGCCGTTCATCGAACTCGACCACGAAATCGAGCGCGCGGCGGGAACCAGCCTGTCGGAAATCTTTCTGCTCTACGGCCAGGCGGGCTACCGCCGCTACGAGCGGCGCTGCCTGGAGAACGTGGTGAAGAAAAACGAACGCGCGGTCATCGCCACCGGCGGCTCCATCGTGTCCGAGCCGGGGACCTACGACCTGTTGCTTTCGACCTGCCGCGCCGTGTGGCTCAAGGCGCAGCCCGAAGAGCACATGGCGCGCGTGGTGGCCCAGGGCGACACGCGTCCGATGACGGGAAACCGCGAAGCCATGGAAGACCTGCACCGCATCCTGCGCGGCCGCAACGCGCTCTACGGCCGCGCCGACGCGACCGTCGATACCGCGCACAAGAGCATCGAACAAAGCCTGCACCAGTTGCGCAAGGCTGTTGCAGCCTGAACCAGGAGATACCATGCAAGCACCCATGACCAAAGCAGCGGGCCCGGCACGCATCGGCTTCGACACCCACCCCGAACGCTACGCGCACTGGCGCATGAGCGTAGACGGCGCAATCGCCACGCTGTCGATGAACGTGAACGAGGACAAAGGGCTCAAGCCCGGTTACAAACTCAAGCTCAACTCCTACGACCTCGGCGTGGACATCGAGCTCTACGATGCCCTGAACCGAATCCGCTTCGAGCACCCCGGGGTGCGCTGCGTGGTCCTCACCTCGGCGCGCGAGCGCATGTTCTGCTCCGGCGCCAACATCTACATGCTGGGCCAGTCCAGCCACGGCTGGAAGGTGAATTTCTGCAAGTTCACCAACGAGACGCGCAACGGCATGGAGGACTCCAGCCGCAACGACGGGCTCAAGTTCCTCGCCGCGGTGAACGGCACCTGCGCCGGCGGCGGCTACGAGATCGCGCTCGCCTGCGACGAGATCCTGATGATCGACGACCGTTCCTCCACGGTGAGCCTGCCCGAGGTGCCGCTGCTGGGCGTGCTGCCGGGAACCGGCGGCCTCACCCGCATCACCGACAAGAGAAAAGTGCGGCGCGATCTGGCCGACGTGTTCTGCACGACGTCGGAGGGCGTTCGCGCCGACCGCGCCAAGGACTGGCGACTGGTAGACCACAGCGCGAAGCCGCAGGCGTTTGCGCAGGCGGTCCTGGACCACGCCGGGCGCCTGGCCGCGGCGAGCGATCGGCCGTCAGAGGCCAAGGGCATCGCCCTCACCCCGCTCAAGCGCGCGATCGACGCGAGCGGCTACCACTACGAATATGTGGATGCCGTCATCGACCGCGGCGCGCGCAGCGCCACGCTCACCGTTTCCGGACCGAAGCGGGCCGAACCCGATGCGATCGAAGGCATCCTCGCCGCCGGCGTCGCCTGGTGGCCGCTGCAAATGGCGCGCGAACTGGATGATGCGATTCTCATGCTGCGCACCAATGAACTTGAAATCGGCGCCTGGCTGCTGAAGACCCGCGGCGACATCGACAGCGTGCTCGCCGTGGACGCCGTCCTGGCCAAGCACCGCGCGCACTGGTTCGTGCGCGAAACCCTGGGTCTGCTGCGGCGTACGCTGGCGCGACTGGACGTATCCTCGCGCACCTTGTTCGCCATCATCGATAAAGGCTCCTGTTTTGCCGGAACCCTGGCCGAACTGGCGCTGTCCTCTGACCGCAGCTATATGCTGCAGTTGCCCGACGCGCCGGACCAGGCGCCGAGGATCACGCTGTCCGAACTCAACTTCGGCAGCTACCCCATGGTGAACCGCCTCACCCGGCTGACCACGCGTTTTTGCGAGCAGCAGGAACCGGTCGAGCAAGCGCGCCGGGTCATCGGCAAGAAACTCGACGCGCACGACGCGGCCGGGCTCGGCCTCGTGACCTTCACGCCGGACGATCTGGACTGGGACGAGGAAGTGCGCATTGCGCTGGAGGAGCGCGCCAGCCTTTCGCCCGATGCGCTCACCGGCATGGAAGCGAGCTTGCGATTCACCGGCGCCGAAACCATGGAGACGCGCATTTTCGCGCGGCTGTCGGCATGGCAGAACTGGATTTTCAACCGGCCCAACGCGGTCGGCGAGCACGGCGCGCTGAAGGTCTTCGGCACCGGCTCGAAGGCGAAATTCAACTGGGAAAGAATTTAGGAGAAAAAACATGGCAATCGACTACAGCGAAAAGATACCCAACAACGTCGAACTGTCCGGCAACAAGACGCTGCAGCGCGCGCTGGAGCACTGGCAGCCCGGCTTCCTCAACTGGTGGTCGGAAATGGGCCCGGACGAATCGAGCGACATCGACGTCTATTTGCGCACGGCCATCAGCGTCGAGCCGAAAGGCTGGGCGCATTTCGATTACGTCAAGATGCAGGACTACCGCTGGGGAATTTTTCTCGCGCCGGCCGAACCCGAGCGCAAGATCAATTTCGGCGAGCACCTGGGCCAGCCGGCGTGGCAGGAAGTCCCGGGCGAATACCGTTCCACCCTGCGCCGCATCATCGTCACCCAGGGCGACACCGAACCCGCTTCGGTGGAGCAACAGCGCCACCTCGGACTCACCTGTCCTTCGCTCTACGACCTCCGCAACCTGTTCCAGGTCAACGTCGAAGAAGGCCGTCACCTGTGGGCCATGGTGTATTTGCTGCACGCCCACTTCGGCCGCGACGGGCGCGAGGAAGGCGAAGCGCTGCTCGCGCGCCGCTCGGGCGACGCCGACAATCCGCGCATTCTCACCGCATTCAACGAGAAGACCCCGGACTGGCTTTCATTCTTCATGTTCACCTTCATCACCGACCGCGACGGCAAGTTCCAGCTTGCCGCGCTGGCCGAGTCCGGCTTCGATCCGCTTTCGCGCACCTGCAGGTTCATGCTGACCGAGGAAGCGCACCACATGTTCGTGGGCGAATCCGGCATCGCCCGCATCATCCAGCGTACCTGCGACGCGATGAAGGAGCACAAGACCGAGGACCCGGCCAGGTTGCGCGGCCTGGGCGTGATCGACCTGCCCACATTGCAAAAATACCTGAACTTCCACTACAGCGTCACCAGCGACCTGTATGGTTCCGAGATTTCGTCGAACGCCGCGTCGTTTTACGCCAACGGCCTCAAAGGCCGCTTCGAGGAGACCAGGCTCGCCGACGACCACAGGCTGCACGGCTCGGAGTACCCCTACATGGAAGTTGTCGGAGGCCAGATCGTGATCAAGCATGCTCCCGCGCTCACCGCGCTCAACGAGCGCCTGCGCGACGACTGGGTCGCCGACGTGCAGACCGGGCTCAACCGCTGGAACCGGATCCCGGAGAAAGCGGGCATAGCCTTCCGTTTCACGCTGCCGCACAAGGGTTTCCATCGCCGCATCGGGCTGTTCACCGAACACCACATCAGCCCCGAAGGAAAAATCCTGAGCGAAGCCGAATGGACGCGCCAACACGCTGCCTGGCTGCCCTCCGAAGAAGACCGGGCCTACGTGTGCTCGCTCATGGGCCGCGTGGCCGAGCCGGGCAAGTTCGCCAACTGGATCGCCCCGCCCGCGCGCGGCATCAACAACCAGCCGGCGGATTTCGAGTACGTGCGCTTCAACTAAGAAAATGAACGCACCGGCCGAACTCAAGCGCCAGCACCTCATCGATCCGGAGATCTGCATTCGCTGCAATACCTGCGAGGAGGCCTGTCCGGTCGATGCGGTCACGCACGATGCGCGCAATTACGTGGTGAAGTTCGAGCTGTGCAATTTCTGCAACGACTGCATCTCGCCCTGTCCCACCGGCGCCATCGATAACTGGCGCCGGGTGGCGCAGCCGTTCGGCCTCGACGAGCAGTTCTCCTGGGACGCGCTGCCGCCGGACACATCGCCCGAGATCGAAAGCGAGGGCGAGCTTCCGGAGGAAGTGCAGCGCATCACCGGCATCGCGACCCAGGGCCAGGGCGGGGCGGCCGGCCCGCCCTGGTCGGCGGCGCCCCCCTACCTCAACCTGTACACGCTGGCCAGGCCGGCAGTGGCGACCGTCGCCGGCAACTACCGTCTGACCGCGGCGGATACTTCGAGCGAAATCCACCACATCGTGCTCGACTTCGGCGCCACCGCTTTTCCCGTGCTCGAGGGCCAATCGCTGGGCATCGTTCCGTCTGGCGTGGACGCGGCCGGGAAGCCGCACCATATAAGGCTTTACTCGATCGCCAGCCCGCGTAACGGCGAGCGCCCCGGCTACAACAACCTTGCGCTGACGGTGAAGCGCGTCACCTCGGACCGCGACGGCAGGCCGGTGCGCGGGCTCGCTTCGAACTACCTTTGCGACCTCAAGAAAGGCGAGCAGGTCAGCGTGGTCGGGCCCTACGGCGCGAGCTTCCTCATGCCCAACCACCCGGGATCGAGCATCATCATGATCTGCACCGGCACCGGCTCGGCGCCGATGCGCGCCATGACCGAGCGCCGCCGCCGGCGCATGGAACTCAGGGAGGGCGGCGAGCTGTGGCTGTTCTTCGGCGCGCGCACGCCGGGAGAACTGCCCTACTGCGGGCCGCTGATGAAACTGCCGCAGGAACTGATCAACGTGAATCTGGCCTACTCGCGCCAGCCGGATGAGCCCAGGCAGTACGTGCAGGACCTGATCCGCGCGCGCGGCGACGATATCGCGCGCCTGCTCAAGGACGAGAACAGCTACATCTACATCTGCGGCCTGAAGGCCATGGAAGCCGGGGTGAACGAAGCCTTCGACTTCGTCTGCCGCAACCACGGCATAGATTGGTCCTGCGTGCTGCCGGAACTCAAGACGGCGAGCCGCTACCATGTAGAAACGTATTGACCCATTGCCCTCTCCTCTGCGGGAACCGAAACATGAGCATCATATGGTCAAGCCTTCGCGGCGAAGCTGGGCAGGGTGAGGTGCCAGTGGATAGCGGCGATCCTGGTGAGGAAAATCGCCGCCATGGCAAGCAGACTCGCGATCGGGCCCGCGATGCCGGCATGCAACAAGGCAATGAACACCATCGCCCCGGCCCAGGACGCGGTCGCGTACAGCTCGCCCGCGCCCGCGGCCCGCAGGCGCGATATTCGGATTCGCCTGCAACCATGTATGATTTTGCCTGTCTAATTCGCCGATTCTGACTACACCTTTCCCTGGAACCGAAAATTCGATGGCTGCGAAAATAGTAAAACCCGATACCGAATGGCGCAGGCAGCTCAGTGACGAGCAGTTCGAAGTCACGCGCCGCAAAGGCACCGAGCGTCCGTTCAGCGGCGGGTACAACGACTGCAAGGATACGGGCACCTATAACTGCATCTGCTGCGGCGCGCCCTTGTTCAGTTCGTCGCACAAGTTCGATTCCGGCTCGGGCTGGCCCAGTTATTGGCAACCCGTCGCGCCGGATGCGGTGAAGACTGCCGAGGACTACAGCCATCTCATGCAACGCACCGAGGCGGTGTGCGCAAACTGCGATGCCCACCTCGGGCATGTGTTCGATGACGGGCCCGAGCCCACCGGGCTGCGCTACTGCATCAATTCCGCATCGCTCAAACTTCAGAAATAGTCCGCGTGGTCAATGGGTTGCAGGATAGGCTCGGCGCGCCGGAAACGGCGGTGCAGGCGTTGCCGCCGGACCGCTTGCGGCATAGCGGGCGAAACGGTGCGGGCGCCCAAGCCTGTTATAATCCACGCCCATGAAATTTCTGTTCGATCTGTTTCCGGTCATCCTGTTCTTCATCGCCTTCAAGCTGCAGGGGATCTACGTCGCTACCGCGGTTGCGATTGGCGCCAGCTTTGCCCAGATCGGCTGGCTGTGGCTGCGCGGGCGCAAGATCGACGCGATGCTGTGGGTGAGCCTCGCCATCATCGTCGTGTTCGGCAGCGCCACCCTGCTGTTGCGCGACGAGACCTTCATCAAGTGGAAGCCGACGGTGCTGTACTGGATATTCGCGTCGGTGCTCAGCGGCAGCGCGCTGTTCTTCCGCAAGAACCTGATACGCGCCATGCTCGGCGAGCAGATCCGGCTGCCCGATCCGGCCTGGAGCAAGCTCAATTTCAGCTGGGTCGGATTTTTTGCCTGCATGGGTTTTCTCAACCTCTACGTGGCCTTCAACTTTCCCACCGACACCTGGGTCAATTTCAAGCTGTTCGGCGGCATGGGCCTGATGCTGGCATTCGTGATCGGGCAAGGGCTGTTTCTGGCCAAATACGTGGAACAGAACGAATCCAAGTGAGGCGTGCATGAATGTCGCCCTTGCCATCGAGCAAAAGCTGGCCGCGCTCGAGCCCAGCCGGCTGGAACTCAGCGACGACAGCGCCCTGCATGCCGGACACGAAGGCGCCAAAGGCGGTGGCGGCCATTACTCGCTCACCATCGTTTCGCCGCAGTTCTCGGGCAAGAACACAGTGGCGCGCCACCGCCTGATCTATGCCGCCCTCGGCCCCATGATGCAGCAGCAAATCCACGCGCTCGCCATCCGCGCCTACGCGCCGGAGGAGCCGAAACATCTTTCACAACCGTAGCAAACCAAAAGGAACAACCATGCAGCCCACACTCTCCCGCCTGACTCTGGCTCTATTCGTCGCACTAGCGGTACCTGGCCTCGCCCTGGCGCAGGCCGGCGCCGCAAGCGCCAAGGTCGCGACCGTCAACGGCGTCGCCATCTCCAAGAACAGGGTGGATGCCGTCGTGCGCGCCCAGGAGGCGCAGGGGCAGAAGGATACGCCGGAACTGCGCGCGGCGATTCGCGATCGCCTGATCACGCTGGAAGTCGTTGCGCAGGAAGCCACGCGCAAGGGCCTGGGCAAGAGCCCCGACACCGTGAGCCAGATCGATCTCGCGCGCACCAACATCCTGACGCAATCCTTTCGCAACGATTATTTCAAGAAGCACCCGGTGAGCGATGAAGCGTTGAAGGCCGAGTTCGAAAAACTCAAGTCGCAGATGGGCGACAAGGAATACAAGGCGCGCCACATCCTGATGGAAAAAGAGACCGAAGCAAAAGAGATCATCGAGAAACTGAAGAAAGGCGAGAAATTCGAGGAACTGGCGAAAGCCTCCAAGGATCCCGGCTCCAAGGACCGCGGCGGCGACTTGGACTGGAATCTGCCGGGCGGTTTCGTCAAACCCTTCTCCGACACCATGGTGAAGCTGGAAAAAGGCAAATACACCGAGACGCCGGTGCAGTCCCCGTTCGGCTGGCATGTGATCCAGCTCGAGGACGTGCGTCCCGCGAAATTCCCGGACTTCAACGAAATCAAGCCCAACCTGCAGCAGCGCATGCAGGAAGCGATGTTCGAGAAGGCGGTGACCGAACTGCGCGCCAAGGCCAAGGTCGAGTAGGCGGCCGTTTCAGAATTACCGAAACGGCCCCTGACCCAGGGGGACATGAGGGGATGCATCCCCTCATTTTGCAGCGTGCTCCGAGGCCGCGGCTAGCCCTTCGCGCCGACCTTGCTTTCCAAACCTTTCTGCAACAGATCGGCCACCACCTCGTTCAACCCGGTCTGGCGCGCCTGCGCCAGCGCCTGGACCTGTTTCACCAGATCGCCGTTGAGCTTGACCGCAAACGGCACCAGTCCGAGCGCTTGGTCGAGCTTGCGCTGTTCGCGCCGCTCCATTGGGAGGCCCGCATCCTTGCCGAAACGGCCGGGCGTGCCGAACCGGTTCACGCTGCTGTTGATCTTCAGACCCTTGTTCTTTTCCAGGTCGGTTTTTTTCATGTTTGCCTACCTCAGTTGTAACGACGCGGGATTTTACGCAGTCTTGAGGCATTGCGCTCGGCAAATTGCACCCTGCCTGGTTTGGCCTCAGTCGACGGCCGCCGGCGCGCGCCGAACGCCGCAAACCGGTCCCGAACTGTTTGACCCAGATCAAAGCCCATCCGGCGCATGACCTCTACAGTAGTTACCCTATGCGACCCAAGAACTTTTTGCAAACCCGTTAGCCCGACCCGGATCGTGTCCATTCCAGAATTGGTCTGCCCGGCGGGCAACCTGCCCTCGCTCAAGACGGCCGTGGACAACGGCGCCGATTGGGTCTACATGGGCTTCAAAGACGAGACCAACGCGCGCAATTTCGCCGGCCTCAACTTCGATGCCGCGAGCGCGGGCGAGGGCCTGCGCTACGCCCATGCGGCCGGCGCGAAAATGCTGCTCGCCATCAATACCTTCCCGCAGGGGCAGGCCGCGCCGCGCTGGCAGCGCGCCATCGACGGCGCCGCCGACCTCGGCATAGACGCGGTGATTCTGGCGGACGCCGGCCTGATGCGCTACGCGGCCGAGCGCCATCCGCGATTGCGGCTGCACCTGTCGGTGCAGACTTCCGCCACCAATTACGAGGCGATCAATTTCTACCACGAGCGCTTCGGCATCTCGCGCGCGGTACTGCCGCGCGTGCTTTCGCTGGCCCAGGTCGCCGACGTGGTGAAAAACACGCCGGTGCCGATCGAAGTGTTCGGCTTCGGCAGCCTGTGCGTGATGGTCGAGGGACGCTGCGCGCTGTCATCCTACGTCACCGGCGAATCGCCCAATACCCGCGGCGTGTGCTCTCCGGCCAAGGCGGTGCGCTGGGAGAAGCATGGCGAAACGCTGGACGCCAGGCTGAACGGCATCCTGATCGACCGCTTCGCCGCGGGGGAGAACGCCGGCTATCCGACCTTGTGCAAGGGCCGCTTCAACGTCGAGGACGAAACCTATTACGCCATCGAAGAGCCCTCCAGCCTCAACGCGATGGCGCTGCTGCCGGAATTGGCGAACATCGGCATCGCGGCAATCAAGATCGAAGGCCGCCAGCGCAGCCCGGCGTATGTCGCGGCAGTCACGCGAATCTGGCGCGCCGCGATCGATGCGCACGCGCGGAACCCGGCGCGGTTTGCCGTGCAGGCCGACTGGGCGAACGGCCTCGCCCGCGTGGCCGAAGGCCAGCAACATACGCTTGGCGCTTATCACCGCAAATGGAAATGAAGCTCAGCCTGGGCCCGGTGCTGTATTACTGGATGCGCGAAGCGCTGATGGATTTCTACGCCGGCATCGCCGACTCGGGCGTCGACATCGTCTATCTGGGGGAAGTGGTGTGCTCGCGCCGGCACAACCTGCGCCTGGACGACTGGCTCGGGCTCGCGCGCGATTTGAGCGCCGGCGGCAAACAGGTAGTGCTGTCTTCGCAGGCCCTGATCGAATCCGAATCGGACCTGAAGGCCCTGCGCCGCATCGCCGCCAACGGCGATTTCACCGTCGAGGCCAATGAAATGGGCGCGGTGCGCCTGCTCACCGGGCGCGTACCCTTCGTCGCCGGGCCGCACCTGAACATATACAACAACGAAACGCTGGCCTGGTTCGCCGAGCTCGGCGCGACCCGCTACGTGCTGCCGCTGGAGCTCTCGCGCGACACCCTGCGCGAATTGCAGGCGCAGCGCCCTGAAGGCATGCAAACCGAAGTGTTCGCCTATGGCCGCATGCCGCTCGCGTTCTCCGCGCGCTGCTTCACCGCGCGCCACCACGACCTGCCCAAGGACGACTGCCAGTTCCGCTGCCTCGACGATGCCGACGGCCTCGCGCTGCAAACACGGGAACACACGCCGTTCCTGACGCTGAACGGCATACAGACGCAATCGGCGCTGGTGTACGACCTGTCGGATTCGATCGAGGAACTGCGCAGCCTCGGCGTCGACGTCGCACGCATCTCGCCGCAGTCGACGAACATGCTGGCTATCATCGAGAGCTTCCGCGAGCGCTGCGCCGGACGTCCCGGCGCCTCGCTCGACGGCCTGCGCGTCGCCCCGCCCTGCAACGGCTACTGGTACGGCGTGCCCGGCATGGAATACCGGGCACCGGCATGAACGCAGCGCCCCCGCTGCTGCCCGCACGCCTCGCCGGCCTCGTCAGCCGCCTGCCGCAATGGCCGCCCTCGGCCGTGCTGTGCGCCGGACTCAATTTGCTGTTCCTGCCGACCCTGGACCAGGATACGAAAAAACGCCTGATGGGCCGCATCGTTTCCATCCAAGTGAGCGATGCCGGCCTGGACGGCCGCATCAGCCTTACCGCGTTTGGATTCCTGCCCGCGCTGCGCAGCCCGCCCGAGGTCACGATCCGCGCCTGCGCCTGGGACTACTATCGCTTGGCGCGCCGCCTGGAAGATCCGGACACCCTGTTTTTCTCCCGCCGCCTCACTATCGACGGCGACACCGAACTCGGCTTGCTGGTCAAGAACGCGCTCGATGCGATCGACTGGAGCCGCCTGACCGGGCGGCTGGGACCGGTGATCGAACGGCTGCGCCGGCTGGCCGAGAGCCGCGGCACGCGCCACAAACCCTCTCTGTAACACTACTTTTGGCGGCGATCTCTCGCCGTGCACACGACGACGCGTTACCCTCGACCCTGATCTGCCGTTCGGGATGCCGATAGCAGACCCGCAATTCAGCGCCGCTTCCGTGTAGCCATTACCCCCCGCTCGGGTGGGCCGATCCATCGCCATCGGATTTGTGATCTTGTGATTTTCGGCCTTGCAAGGTTTCAAGGTCCGTTGGTTCAAAAACTTACGCCTCGAAAAACCAACTAACATCGTTCGCACGTTTGTGCAGTCATCCGATCACCTTGTTTTTGTGTATTTTTTCCGCCAGGCGTAGACTGCCCTTAGTTGTTATACGGCTTTTCGGCAAATCATTAAACGTTGAACTAAACCGCTGACGCGGTGGTAGAGGGATCTACCGCCGCGTTGTTGTTTTCAGAGGTTCTCTGTCATCCGCCGCTGCGTACGCAAGTGGTGATCGGCCGTCCTACCCTCTCCTACGGGAATGTTCCCGATTTCGACAAGGAGAGAGAGATGACCGAGTTGCGCAATCGGATGGACGAGGCGATGGTGCTGCGTGGGTTTTCCCTCCGCACGCGCGAGTCCTACCTGGCCTGCGTGCGGGCGTTGGCGAAGCACTACCGGCAGCCACCGGACGTACTCGACGGGCGGGGGATCCAAGCCTATCTGCTGCACCTGATCACCGAGCGCAAGCTCGCCTACGCCAGCGTCAATCAGGCTTCCTGTGCTTTTCGCTTCTTGTTCGGCACGGTGCTGCGCTGGCCCGAGGTTCGCTTCGACATCCCGATGGCCAAGGTGCCCAAACGCCTGCCGCAGATTCTGTCGCGTGAGGAAGTCGCGCGCCTGATCGACGCGAGCGCAACGCTACGCGGGCGCACGCTGCTCACCACTACCTACGCCGCAGGACTGCGCGTGTCCGAGGTGTGCGCCTTGCAACTCGCCGACATCGAGAGCGCGCCTGACCGCATGTGCCTCAAGGTGCGCCAAGGTAAGGGCGCTCAAGATCGCTATACGCTGCTCTCGCCGCGCCTGCTCGACACGCTGCGCCGCTACTGGCGCGATCAGCGACCGCGCACTTGGCTCTTTCCCAACCGTTCGTGCACCGCTCCGATCGATATCAATACAGCACAACGGATCTATTGCGCCGCCCGCGACGCCGCCGGCATTGCCCGCGAAGGCGGGATCCACAGCTTGCGCCATGCATTCGCCACGCACCTGATCGAGGCCGGCGTTGATTTGCCGACCGTGCAGCGACTCCTCGGCCACGGTCACATTTCGACGACCATGCGCTACGTGCATCTGGCGCGCACGCGTCTGACCGGCACCCCCTCACCGCTGGAACTACTCAAGCCGCTCGTGCACTAAGCGCACCGGCGTGGGTAGCAAAGCCCCCAGGCCGGGCCTGGCCGAGGTGCTGCGCCGTCACGGCCCGGCTTATCTCACCAGTCATCCCCTGTCGTTTGCCAAGGCGAAGGTCTGGCGCGCCATCCTCGCGTGCCGCACCGCCGCCTTGGGCGGCCATGTGGAAATTTGCGATACCTGCGGCACGACGCGCCATGTCTATCGCTCCTGCCGCAACCGTCATTGCCCGCTGTGCCAGACGCGGGCCAAGGAAGCCTGGCTCGCGGCGCGGCGGCGCGAGGTGTTGCCGGTGCCCTATTTCCACCTGGTGTTCACCTTGCCGCACGATCTGAATGGACTCATCGGGCAGTGTCCACGAGCGCTCTACGAAATGCTCTTCGGCGCGGTCTCGGCGACGCTCACCGAGTTCGCGGCGAACCCGCGCTGGCTCGGCGGCACGCCCGCCTTCTCGCTCGTGCTGCATACGTGGAAGCAGGATCTGGGGCGGCATGTGCATGCGCATGCCCTGATGGCCGGCGGGGCGCTGACGGCGGCCGGGGATTGGGTGGCGGCCAAACGCGGCTTTCTATTTCCGGTCAAGGCGCTGTCCAAGGTCTTCCGGGGCAAGTTCGTCGCCGCACTGAAGGCCGCCCACCTAGGCGGCAAACTGCAGCAGGCGGGGCTCGCCGATCGCGCGTGGCGCGATCTCTTGGCCCGACTGTACGTTCATGATTGGGTGGTCTATGCCAAACAGCCGCTGGGCGGTCCGGCGCAGGTGCTCGATTATCTGGGCCGCTATACGCATCGGGTGGCGATCTCCAACGAGCGCATCCTGGACATCAGCGCAGACACGGTGAGTGTGCGCGTGCGCGATTCGGCCCATGGAAACCGCAGGCGCACGCTCAGTGTGCCGGCGCAGACCTTCATCGAACGCTTCTTGTTGCACGTGCTGCCCAAGGGCTTCAAGCGCATTCGCCACTACGGGCTGCTCGGCCCGGCCGGCAAGGCGGTGAAACTAGCGCAGGCGCGCACGGCGCTCTCGGTGCCACCACCCGATCCGCTCGTCGTGGAGTCTGTCGAGGCCTTCATGCACCGCATCGACCGGATCGAGTGGTCGCGCTGCCCGCACTGCGGCAATGGCCGGTTCGTGCCGACGGCGCCAATTGCACCCGCGCCGGTGCGCTTATTGCATCTGCGGGGACCGCCGTGAGAGCCCGGATGCGCTCCCGATTCTTCTGTCGCGCTTTTGGCGGTGGCCTACGCCAGGAGTGCGCTCGGCCCTTTGGCACAGTTCGCACGATCCAGGCGCTCGCGCGCGCTTGTGCGCAGACTTCACCACCGTTCTTGTGCGTCGCAAATGCTTGCGTGCACCTCATCGGGCGGCCTCATCGCCATACCAGACGATTGACTCCCGCCCCCGCTCGCTTACAATCCCCATAACCACCGCCGACTTGGCGGTTCAGTCCAACGAGGTTTATCCGCCGCCATCGCCGCCGCGGCAGGATTCAACGTTCGTTAGAGTTCGCGATAACCACCTCCTCTGCGCCATACGGTCATATGGCTCATGGCCCATATTTGTGCTAACCTTCTTTCATGGCAAAGACCCGGTTCGAGTGGGACACGAAAAAGGACCAGGAAAACCAGGACAAGCACGGCGTTGCGTTCGGCGTAGCGCAGTTCGCTTTCGCCGATCCAAAGCGCGTGATAGCCGAGGATCTTTCGCATAGTTCAAATGAGAAGCGGCACTTTTGTTTCGGCCTTGTCGAAGATGGAGTTCTTACGGTCAGGTTCGTTTATCG
>Ga0209212_1006150_pt1 | contig 13887 bp, 10 predicted proteins | sample RifGroC2_FD_183996 | JGI IMG/M metagenome (GOLD analysis project Ga0209212, IMG submission 183996) | Groundwater microbial communities from Rifle, Colorado, USA - Groundwater C2 (SPAdes) (version 2) | ecosystem: Environmental > Aquatic > Deep subsurface > Groundwater | place: Rifle, Colorado... | reverse complement strand
CCGGGTCTCCCTGATCGGCGAGGTCCGCCTTCCCGGCTGGTACAACGTCTCCTCCCTCCACACCGCCCTGCAGGTCCTGTCGATGGCCGGCGGGGTGAAGGACATCGGAACGCTCCGCCGCATCGAGGTCCGCCGCGGCAACCGGGTCGCGGAGACGATCGACCTGTACGATTTCCTCCTCAAAGGGGAGACCGGCTCCGACACGCGGCTCCTGTCGGGCGACACGATCTTCGTCCCGGTAGTGGGAACGTTGGCGGCCCTCACGGGCGAAGTGCGGCGCCCCGCCATCTATGAGCTGGGCCGGGAGAAAACGGTCCTCGACCTCATCGGGATGGCCGGCGGCTTCACCCCTTCGGCCTTCAAGCGGCGCGTCCAGGTGGAGCGGCTGGAGAGCCACCAGGCCAAGATCGTCCTCGACGTGGACGCCGAGGAGCTGGAAAAGAGCGGCAAGGCGTTCGACCTGTCCGACGGCGACATCGTCCGGGTGCTCCCGATTCTGATAGCGGACGTGAACGCCGTGAACCTCGAAGGGAACGTCGTCCGCCCCGGCAAGTACGAGCTGAAACCGGGGATGACGGTCGGCTCCCTGCTCCCCGATGTCGGCGCCTTCCTCCCCGAGACGTACTTCGACTACGCGCTCCTTACGCGCCTGGTCCCTCCCGACCTGCGGAAGGAGATCGTGCCCGTAAACCTTCGGGCGATCGTGCTGGAGGGGAAAAAAGACGCCGACGTCCCCTTGAAGGCGCAGGACACCCTCACCGTCTACAACCGGTCCGCCTTCCGCGACACGCAGAAGGTGACGATCTCCGGCGAGGTCCGCCGCCCGGGCGCGTTCGACCTGAAAAAAGGTTCCCGCGTCAGCGACCTGGTGAAACTGGCCGGCGACCTGACGAAGGTTTCCTGGCTCCCGCGCGCCGAGGTGGTGCGCATCGACGAGAAGATGCGCACCTTCCGCACGATCTACTTCGACCTCGGCAAGGCGATGGCGGGGGACGAGAAAGAGAACCTGGTCCTGGAGGACGAGGACCAGGTGCGCGTCCACTCGCTTTGGGAAACCCAGTACAAGAAGTCGGTGTCCGTCGCGGGCGACGTGAACAACCCGGGCGAGCAGATACTTACCGAGGGGATGCGCCTGTCCGACCTCCTCTTCAAGGCCGGCGGGTTCAGGGAGAGCGCCTACACGAAGGAAGCGGAGCTGGTCCGGCGGCAACTGTCCGACAACGGGGTGCTGATGATGACCGAGGCGATTATCGTCCACCCCGATAAAGTCCTCGCCGGGGAGAAGGATGCGGATCTTCCGCTTCGTCCGTTCGACCAGCTGACCGTCCGTCCCATCCCGACGTGGGGACTCAAATACGACCGCACGGTGACCGCTTCGGGCGACCTGCGGGCCCCGGGCGAGTTCGTTTTGACGGCCGGGATGAAGTTGTCGGACCTCCTGTTCCGTGCCGGCGGGTACAAGAAGAGCGCCTACACGAAGGAGGCGGAGTTGGTCCGCCGGGAGGTCACCCCGCAGGGGGATCTCGTCAAGACGCAGACGCTCACGGTTTACCCCGAAAAGGCCGCTGGAGGCGACAACGCGGCGAACGTGCCGTTGCGGGAGTACGACCTCCTCGTCGTCCACCAGATTCCCGACTGGTCCGAGAAGATCCAGGTGACGCTCTCCGGCGAGGTGCAGTTCCCCGGGACATACGCGGCGGCCAAAGGGGAGCGGCTGGGTTCGGTCATAGAGCGCGCCGGCGGGTTCACGAAGGACGCGTATCTCAAGGCAGCCCAGTTCACCCGTGCATCCACCCAGAAGACCCAGCAGGAGGCGATCGACAAGCTGATCGAGGACCTCGAGATGGAAGTGGCGCAGAAGGGCCAGCAGGTGAGCGGAGCGCTGGATAAGGAGGATGTCGAGGCGAACCGGGAGTTGGTCGCCTCCCGCCGCGCCCTCATCGCGCAGCTGAGGAAAACCCGGGCCAAGGGACGCGTCATCATCCGTCTGGCCGACACCGGAAGGGTCGCCGGGACTCTGGCGGACGTCCTCCTGGAGAATGGCGACCAACTTGAAGTGCCAAAGAAGATGAACGTGGTCAACGTGGTGGGCCGCGTCTACAACCCCACGGGCGTGGTGTTCGATCCGGCCCGCGACTCGGTGGGGTACTACCTCCGGCTGGTCGGCGGCCCCACGGAGAGCGCGGACCGCGACCACATCTTCCTGCTCAAGGCAGACGGCTCGGTGGTGACGCGGGAGACCGCGGACACCGGCTTCTTCTCCTTCGCGGGTGGCGGGTTGATGAGTGCCCGGGTGGAGCCGGGCGACTCGATCCTCGTCCCCGAGAAACTGGTCCAGACGCGCCTGATGAAGGATGTGAAGGACATCACCCAGATCCTGTACCAGATCGCCGTCACCGCCGGCGTGCTGATCGTGGCGTTTTGATGGCGACCGTGGATGAGCGCTCCCCCATGGATTACCGCGAAGACGAAATTGACCTGGGGATATATTTTGCGATCCTGCGCAAGGTTTGGTGGAAGGTCGCCCTGCTTTCTCTGGCGGTGGGTGTAGCCACGCTCCTCTACATGTTCACAAAGCCGAACATCTACCAGGCGACTGCAGTCATCACCCCCTCCATCGATGAAAAGAAGCAGAATCCCGCCTTGGGAGCACTTGCTTCATTTGGGGTAACTATCGGCGGCCCATCCAGTGTTGAAGATCTGGAATCCCTCTTCAAAAGCAACGACCTCGCCGTTCGGGTTTTCAGGAAATACAATCTGTGGCCGATCGTCCTTGCGGACAAGTTCGATCCCGCGACTGGAAAGGTAAAAACTGCGTGGACGGACCGTCTATTCGGTAATGAGAAGGGACCGCCGAAGCCACCTGGCGACTGGGACGCCATACGCACGGCGAAGGATCGTCTGAATGTTTTCGTCAACAAGAAGAACGGAACAGTTACCGTTTCCTTTGAATCTCCCTCTGCGGAGGGTTCCGCAAATATCGTGAAGCATTACCTCGATGAAGGGAAAAGCCGTCTCCAGGAAGAGGCACTAGACCGTGCGGTCAGGAACAAAAGATTTATTGAGGAGCAGATCGGGAAGACGGTCGATGCTTTAACCCGGGATCGTCTCTACTCACTCTACGGACAGGAAGTGGAACGGGAGATGATGGCTCGGAACCGGGAGCAATTTGGGTTCAAGGTCATCGATTCCGCCCGTATTCCAGACAGGAAATCGAAACCGAGTAGGGGGTTCGCCGCTCTCAAGGCCACCTTGTTTGCCTGGTTCGCATTTAACTTATATTTTTTCGCCAAGGATCGGCGCAAGCGGACCAAGGTAATTGAATCCGTGTAAGGAACGAAACCTCGGAGGGATTCTGCAGCGATGAAAAGAGTCTCAGTAGTCATACGTAGTTACAACGAGGAACAACACATTGGTCGCCTGCTGGCGGGCATTCTGCAGCAGACGGTACAAGATGTGGAGATTATTGTCGTTGACTCGGGGTCTACTGATGCGACGCTTTCTATTGCTAAGCGCTACCCGGTAAAGATCCTTTCCATCCGGCCGGAGGAATTCTCGTTTGGGCATTCTCTTAACATTGGCTGCAAGGCGGCCACCGGAGAGTTCATTGTTATTGCCAGCGCCCATATTTATCCATTGTACAAGGATTGGATAGAGCAACTGGTGGCACCTATGGCTGACCCGAAAGTTTCCGTGGTTTATGGAAAGCAACGCGGGAACGAGACAACCAAGTATTTTGAGCGCCAAGTATTTGACAGGTGGTTCCCTGAAAAGTCCAACCCGAATCAGGATCATCCATTTTGCAATAATGCCAACGCAGCCATCCGGAGATCTTTGTGGGAGAGAATCCCCTATGATGAGGAGCTCACGGGGCTTGAAGATATCGACTGGGCAAAGCGGGTAATGAAGTTGGGTTACAAGGTAGCCTATTCTGCGACAGCTGAGATAGTGCATGTTCACGATGAATCACCGCAACGCATTTACAACCGCTATCGGCGCGAGGCTATTGCCATGAAGTGCATTTTCCCTCAAGAACGCTTCAGCTTGTGGGACTTCATGCGTCTGTTCATTGGCAACGTAGTCTGTGATGTTTACAGAGCCGTTCATGAACGTGTTTTATGGCGAAACTTAACAGGTATTTTTGCCTTCAGGTTCATGCAGTTTTGGGGGACCTATCGGGGGTTTGCTCAACGTGAGCCGGTCAATATCCAACTTGCAAAAACATTTTATTATCCGAATGGTTTTGTAACTTCAAAGGCGGAGCCATCTACGGCAAATCAAGAGCGCTGCGTAGAATATTCAGTAAAATCATAAGATAATTATTGCCTAATTTTTCGCAGGGGATGGCCCAATAAACTTAATGGACATCACTGTATCGTTACGTGAGAAAAAGTCGGCGTGGTCTAAAAGGTTATGGGTAAATCAATGAGTTGGAAAGTCTTGATAACAGCACCGTATATGCAGCCGGTGATTGATCGTTTCCGCCATGTACTCATTGAAAATGATGTCGAGATTATCCTGCCGCCCGTCAACGAACGATTCGAAGAAACAGACCTTCTGCAGTGTATCAGTGATATTGATGGTGTTATATGCGGCGATGATCGTTTTTCGGAACGCGTGCTTCTGAAAGCAAAAAAACTTAAAGTAATCTCCAAATGGGGAACAGGCATTGACTCAATCGATAAAGCTGCCTGCAACCAACTCGGTATCGCTGTACATAATACTCCCAATGCCTTCAGTGAGCCGGTGGCAGATTCGGTCTTAGGCTACATGCTGTGCTTTGCCCGTAATCTGCTCAATATGGACCGGCGGATGAAGGAAGGCATGTGGCACAAGGTCCCTTCGCGAGCGCTCCGCGAATGTACCCTGGGTGTTGTCGGGATAGGAAATGTAGGCAAAGCAGTTGTGCGGCGAGCATGCGCCTTCGGGATGCGTATTTTGGGAAACGACATCGTCGAGATACCCGCCGATTTCCAATCAAAAACAGGCATCCAGATGGTCACCAAGGAGGTCTTGCTGCCTCAGGCTGATTTTATCAGCCTGAACTGCGATCTGAACCCCACCAGCTATCATCTGATCGGCGATGTCCAGTTTGCCTTGATGAAAACCGATGCAGTGGTCATTAACGCGTCACGCGGTCCGGTCATTGATGAATCATCTTTGATCAAGGCTCTCCAAGAAAAGCGTATTGCAGGCGCGGCATTGGATGTATTTGAGTTTGAACCGTTGCCGCCAGACAGCCCGCTAAGGAAGATGGACAATGTTCTGCTTGCGCCTCACAATTCCAATAGTAGCCCTGAAGCATGGGAACGGGTACATTGGAATACAATAAACAATTTGTTGGACGAATTGAGAAAAAAGTGAGCACGAAACGTGTGGTGTTGATAACAGGCGTCGCCGGTGGTATAGGCCGTGCCACGGCGCAGGTATTTGCCGAAGCCGGCTGGTACGTGGCAGGTGTTGACAGGCAGCATATGAGCGGAATGCCGACCGTCGCACATTTTATCCAAGCCGACATATCGGACCTCGATGCACCGGAACGGATCTTTGGTGAGCTTGATTGCCGAGTGGGGCAATTGGATGCTTTAATCAATAATGCAGCCATCCAGATTTGCAAACCGATTTTAGAAACAACACATGAAGATTGGGAAGCGATCATGGCTACCAATGTGAGATCCGTCTTTTTTTGTGTGCGCGCCGCGTATTCGCTGCTGAAGAAAAATGGTGGAGCAATTGTCAATGTCAGTTCGGTGCACGCGATAGCTACGTCGGCAGGAATTGCTGCGTATGCCGCCAGCAAGGGCGCGCTATTGGCCCTGACGCGGGCGATGGCCTTGGAATTTGGCCCCGATCATATCCGGGTCAATGCCATCATCCCCGGCGCTATAGAAACATCAATGCTTTATGCAGGTCTTGGCCGTGGTCGTGTCGAAGGGAATACCACTGCGGGCCTAATAAGTGATCTTGGGAAAAAGCATGTTATGGGTCGAGTGGGACGTCCAGATGAAATTGGCAAGGCAATCCTGTTTCTTGCCGACAATGATAAATCATCATTTATGACTGGCCAAGCCCTGATTGTCGACGGCGGAGCGACTGCAAGGTTGAGTACCGAATGAGTGCGTCTTAAGAGATATTTCATTTTGCCAATAACAAAATGAAGGGATTTGAGTGATTTGGAAATAATCTGCATTATACCCGCGCGGGGCGGTTCCAAGGGAATTCCAGATAAAAACATTACCGATTTTTGCGGGAAGCCTCTGCTGGCGTGGTCTATCCTTCAGGCCCAGAATGCGAAAAACGTTCAAGATGTATATGTGACATCCGATAGCGATCATATCCTGAGCATTGCCGAAAACCACGCGGCAAAAATCATCAGGAGACCTGATGAACTATCCACAGATACGGCCACGTCGGAATCTGCCCTTCTGCATGCCATTGATACGATTGAATCAGATGGCAGAAAAGTAGATCTGGTTGTTTTTCTACAGGCGACGTCTCCTCTGAGGGAACCCAGAGACATTGATGGGGCAATAGAAAAGCTCGTCAAGGAACAGGCGGATTCCCTGTTTTCCTCGGCGAAGTTGGAAGACTTCTTTATTTGGGAAAAGTCGGATCAGGGGTTAGTGAGTCTGAATTATGATTATCAACGGCGGTTGCGACGACAGGATATAAAACCCCAGTACGTAGAGAACGGTTCGATATACATTTTTAAACCGGAAATCCTCCGGGAGCACAACAATCGCTTGGGTGGGCTCATAGCCACCTATGAAATGGATTTCTGGAAAACATGGGAGATAGATTCTTTAGAAGACAAGGCCTTATGCGAGTGGTACTTCGGAACTCGTATTTTGAAAATGGCTTGTTCCTCATCGGTTGCCCGGATTGACCTGATTGTCTATGACTTCGACGGTGTCATGACGGATAACCGGGTGTTGACACTTCAAGACGGTACTGAAGCGGTCTTTTCCAACCGCGCCGATGGCTTGGCCGTCAACATGATAAAGGAAATGGGGATTCCCCAGATCATCCTGTCCACCGAGGAAAATCACGTAGTTGAAGCCCGGGCGAGGAAAATCGGCATACCTGCGATCCATGGGGTTGATGACAAACTCAATGTATTGCGTGCCTATTGCGCAGAGCATCGGATAGATATGAAGAATGTTTTATATGTCGGAAATGATGTCAATGATCTGGAAGCGATGAAAGCCGTCGGAATATCGGCAGCGCCAGCGGATGCACATCCTGCGGTGAAGAACATCGCAAAGATCATTCTGAATGCTCCGGGAGGCGCCGGGGTAGTAAGGGAATTGGCGGATATTCTGAAAGAAGGAGGGCGAACATTGCATGGATGAATTTTATCGGGATATTGATCTTCCGTTTGTCATCGCGGAAATTGGTATCAATCACAACGGGGATGTTGATATCGCGAAAAAACTGATCGACATGGCGAAGAGCGCCGGCTGCAATGCCGTGAAATTCCAGAAGCGTACGATAGATATTGTCTATAAAAAAGAATACCTGGATAGCCCCCGCCAGAGTCCTTGGGGGACGACCCAGAGAGAGCAGAAGGAAGGATTGGAATTCAGTAATAAGGGATATGATGACATTGATCGTTACTGCAAAACCATCGGCATACCCTGGTTTGCCTCTGCATGGGATGAGGAAAGCCAGAAGTTTTTGCGACAATATGATTGTCCATACAACAAAATCGCCTCCCCCATGTTGACGCATATTCCGTTGTTGAAACAGGTTGCGGAAGAAAAGAAACCGACGTTCATCTCCACGGGGATGAGTGATTTTGGTCAGATTGATCGGGCCGTGAATATTTTCAGGGAAGCCGGTTGTCCCTTTACCCTGCTTCATGCCGTATCCACGTATCCCTGCACAGACGAGGATTGCAACCTGAATATGATCCCTGTTCTCAAGGAACGATATAAATGTCCGGTCGGATACAGCGGCCATGAAGTCGGCGTGTTGCCTTCTGTTGTTGCTGCGGTATTTGGTGCCGTCGTCCTGGAAAGACACATTACCCTGGACCGCGCCATGTACGGCAGCGATCAGGCGGCATCGCTGGAAAAAAGAGGGTTCGAATTGATGGTCCGGGACGCAAGGCTTGTATCTGTTGTTCTGGGTTCGGGGGAAAAGAAAGTCATCGCATCTGAACGTAAGTCACAGATTAGTCTTCGCTATTTCGTGGAAGGATGAATATGGCACAGCCTGTCCAGGGAAGACTTGTATATTTCAACGGGGATTTCATCCCTGAGCGCGAGGCGAAGGTCTCCATATTCGACTCGGCTCTGATGTTTGGCGACATGGTTTTTGAGATGACCCGCTCGTTCAACAAGAAGCAATTCAGGTTGCGCGAACATCTTGACCGTCTCTACGCCTCCATGAAATACGTGCGTATTCCCATCATGATGACGATGGACGAGATGGAGCAGGCCGTTTACAAGACCATCGAGGTGAATGACCCAGTTTTTTTGCAAGATGATGAGCATCGCATCATGATTGATGTCAGCAGGGGGATCTTGTCGATCTATGAAGATGCCGTGGGGCTCCACAAAGGTCCAAATGTAATTATCGCCGATTTCCCCTTGCGATGGACCGTCGCCGGTATGGGGAAGTTGTTTGATGAGGGCATCAATGCCGTTATCCCATCCCAAAGAGCGATCCCGGCGACGCTGCTGGAGCCGAAAGTAAAAAATCGCAGCCGCCTCCATTACCTGATGGCGAATATCGAAGTATCCAATTATGAGGGCCGAAACAATTGGGCGTTATTGCTCGATCCGGATGGGTTTATCGCGGAAGGAACAGGCGACAATTTCTTCATCGTGAAAGACGGCAAGATCATTACCCCGGAACCACGGAACATCCTGCGGGGGATCAGCCGCGCGTATATCTTTGAATTGGCGCAACAGCTCGATCTGCCGTGCGTGGAACGCAACATGGAACCTTACGATGTCATCACCGGGGATGAAGCTTTTATGACAGGCACCCCATTCTGCCTGCTGCCGGTTACCGCGTTGAATAATGTCCCGATTGGAGCCGGTAAAATGGGGCCGATCACCAGGCGACTTCTGGATCAATGGAGCGCCAACGTTGGCGTGGACATCGAGATGCAGATCAAAGGATGGGATGAACAAAAAGGGGCCTCCGTTGGTTCCGGACCGACACCGTATTCTTTCAAAAAGAAATGAGCAGGGAAAAATGATAGATATCGGCATCATGCAAGGGAGTCGAATCTTCACCTTATTCGACTGTCCGAAAAAAGGGGACCAGCTCTGAAACCGGAAGTATTTTTTCTTGGAAACAAACAGGAGTAAATATGCTCATAACCGGGGATAAATTGTATGGATGACATTTTCGATGTAAAAAATAAAGTGGTTGTGGTCACTGGAAGTGGGAGAGGAAATGGAAAAGCTATAGCAGAAGGTTTTTCAGAAAGGGGTTCATTGGTATGCTCTATTGATATGAATTTTGAAGAAATACCTGAGAAATGCGAAAACTATTATACAATTGAGTTTGATTTGCGATCATTGACTAAAATACCAGAATTAGTGAAAAACATATATTCAAAATATGGCTCCATAGACGTATTGGTTAATAACGCAGGAGTTTCTTTAAGTGGAGAAAATCCGTATGCAGAAGAAATATTAGAAAATACATTGAATATAAATTTGAAAGCCGCATATATGATAAGCTATCATGTGGGTTTATTTATGTCTAGGAAAAAAGCAGGGTCTATCATAAATATTACAAGTTTAGGTTCAGAGCTTGGCTTCCCTGACAACCCATCCTATCAGGTTTCAAAAGCCGCCTTAAAACAGTTAACAAAAGCACTGGCAGTGGATTTTGGAAAATATGGCATTAGAGTTAATAATTTATGTCCTGGATACATTCTGACATCAATGACCAAGAAGAGTTATGATAATAAAACCTTACGAGAAGAAAGATCAAAAAGAATGATCTTGGATAGGTGGGGTACGCCAAAGGATTTAGTGGGTGCATGTATATTCTTGTCATCTAATGCGTCTTCATATGTAACAGGTACGGATATTTATGTAGATGGCGGGTGGACAGCAAAAGGACTTTGATTTGAAGATTTATCATGAAACACGCTGCCAGAAGTGGTCCCCCCTTTTTTTGACAGTCGGATAAGATGAAGATTCGATTGTTTCTCATGTCCGATGCGTCGTCGTAACATTACGGGGACAAATCTGATTGTCGATGGCGGTCGTTCCGTCTGGTAACGTAACGCGCTTTACCCATCCTGTATTGGTCGTTTCGAAGACCTTCCTCTAACATGATAAAAAAAATGGCCGCCTCTCCATTTATCAGGAATGTTGTTGCCTACAGCTCCGCCAATCTTGTCGATCAATCGATCACGATGGTCCGGGGCTTTGTCATCAGGAGACTGCTGCCCCCCGAAATAATGGGTTTCTGGAATTTTGTCTCCGTTATCCAGGGTGTCCTTGGGATTTTTGATTTTGGGGGTATATCGGGGGCTTCCCGGGAATTGCCTGTTGCAGCAGGGAAAGGCGATAGCGAAGATGCCTTGAAGATCCGTTCGGCAGCTTTCTGGTTCACTGTTATTCAGAACTTCGTTGTAGGGTCTGTTGCTCTGATCTACATATATTTTATAAAAAAAACCGATTATCTTCCTTGGCAGACAACGGCTGCTTATGCCGGTGTCGTTATCTTTTTTCTCGGCACCATCCAGAGTCTCTATTCCACTTTTTACTCAGGTGCCCAGCAGTTCGTTGCCCTGAGCAGGATCATGCTTGCCGCCTCCATACTGGATGGGGTTGCATTTCCCCTTTGCACATATCTCTGGGGGCTTGGCGGTTTGATAGCAATGTCCATTGTCAGTACGCTCATCAGGGCCTCCTTATTTTTTTTTTCCGGATGGGTTACAGGGTTTCGGGTCCGGTGCAGGATCTACGGAAATACCCTGAAGCGGATCCTTTCCTTCGGTTTCTCTCTGAGGGTTGTCGATTATCCATACGGCGTGTTCCAGATGGTCGATATCCTCTGGGTCACCAGATTTCTCGGTCTTGAAGCCCTGGCTCTCTTCTCCTTGGCGAAAGCCTTTTCCATGCAGGTCATCGACGTTACGAACAAGACGGGCACCGTCTATGCCATGCGTTTCCTTGAGCAGACCGGCAGGAAGGTATCGAAGGAGTCTCTCGCGGTTCAGATGAAGCAATATATTATTTTCCAACTCCTCGTCATGGTTCCGCTGTTGTCATGGGCGGCTTTTGTTTTTCTGCCTTTTGTCGTGGACCGGTTCATACCGAAATATTCCCCTTCAAACAAAACTTTCTTGATTTTTCTGGTGAGTGGATTTTTTTATGTCATCAACAGTGGGTTGACAAACCCCTGGGTTGCGGAAAAGAAATTGGTGAGAAGGGGTACCGCGAATCTTTTCGGGTTAGCCGTCATGACCGCCTCGGTTTCGGTGCAGTGGTATGTCCTCGGCAACAGAAGCATCTCAGGGATCGCATATGCCTCCATCACGGGACAGTATCTTTACTTTGTCTACATGGTCTTTGCCGTCGGCAAGGAGTACTGGACGTACTTGGAGTGCCTTGAGGTGGTTCTCTCTGTGACCGCCGGCGCTCTCTGGGCATATCTGGTAATTTCTTTCGGATATGCCCATATCGCCCGGGATGTGGATTTTGTGAAGCACCTTTTGTCTACGGTTCAGACAGGCATCGTGACGTTTCTTGCCCTTCTTCCGGTGGTTATATACGGGTTCAGGCGATCCCGCGTTCTGAAGGGGTGGTCGTGACGTGACAGATTCCTCGAACGCTCAAAGCCATATATGCATGCCGTCGCTGTCCGTTGCGGCCCTCTTGTTTCTGTCCATACGAAGACAGAGGCGGCGTCCCGTTGTCTATTACGATCTTCTCCCGAGATATATAAGGGGAATAATCCGTATATGCAGGATCAGCGAGAAAAACATTACATCCGTTCTTTCAATCCTCCTGTTGGTGGAGCTCAGAGGAATCGTTCATGGTGATCGTGTTCAAGGTTATGGTGATGCGCATCTGGCGAGCCAGGAGAATACTTCGGATATAGCCGAGGCACTGATAGGCAAGGTGCAAAGAGATCCATGGACCGGCCGGATGGCAAAACTATACGGTGAAAAGCCTTCATTGTCCTATTTGTTGAAATGCATATCGAATGAATATATCTTCCCGCATCTTTTATCGACAAATGTCTACTATTGCGCCGCCGCTGGAAACGAATCCCTGCTGGTCTGGAATCCGCATTGGCCGGAAGAGTGGATTTCGACAGTAGAGAAATATTTCAAAGGGAGGCCCGTGGTGTTTTACCGTTGGCCTTCTTGGTACCGTTTTCTCCTGTCACTTATTCAGCGAGTATATTTACTGCTGAAATTCATAACGTTGGCTACACTGGCTTTTTTTAGGCGGTCAGTAGCCTTTGGGAAAATAGAAAAAAAACATTACAAGGTGATTGCAGAGTTTATCGATCCCGTGAGGATGAATCATGGTCCCCATGATGCCGATTTTATCGTTGATGGAAATCGCATAAATACCGGTGATATCCTCTTTTTTCTGGCCAGTGATCAGAGGAAACGCCTCAAAGAGATGGGTTATGATGTTCAAAAATTGCTTATGGATCTATCGGAAAACAAAGGATACGAAGTTAGGAATACCGATGATTATCCATACACCGGCGAGACATTGGAACTATTTTTGAAGGTATTTCTTTTCGGCTTTGCCGGTATATGGAGAAGTGGAAATATTGTCCTATGTCGGTTCTTCTTTGATGCTTGGCGTGAATATATGGAATTGTCATCCATGTTCAAGCACTGTAGCGCGGAAGCCTTCTTCTATCCAGCATTCCCGAATGGAAGAACATCGATACGGCATAACAGCGCCATTGCTACATCACTTTGCAGAGACCAGGGCGTGGTCAGCGTTAATTATCAGACCAGAGCGACTCATTCAAAAAATTACGAGTACTGCTTTGACTGTTATGACCTGCATTTTGCCTGGGGGGATCGATGGCATAAAATGCTCGGCCAAGGAACGATGTTCCTGGATGAGATCAGGACGGTTGGATGTATTTATTTGGCGGGACTTCTCCAAGCCAAAGCCTTGAATGCCTGCAATACAAATGAAGAGAAGGCCTCCAAGAAAATAACGGTTTGTATCTTTCCTTCGGATATTAATCTTGACGGAAGGCACCACTATACCCTCGACTACGCCGTCAGGTTCATGAAGCATTGCGCGAAACTTGCTATTCTATACCCTGATATTCAGTTCATCGTTAAGAGTAAGGAACCTCTGTATACAGAGATCATCACGTCAAATCTCGAATTTGCATATCTCTATAAATCTGCCGGAAAGAACCTAACATTTTTCGACAAACCTCGCCACGATTATGCGGATTTGATGGCATCTGCGGACATTATTATTGCTGTTGGTTTCACGACACCGGGCGCAGAGGCATTGCTTCTCGGCAAGAGGGTTATTTTTTACAACGAACTGAAGCACGGGGGCCAGGCATTCGACGGTATACCAGACCTGACGGCAACAAATTATGAAAGCCTTGAAAGGCTCTTCAACATATCGACTGGCGATTATTCCGGATATGCCGCTGGAATAGCCGACCATCTCGACCGGCTGGACCCTTTCAGGGACATGCATGCTGTTACGCGGATACATAATGGACTATTTGCAAGGCATTCTTAAGGCGGATGGCTGAATATATGAAAAGCCTCAGTCTATACGCCCGGGTTCGACAGTGGTAGGTGAGCGGACATGGTAATAGTTATGTTTTTCCGGATGGTTCCAGGTTTTTGCCGATTTTGGCGTGTGCCTACAGGTTTTCGGGGGTCGCGGCGATCTTTCTGAA
>Ga0209212_1006145_pt1 | contig 13895 bp, 16 predicted proteins | sample RifGroC2_FD_183996 | JGI IMG/M metagenome (GOLD analysis project Ga0209212, IMG submission 183996) | Groundwater microbial communities from Rifle, Colorado, USA - Groundwater C2 (SPAdes) (version 2) | ecosystem: Environmental > Aquatic > Deep subsurface > Groundwater | place: Rifle, Colorado... | reverse complement strand
TTTCCGGGAGGACGCTAATGCGGATTATCGCAGATGTGGCAGCCCTGGCTGCCTATGGGAAACCGAACAGGCCGCTTCAACCGATCGGGGCTCGCGGTGCTCGCCCCGGCCACTGAGCGCCAACGTTGAGGCTGTAGAAAAACTTAGGCGGTGCTGAAGGGACGCGGCGGCGCATAGTTTGACCCCACAGTGCACACTTGCTATACACTGGCCAAAGAGGCGAGTGAATTTTTTATACAGTGAGCCCGGATGCCGGCGGTTTTCGGCGTTGAGGTTGGCCCGGCTACTTCCGCTCTCATAGTCGATCATTTCACGATGAAAATCCCGCTGCTCGACTTAAAGGCGCAGTATCGGACGATAAAGGGCGAGATGCGCCAGGCGATTGACGAGGTTCTGGAATCTCAGCAATTTGTCCTGGGGCCGACGGTCAAGCGCTTTGAAGAACAGGCGGTCGCTTACCTGCAATGCGGCAGCGCTGTTGGCGTCGCCTCCGGAAGCGACGCGCTGCTGCTCTCGCTGATGGCGCTGGGGATCGGCGCCGGCGATGCGGTTTTGGTCCCGCCGTTTACCTTTTTCTCCACGGTGTCATCGATTACCCGCCTCGGGGCAACCCCCATTTTCGTTGACATTGAGGCTGGGAGTTGCCTCCTGGACGTGAAAAAGATGGAGGCCCTTCTCGCAGAGCGCTGCCGGCCTCACCCCGACGGTCAAGGTCTGATGGAGTCAAAAACCCGGCGGCGCATAAGGGCCGTCCTGCCGGTTCATCTCTTTGGCCAATGCTGCTCGATGGCACCTCTTGTCGCCGTTGCTCAGAGATACCAACTTCGCATCGTCGAGGACGTGGCCCAGGCCTTTGGCGCCAGGGCCCCGCTCGCTCCAGGTGTGGCCAGGCCCGCCGGCACCATCGGGGATCTGGGCTGTTATTCCTTTTTCCCGACGAAAACCTTGGGCGGGATGGGAGATGGCGGATTGGTGGCGAGCAATCAACAGGAACTTGCCGACAAAGTCAGGATGCTAAGAGTCCACGGGGAAAACTCCAAGTACCACCATCAGGAGATAGGCCTCAATTCACGTCTGGATGCGATCCAGGCGGCCGTGCTGATGGTTAAACTGCGCCACATCAACCAGTGGTGTGAGGAAAGATTAGAGCGAGCGCGCCTCTACCAAAGCCTTTTCTCGGCAACGGGCCTGGTGGGGAAGCAAATCATCAGCCTCCCCTCCTTAAGCGGCGCAAGAGACCATGTCTTCAATTGCTATGTGATTCAAGTGCGGCAGAGAGACGCGCTCAAGCGATACCTGGACGACCGTGGCATTCAAACCGAGATCTATTATCCGCTCCCCCTGCACCTCCAGCCATGTTTTTCTCACCTCGGATATCGCAGAGGAGATTTTCCCAACTCCGAGCTGGCCGCTTCTCAAGTGCTCGCCCTGCCCATGTATCCGGAATTGAGTGCGGAGCAGCAGGAGCTGGTGGTCCAGGAGACGGGAAGGTTTTACCGCAGCTGACTCCGCTTTACCCCTCTCGGCCCATATGATAGAGAACTAGCGGACAAACAACTCTTCAGAAGAGATCATGGCGAAGGCGCCGACGGCAAAATTCTACTGGAAAAACTCATGAAAGAGGCGATCGTCAAAGCTTTCGAGGAAAGCATCCAGGTAAAAAGATCATTCCTCAAGGACAACCTCGGCGCGCTGGTTACCGCCATCGACTTGATCGCGCAGGCCTTTTTGCGGGGGAATAAGTTTCTCCTCTTCGGCAACGGCGGCAGCGCGGCGGACGCGCAACATATTGCCGCTGAATTCGTCAACCGCTTTCGTATCGAAAGACCTCCCCTGCCGGCACTTGCCCTTACGACAGACACCTCCGCCATTACCAGCATTGCCAACGACTACGATTATAAAGAGATCTTTGCCAAGCAGGTGAAGGCGCTGGGGAAAGAAGGGGATGTGGCTATGGCGATTTCCACAAGCGGCAATGCCGCCAATGTCCTGGCAGCCATCGAAGCCTGCAAGAAACTCAAAATCGTTACTATCGGCCTTACCGGCGGGGACGGAGGAAAGATGGCGCAACAGGTGGATTGTCTCTTGCGCGCTGCCGAAGGAAAAAACACGGCGCGCATCCAGGAAACCCATATTCTGGTGGGGCACGTCATCGCCGAGATGGTGGATCAAACGCTCTTCGCTGCCTGAATCCCGAAACGGTGCTGCGCCAATGGGGAAAAAAATCTTCAGACCTTTAGATTTCTCCAGAGTCAGAACCTATCCGCTGAAGAAACGCTTCAGCAAGGTCCGCAAGTCCCTCTTGGGAAAGAAGCTTCAGAAGGGCGCCCGGCTCCGCTCCTTTATCCGCGGACTGCCCGATATCCTAGCGGCACAAAACCTCAAAGAGATCGCCCGCAGGATCGCCCGCGCCCACCGCGGCGGTAAAACCATCGTTTTGGGGATGGGCGCACATCCGATCAAGGTCGGGCTCAGCCCCCTGATTATAGACTTTATGGAAAAGGGGATCATAAGCGCCGTGGCCATGAACGGCGCCGGCATCATTCATGATTTCGAGATCGCCTTTATGGGCGAGACCTCGGAAGATGTCGCCGCCAGCATTAAAGACGGCAGCTTCGGCATGGCGGAGGAGACCGCTTCGTTTTTGAACCGAGCCATTACTAGAGGATATGAGCGTGGGCAGGGACTGGGCGCGGCGGCCGGCGCGGCGATTCTTAAAGCCCGTCTACCGCATCAACGGCTAAGCATCCTTGCCAGCGGAGCAAGACTGGGGATTCCGGTCACCGTCCACGTCGGCATCGGCACGGACATCATTCACATGCATCCCACGGCCGACGGCAAGGCGTTGGGGGAAGGGAGCCTTAAGGACTTTCGCACCCTGGCATCGGTGGTGGCGACGCTGAGAGACGGGGTGTTCCTCAACTTCGGTTCCGCGGTTATTTTGCCGGAAGTCTTCTTAAAGGCCCTGAGTCTAGCGCGCAACCTGGGCCACCCTGTCCGCAACCTCACCACGGTCAACCTCGACTTTCTTCCTCACTACCGTCCCCTGACCAACGTAGTCACCCGTCCGACCTTGGACAGCGGCAAGGGATACCACCTCACCGGCCACATGGAGATCATGGTTCCGCTGCTCTTCGCCGCAATCTTGGAGGAGCTATAGCATCGGGAACCCTTGTCCCTTCACTTCAGCGATTTCTCGTTGGGACGGTCCGTTCGGGGACTCACCTCGCGCGCCGAAAGCAATGGGGAATGGGGCCTCACCATCCCTTCGCTTCAGTGCCTCCTCGTCTGGAACTCTCCCTGCTTGCCTCGGGCAGCATCGAAACTCGCCCATAAAACAAATACGGGCTCAGACAGTCGGTGCTGCTGTCCTCGGCTTCGCAGAGAGTTCCAACGACTCGGAGTCAATCTTCCGCTCCAGGGACGGCGAGGCCCCCGGGAGAAAGAAGAAGCTAGTGGCTCCGAGGGGGCGAGGCTGGAGAGCGCAGACGTGGGAGTAGAGAGGTTCGGATTAAACACAGGTCTATCGGCTGCGCTCGGAAGCGTCGTCCCCGAGGGCCACTCTTCAGAAGAAGAGGCCGAGGGAAGCGCGAGTGAGGCTGCGGACGTAGAGACGAAAAGGTTCGGTTTAAGCACTGCTCCATCGGCCGCAGCCGAGAGCGCGTTCCCCGAGGACTCGGCCTATCGGCTGTGGTTCGACAAGCTCACCACTCTGAGCCAGTCGAAGAGCGCCCGGAGGAGTCGCCTCTGAGAAGCCAGCCTTTTACCTGGGCGCGCCACACTGGAATCGCGCGATTTCTTTTTGCAGGGATCTGGCCCTTTCCGAGATTATGTCTATATCTTCGCCGGCTTTTCCTTCGGCCAATCCGGCAAGGATGGACAGGGCATAGGATTGCGCAGGCCGGGTTTCAGCCTGGATATCGATAAGTCCCCGTTCTCGAAGATCCCTGGCGAGATCCTCTATCAGACGCTCGGCACCATCGCGGTCGGTAAAGGCGAGGACCGTCACGATCCGATCCCTGCCGGATCGGTTGGAAATCCCCGCGTCGCCGAAGTGCTTATTGACGCATACCGCCAGGGATTGAACGATCTCTTGCGCCGTCGTGTGCCCCAGATTCGCGCTCACGCCATCCAGGTCGTCCACGGTGAACACGGCCACGGCAAGGTTTTCCCCCGGCTGCTTGTTGCTCACCGCCTTTTCGTAGACCTTGGTAAAGGTCTTCTTGGAGTAGAGACCTGTCAATTCATCCTGGAAGTGCTCGAGGCTTTTGACGAATTCATCGACCATGGGGTGCTGCAGCTTGTCGATTTCCTCATAGGGGCCCTGAAAAATGATCTGGCCGTCGTAAAGGACGAGAATTCGGTCGGAAATAAAGAAGACGTCGGGAATATCGTGGCTGATCAGGATGGTGGTGAAACCGAATCTCTTCTGGTTGTGCACGATCATGCTCAAGATGGCGTTCTTCCGGATCGGGTCCTGGCCGGTCGTCGGTTCGTCGAAAAGAACGATCTTCGGGTCGGTGATCAGCGCGCGAGCCAAGGCAACCCGCTTTTGCATTCCGCCCGACAGCTCGGAGGAGTACTTATAGGCCACTTCCGAAAGCTCCAGTTGATCGATTCTCTCCATGACCTTGCCGTCGATTTCGCTCTTGCTCATTCTGGTAGTTTGCTGGAGCGGCAGAGCGATATTCTCAAAGACCGTGAGCGAATCGAAAAGGGCGTTGTTTTGAAAACAGTAACTGAACTGACTCCTGAACTCTTCCAATTCTTTTCGGCTCATCTCATCCACGGGCTTGCCCCTGAACAGGATCTTTCCCTCAGTCGGCGAGAGCAGCCCGATCATGTGCTTGAGGAGCACGCTCTTGCCGGTGCCGCTCTTGCCAATGATGGTTGTTGTTTGACCGTCACGGACCTCCAGATTGACCCGATCGAGGATCGTCCGATTGCCGAAACGCTTGGTGACGTCTTTAAATTCGATTAGGGGCTCGTCCACGGTTTTTCCTTCCTAACTTCGATGCCTGATTTGCTCCTCCAGCTCCAAGCGCCTTTTCTCCGAAGTCTTGGCCTTATAATGGAGCGATTTCATATCACTGGCCAAAGAGGTCAAAAGGGCCGGGAGCCATGCCGGAAGATCTTTGATAAGTTCCTTTAAATCCTCATATTTCAAAATAAACGTCTTTACTTTCGTTCTTGCCGTCGCCGTCGCCGTTCGGGGCATGCCGAATAAAAAGGCGATCTCGCCAAGGATGTATGGGGGCTCGATTTCGTTCAGTATGAATTCTGTATCGCCCTCACTCCTCGATATCTCTACCAGGCCTTCCGTCAAGAAAAACAGGTCTCTATTTTTCTCGCCTTTGCGGATCACGACTTCTCCCGGCTGGTAGGTTCGGCTCTGGATCAGCGTGCTTAAATTGACCAGCGCGCGCAATTTCATCTGCCTTGCGACCAGCTCGGTGGAGAGTGTGCGACTGAAGCCGGAGGGCGGCTTCAACGCGCCTTCGCCGCCGCCGGCTATGAGATCCTCTTGAACCAATAACCCTGAGCTGGAGGTGGGAGACGGAATATGTGCTCCTGATTTGATGTTATGACCGCACTCGCTGCAATATTTCGGCTCTCCTGTGAGCTCGGCTTGACAGTTTGAGCATCTCATAACAGTTCCCCCTTACCCTACCTGTCCCAATCGCGTGATAAGTTACCTTGTTTTGCCGCGAAAATACAGTACAGAGCCGTTGCGCAGATTCCGTAACATCTGGTAGCATCGCCGGGATCAACAAGAGAGGGAATCAATGGAGGACAATGAAATCCGTGCGCGAGGTCTGTCCGGGAACGAAGATCCGGGGCCAGGTGGCAGGTCTATGCCGTCTCCATTCGCTCCATTAGGCAGGCTGGCCATAAGTTGGGTCAACGATATGGGTGCGGCATCCATCTTTTTCGCCAAGGCCTTCTTGCAGATCTTCCGGCGCAACCAGGCACCGCGCATCCTTGAGCAGCTGTCGCATATCGGCGCCAAGACCGTGGGTATCGTGTCGCTGATAGGCCTTTTCACCGGCATGGTCATGGCCCTGCAGATTTACTATGCCTTGGCAAAATTCGGCGCGCAGGGGGTGCTGGGCTCGGCCGTGGCTTTAGGATTGATCCGGGAACTCGGTCCCGTCATGACGGCCATCATGATCATCGCGAGGGCGGGCTCTTCCATGACCGCGGAGATCGGTATCCTGCGCATTTCCGAGCAGATCGACGCGCTCTACACCATGCGCATCGATCCACTCGGTTACCTGATCAGCCCGAGGATCGCCGCTGCGATCATCAGTTTTCCCCTCCTGACGGCGCTGTTCGACGTCGTCGGTCTGATCGGGGGCTATTTCACCGGCGTCATGTTGCTCGGGGTGAACTCCGGGGAATACCTTTACCAGATCCAGGCCGGGGTGGACACCAAGGACGTCACGGGCGGATTTCTCAAAGCGCTGATCTTTGCGGTCATGGTCTCCACCATCTGCAGCTTTCAAGGCTATTTCACGCACATGCGCGCCGACGTCCACGGCGCCAAGAGCGTCAGTCTGTCGACCACCGCGGCGGTCGTGCTCTCGTGCGTGGTCGTTCTTGTCGGCGACTATGTGATAACGTCGTTTCTCATATAAGGGTGATTTCAACTGCGTGAAATGCGGGGGTGCGCGTTATGAAGAAGTATTCCATGGAGACCACGGTCGGCATTTTTGTGGTCCTTTGTCTCTTATGCGTGGCGTACCTGACGTTGAAGCTCGGGGATGTTTCCATGCTGGGCGACGGCTCCTATTCGATCTTCGCCAAGTTCACCTCGGTGTCCGGCCTGAAAGTTGGAAGCCCGGTCGAGATGCTGGGCATGCAGATAGGCCGGGTGGCCGGCTTTGCCATGGACCAGAAAGATCAGGTGGCAGTGGTGGAATTGAGGATTGGAAACGGCGTCAAGATCTACGATGACGCCATGGCCTTGATCAAAGCGAACGGCCTGCTGGGCGATAAGTTCGTGAAAATAGACGCCGGCGGCGGCGGCGGCCTATTAAAGGCCGGCGGAACCATCACCGAAACCGAGCCGCCCGTAGACATCATGGAACTCATCAGCAAATATGCGTTCGGAGACGTGGAGAAAAAGCAAACCAAGGAGAACAAATGAGATTGCCAATGAGAAAGTTGCTTATCGGATTAAATCTTCTGGTTCTCTCGATGATTCCGATACGGGCGCATGCGGAGACAGCGCTCGACACGATCAAATCACGGATCAACCAGGTGCTTGCCGTGCTGCGGGATCCGGCCCTCAAGAGCGAATCGGCCATGGAAGTCAAAAAAAAGAGGCTTCGGCAAATTTTTGATACTACTTTTGATTACGTCGAGCTTTCGAGAAGCACCCTGTCTCGAAACTGGGACAAGTTGAAACCAGACCAGCAAAAGGAATTCATGCAGCTATATAAAGCGCTCCTGGAGAAGGTCTACATGGACACGATCCTATCGTACAAGGACCAGGAGGTCGCCTTCGGGAAAGAAAGAGCGCTCGGAGAGAACAAGGTCGAGGTTGATACCAAACTTATATCCGGATCCACTGAGACCCCGATCAACTTCCGGATGATCTCGAAGAGCGCCGAATGGTGGGTTTATGATTTCGTCATAGAAAACATCAGCGTGGTCTTAAACTATCGAAGCCAATTCGGCCGCATTCTCACCAAGCAATCTCCCGAGGAGATGCTTGCGGCTCTTCGCAAACAGGTCCGTCCGCAATGAATGACACTACTCGACGATCGGGAAGATTCTCACTACGCCAAGATCCAAGACCCTATTGCCTTGTTCCCGCCCGAGCCACCACTGGAATCTAATATTGTCTGTCAATAGATGAAAAACTCGCGCCGAGAGCTGATGCAGCTCTACCGCCGCCTCCATCGCCACTACGGCGATCTTGACTGGTGGCCGGGGGAGACGCCACTGGAAGTCTCAGTAGGAGCCATTCTCACGCAGAATACCGCCTGGACCAATGTCGAGAAAGCGATCCGGCAACTCAAGGCGACACGCTCTTTAAGCGTCCGAGCCCTCCATCGCATATCCCACAAAAGGCTTGGCCGACTCATCCGCGCGGCGGGCTACTTTAACGTGAAGGCGCGGCGGCTGAAAAACTTCATCTCTTTTCTGCAAACAGGCTACGGCGGCAGTCTCACGAAGATGTTTAGGCAGGAGCCTTCTCGGCTGCGCGAAGAGCTGCTCTCTGTTAACGGCACTGGCCCCGAGACTGCTGACTCCATCCTGCTCTACGCCGGGGAAATGCCGATCTTCGTCATCGACGCCTATACGAAGAGAATCCTTTCCCGCCACGGCGTCATGCCGTATGAAAAGAGCTACGATGACTTTCGACAACTCTTCATGAAGCATCTTCCCCCGGATGCGCCTTTCTACAACCAGTACCACGCCATGTTCGTCAACGTCGGCAAAGACTTCTGCCGCAAGCGTCCCCTCTGCGCCTCCTGTCCCTTGAACGGCTGGCGCAACGTCCCGCCGCTGCGCAGCGCTTAGCAAAAATTTCCCCTTGCCTGAAAAGTCCGCTCCCGTTAAACTGTCCTGAGATCTTTACGCGAAAAGTGCGACTTTTATAGTAGAGGACTTAGAATGGCTACTCTCAGATGGTTAAATCCAGGTGTCTACACCAGGAAGGCGCAGCTCGACATAATTGATTTTTTCAACATTCCCGACGCCCTTAAGCAGAGAGGCTTCCAAGAGGTGACCGAAGCCTCTCTCTCCGCCACCTTGATAACGCCGGAGGCACATCCTTGTCTGGACACTGGAACACGTGAAGGGCAACTGGCGGCTATTAGGTTCTTAGATCGCTTCAATTCTAAGGAATGCCGAACTCGGGTCCGGAAAATGATCTTTCAGGGAGAACAATCTGTTCCTCCAGACGAGTTTCAATTCGCAAAGACATCTGAGAACGAACTGCGGTACGCCAAAACTTTCGAATTGTTACTTGCTTATCAGTGTATAAAAAATCTCAAGGCCTTCTCAGCAAGTTTTGGTGTTCACATCAGTGGCGCCCCTGAAGGGGGCGACTACGACTGCATCGCTAACTTCCAGACCCTTCTTTTTTATATCGAAGTTAAATCTGGCAATGTGATAAACATCGGCGGAGAGCGTTTTGAGTTTTTCTTGGCCCGTCACGAGTTTCTTCGGCCTGAACTCTCCATACTTCTTTTAGATACCCAAGGAGTTCCAGAGGATGTGGTCTTAAGATTTCGAGGGTTAGCCATAAACGGCTCGAAAAAGGTGCAGCGGATCGTGAAATGGCAACGCCAAGCTGAGACTCTTTTTACTATTAACCCGAACATTCTCGTCGTCGATATTAGCAAGACCGGCGACATTCTCACGAATATCCGTAGTGCTCTTCGCTGGTTCTGGTCTTTTAGCACTGCTGTGAGAAGCCAGATGTATAATCTTGTCGAGCCGGAGGATCTTGGATTCACAGGCAGTGTTCTATGTAACGACTAACAAGCCCACTAGGAGGGCCAGAAGATATAGCGGCCGGCAAACTCTTTATCCTGCGAGGACACACAGAGAAAAATCTTTGGGCTGGTGAATGAGACCGAAGTAGTCCTTGTTATGGGTCAGGAGTATCGCTCCGTTTCTGTCCGCGCAGCGGGCTTGAGGGTCGGCTTGAAACTGAACGGCAGCAACCGGGGAATCGATATAGGAAGCCTCAACCTGAAAAAAGTGGCTATTGACTAGGACGGTAGCCCTTACCTTCACGCCTCCTTGCGAAGGTGACGGGCGCGAACTTTTAGAGCAAACTCGTGGAGCTGCGCCCCATGCTCGTGGATATACTTCTCTACGATAGTCGAGTCGGAAAGCCCGCCTTCGCCACGGTTCTGAAAAAGGATTGGGGGTCTTTATCCCCTAGCGGCCAAGGCGTAGGCGCTGGGGCATTTTCAGGAGATCTGGTACACCTTGCCCACTGAGGGCGGGACAATCTTTTTCCGCGTGAACTCTTCCCTAAGACGCTCAAGCTGCCGCATCGTCTCCGCCGAATAATAGGCCTCGCCACACTCGGCACAAGCCTCGGCCTGCACGGTTACCATGAGGTGGTCGTAACCGACTTTGATCTCGGCTTGGACAGGGGCCTGTACCACTTCACCGCTCTTACAGATCACGCATTTCATAAACCTTTCCTCCGCTTGAAATCCGCCTCCCACCGGACCGGATCAGGCTGGTACGTCGTAATCACGATCAGTCTCCGCTCCGTTGAAACGGGAGCGCACACGATGTGAAGCGGTCTATCCGTTAAGGCCCGACCTAAAACCAAGCAACTGGGATATGGTTGATCCTCCGGGTATTCCTCAATGATCTCGCCCACGCTAAGCGCCTCAAGCACCTCCTCGACGCCGATCAGCCCGAAGGGCTCTGATTGCATCTCTCCTCGTGCGTGCTCGGTGAAATGACAATTGTCCAGGCATGATCGGATTTCGTCATAATCCACAAGCCGAAGTCTAAACCATCTCCCTCTTTTTTACCACTCTCGAAATTTAATGGCCGGAGGCAGACCTGCCATTTTTTTCTTGCCTTCTTTCTTTTCCGAGGTCTATATTTCTCTTGGAACGCCCATGCGTATCATCGCCGACCTCCACATCCACTCCCGTTACAGCCGCGCCTGCAGCCAGCAGATGGAAGTCAGTACCCTGGCTAAATGGGCCAGAATCAAGGGGGTGAACCTCCTTGGGACCGGTGACTTCACCCACCCGCTCTACTTCGCGGAACTCAGGAACAAACTGGAAGCCACCGATGGCGGGCTCCTGCGCCTGAAGGGAGAGCGGGAGGGGCCTTATTTCATTCCCACCGTGGAGGTGAATAACATCTACCACCAGGCCGGCCGGCTGCGTAAAATTCATACGCTCATTGTTGCCCCGAGTCTCGATGCTGCGGAAAAGATCAACCAGCGGCTTCGCACTCGGGGCAATCTCAGCGCGGATGGCCGTCCGACCTTCACTTTTTCAGCCAGGGATCTGGTTAAGCTCGTCTTAGATGTTGCTCCCGACGCACTGCTCATTCCGGCCCATGCCTGGACACCGTGGTTCTCTATCTTCGGCTCCAAGTCCGGCTTCGACTCGCTCGCAGAGTGCTTCGAAGAAGAGAGCGCCAATATCCACGCCATCGAGACCGGCCTTTCTTCGGACCCGGCGATGAACTGGCGTCTTTCCGCCCTCGACCGAATTACGTTGATCTCCAATTCCGATGCTCACTCCCCGCGCAAGATCGGCCGCGAGGCAAACGTCTTCAACTGCGCGCCCGCTTATAAAGATATTGTCGAGAGCCTCAAAAGTCATGATCCACAAAAGTTTCTCTTCACGATCGAGTTTTTTCCCGCAGAGGGAAAATACCACTACGATGGCCACCGCAAATGCGGCGTCAGGTGGAGCCCGGCCGAGACCAAGAGGCACAAGGGACTCTGCCCTGTCTGCGCTAAGGCGGTCACTATCGGCGTCATGCACCGAGTTGACGATCTGGCAGACCGGGAGGCGGGGTATGTGCCCCCGCGGGCCATCCCCGCGAAACATCTCATTCCCCTGGAAGAGATCCTCGCCGATGCACTCGGGGCCAGGCCGGGAACGAAAACCGTGGATAAAGAGTACGAAAGGCTCACCGCGCTTTTAGGCTCGGAGCTGAAAATCCTCCTCGATGTCGAGGAGGAGGAGCTAAAGAAAAGCTCTTCGCCCCATGTTTGGGAGAGAATACTCAAGATTCGGCGCGAGGAGGTCCAGATGGAACCTGGATATGACGGGGTTTACGGCAAAATATGCCTCTCCGCTTCTCCCACACAGCCCCATGACCAACCCGCTCCGGACCAGCTAGAGCTTCTCTAGCCGGCGTCAATCTGCATCGCCCCGCTTTACCGTCGCGCGATTTTTGGCTACATTGGATTGCGCCCAAAGGTCATGGAAGCTAAACTGATTACTTTGATTACGGACTTCGGCCACAAGGATCCTTTTGTCGGGATCATGAAGGGGGTCATTTTCGGGATCAACCCGAGCGCAACCATCATCGACCTGAGCCACGGGATTCCGCCTCAAGATGTCCTGGCCGGGGCTTTGGTACTTCGCTATGCTGTTCCTTTCTTTCCCGAGGGAACAGTCCATGTGGCGGTAGTGGATCCGGGAGTGGGGAGCAGCAGGCGGCCCTTATTGATAGAGTCGGAAGGAAGCTTCTTTGTCGGACCGGACAACGGCATCCTCAGCCTGGCTTTGGATGGAAAAAAGATCAGCCGAATGATCGACCTCTCCAACAAACTCTACCACCTAAACCCGGCCAGCGCGACTTTTCACGGGAGAGACGTTTTTGCCCCGGTTGCCGCTTATCTCTCCCGGGGTATCCCGCCTGAGGATTTCGGCGCCACGGTCGATGATTTTGCCCGCCTCCCCTGGCCTCAAGTCACCAAGACGGGCGACGCGCTCGTCGGCAAGATCATATATATCGACGCTTTCGGCAACTTGATTACCAACATCCGCGATCGCGATGTCAACGCGCTTGATCCAGAAAAGCCCGTGATCTCAGTCGCCGGCGTCACCGTCGAGGGATTGGCGTCCCATTACAGCAGCGTTGGAGAGGGAGGCTACACGGCGCTGATCAACAGCTGGGGCCTCCTGGAGATATCCGCTTTCAAGGGAAATGCCCAACTCCTATGCGGGGCAAAAGTAGGAGACGAGGTCTTGGTCCGAAACAGCCAAGAGGGCGAGAGGCAAGCCCGGGCAAGGATTTGATGACGCAGCAAAAAAAACCCTGGCTCCATATCCTTCTTTTCCTTCTCACCCTGATCACGACTACTATGGCCGGGGCCATGCAAAACGGCATTGATCCGCTCTCCAACCCGTGGCAGATCTATTCCGGACTGCCATTTGCGGTAACGTTGATCACCATTCTGTTAGTACACGAGATGGGCCACTATCTCATGTCGCGCCATCACGGGGTTAAGGCCACTCTCCCCTATTTCATTCCAGCCCCATCATTCATCGGCACCTTCGGCGCCTTCATTAAAATGACCTCTCCCCCTCCGGACCGCCGCTCCCTTTTTGACGTAGCCGCTGCCGGCCCACTGGCAGGTCTGGTATTGGCCATACCCGCCGTCGTTGTCGGCCTACAACTCTCTACCATCTCGCCGGATGAGAAAACCGGCGGAGGCATCGTCTTAGGCTCTTCTCTCCTTCTAAGCTTTCTTAGTAAGGTCACCCTGGGGGTTCTGCCCGACGAGGCTAACATCGTGATGCACCCTATCGGCTTTGCCGGATGGATCGGCCTGTTAGTGACCGCCATGAATCTCCTCCCGGTGGGTCAGCTCGATGGCGGCCACGTGAGTTATGCCCTCTTCGGCGAGAGACATATCTGGATCGGGCGCTTGGCCTTGGTTGCTATGTTGTCGCTGGGATTTCTACGCTGGTGGGACGGCTGGCTGGTCTGGGGTCTGCTCCTCCTCTTTATGGGTTTGCGCCATCCGCCGCCGCTCGATCCCTATACCCCGCTCGATGTCAGAAGAAGGTTTATGGGATGGCTCATGTTGGCCATCCTGGCTGTTACTTTTATTCCTATCCCCTTTTCGATCCAAGAGCCGAGAGAGCGCCAGGAACGCTTCCAGCCGAAGCCCGCGAGCTCGCCTCTGGTCGAGGCAAGGGCCCACGGAGGTTTCCCATGGCTGAGCGACTGAGCTGGCATCAATATTTCATGACCATCACCCGCCAGGTGGCAGAGCGCTCCACCTGCAACCGTGCAAAGGTAGGCGCGGTGATCGTGCGCGACAAGAATATCCTGGCGACGGGCTACAACGGCGCCCCGGCAGGGATGCCCCATTGCACGGACGCGGGCTGCCTCATCTATCAATCCAAGACCCCCAACGGGGATACGGA
>Ga0209212_1006142_pt1 | contig 13900 bp, 10 predicted proteins | sample RifGroC2_FD_183996 | JGI IMG/M metagenome (GOLD analysis project Ga0209212, IMG submission 183996) | Groundwater microbial communities from Rifle, Colorado, USA - Groundwater C2 (SPAdes) (version 2) | ecosystem: Environmental > Aquatic > Deep subsurface > Groundwater | place: Rifle, Colorado... | reverse complement strand
AAGAGCATTCCAAACACGCCACTCGGCATGCGGCAAGTTTCCACGGCACGGACAATTGCCTGCCCGACAAGCTCCGAGGTAACAGGATGTCCGGAATGCGCCTTCACAATTACCGGACAGCCTGCTGCAAGGGCCGACGCCGTATCGCCTCCGGCAACTGAAAATGCCAGTGGAAAATTGCCGGCGCCAAATACGGCAACCGGGCCTAAGCCGATGCGATACTGGCGGATATCCGGACGAGGCAAGGGCTCCCGTTGCGGAAGAGCACTGTCGATACGAGCACCAAGAAAGTCTCCTCGCCTGACCACAGCTGCAAACAGCCGCAGCTGGTTGCTTGTACGAGCACGCTCTCCTCGCACCCGCGCCTCCAATAGCCCGGTCTCGGCCATAACCATGCTGATGAAACTGTCATCAAGGGAATCTATCTCTTTGGCTATCGCCTCCAGAAAACCGGCACGTTCTTCCAGCCCGGTCTTGCGATAAACTGGATAGGCCCTGGCAGCAGCCTCGGCAGCAGACCGGACTTCAGCTTCCGTGGCGGTAGAAATCTTGTGGGGAAGCGTTTCTCCGCTCACCGCATCACATGCAACAAAGGTAATCCCCGACGAAGCTTCGCGCTTCCCATCAATAAACTGTTTACCGAAAATATCCATAAGTTCCCTCTCACTCTGCTCTGCTAATTCTGTTATGCTTTCAGATTACATTTTGGGAGGGTAGGCTTCCAGCCTGCCTATTCAAGCGGGGTTTAACCCCACTTGAAACACAGGCAAGATGCCTGTACCCAATTAATGCCAGATTAATGTGGAATAAGACAACTAATCCAAATCAGGCAGCAGCCCTTCCATTTCCGGCAAAAACACGGACCAGACCCTTAGCTTGAGCTGAGCAATAAACTCGGCCGTTATGAAATTGGGGAGCGTCACATTGGGATTCGGGCTGTCAATGATTTGCGCAGGCAGAGTATACTCCGCATCTTCAAAACCTTGACGGAGTTCCAGCGCAAGTCCTCTCAGATAAGCACGCCGAACTGCCGCCACTATTTCCGCGGAAGTAAACTCAAGTCCGGTCGCCTCCCTGGTCGCCCTGTCGATCAGATCATGCCCCATACCCACGCCCACGAACTTGCATAAACCAAGCATGTCGTAGCCAACCTGGAGCAGCCCTTGGGTGGTTATGACCTGCACCCACTCCTCGACGCTGCACTTTCCTTCCTTGGCAAGCAGCATGTGGGTTCCCATGGACATATGTCCGCCGGCAATTGCGAAAATATAGCCGGGATTTGTTTCCGGCAGATATGCCGGGAGTTCCAGCCCCTTGACATGTACGGCATAGGAAGTTTCCCCGAGCTGTTCGGATAAACGCTTAACCCCCTTGCCGATCTCCTCGCGCTCTCCCCTGCCGGTTTCTTCCATCAAAGCCCTTATGGCATCGAACTGCCCAAAGGTGGCACCGTTGAAAAGAGGTTTCTCAGGGTGCCGTTCGTTATAATCAAGCACATACGACAGAGTAGCTCCGAGCGAGATGGCATCCATGCCGAGCTGATCACAGAGGTGAATCAATTCGCACGTCTGGGCAGCGTCATAAAGGCCAAGATTCGAACCAAACAGGATGAGCGGTTCAAAATCGTATTTTGCCGCAAGTGGCCCCCGGCTGCCATCCGGGTTTCGGTTAAAAAGGTTATTATGGCAACGAATGCCGCAGCGATAACAGCCCTCGCTGACAACCTCGAAGTCTTTTTCGACATGGTCCCGAAACTGCTGTTCTACATCGTCGTTGCCCTTGGGGCGAAAATTGTTCATCGGCACGGCGTGAAAGGCCTGCAACACCTCTATATTGGCCCAGGTGCCGCCGCCCCCCCCCTGGCTTACCGGCTGGAACCGCGCGGAACCACCATTTTTGAGAACGTCATGGTTTACGTCGCGCATCGCAGGGGTGATCTTGCCCGGCTTGTCGCTGCTTTGGGCCACGATGGCAAGCAGATTTTTATATCCCATCATGCTTCCCATGCCGCCACGCCCAGCAAAACGGTTTTTGGGCTCACCCGATTTCAGCTGATTATCAGTGCTCAGGATGACAGCCCCCATATAAACTGACTGATAGTTTTCTCCGGCAGGCCCAATAGCCGCAAAATGTGCATTGCTGTAATCTTTCTGCAAGGACATGATCTTTTCGTGTCCCGAAAGACCCAGCAGATGATCGGCCGGTATTAACTCTACCAAAGGCCCCAACTCGCCTTCACGCAGCACGGCATAAACCGGACTGCGAGAGCAATTTTCAAAGATCACTTCGTCAATCCCGGTCCATTTCAGTTTATTGCCGAAATTTCCGCTTCCGGCAGACCACATGGCGGCCGGCAGCCCTTTGCCGGACTGCTTAAGAGGGCTGTAGGCCGAAAAATAAGCGCGCAAACCGGTCATGACACTGGTGCCGGTCAACAGCCCCGTATTTACGATCAGCGGATTTTCCCGACAATATGCATTCTCGATCTTCCTTTCCGCCAGTACCTGAAAGGAGCGCCCGATACCACCCATTACATCTTCCAGATTTCTGCAGGGAAGATCTTCGAAAGTAATTGTTTGAGTATCCAGATCGATAGTGCAACGATGATACAGAACTGCAGATGGATCATTTTTTGATTTCTCACCTAGAATAATCATAATGTTCTCCGCAATAAGTGATTTGTTTCTTTATCCATGATCCCGAATGTTTTACTTCGTTTCTCACTGCCGTCAACAGTTATCCTCCACCAATGAGAGGCATAAGGGAAACGGTATCACCATCTTGTAATTTATCCTTGAGAGAGGCATGGTGACCGTTAATCAATACAATGCCGAGCTCATTTACCGGAATACCGATCTCATTTACAATATCGAGAATTTCGACACCATGGGGGTAGTCCTGAGTTGCCTCCTTGAACCATTTGAGCCTGAACGAAGCAACAAGCTTTACAGTTACCTGCATCGGTAGTCACCTTGAAATAAAAATGAATCCGGGAGAAGTGTTTGACCGGATCCGTCCGGACACAATTCAACGCACTGCACAGTTCACATCTCTGCCGAGACAACCCTGTTCCTGCCCTGTTCCTTGGCCTGGTACAAACAGAGGTCAGCCAGGTTAAAAACCTCTTCAAGCGACCTGTTTCTATTGCTTTCAGCCGGTTCCACAGTCACCGCCCCGAAACTGACCGTCTGTGTAATAATCCCACCTTCGACTTCAATCGCTTCGGAAGCAATCCGCTCCCTCAGGCGCTCCGCAACGATAGAGCACCCCGGTTGATCTGTTTCCGGCAGGACAATCACAAACTCTTCTCCTCCATAACGGGCGACCCAATCAATACCTTGACGAATGGTGGCACAGATGGTCGCTACGCACCTTTTCAGGACCACGTCACCGGTCTGGTGCCCGTAGGTGTCGTTGACGAGCTTAAAATGATCCAGATCGCACATTATTATTGAGAGGTGATGAATATATCGGAATGAACGCTTCAGTTCCTGGAACAACTGTTGATCCATATAGCCACGAGTGAAGGCCCCGGTCAGCGGGTCATGAATGGAAGTTTCCCTGACTTCGGCCAAACTCCGTTTCAGGGAAAGTTCCAGGTCGAGGATTCGTTGGGCTCCTTTGAGTCTCACCTGCAATTCATCATAAAGCAGCGGCTTGACAAGATACTCGTCAGCACCGGCTGCAAGCCCCTTGACAAGATCTGATTTGGATTCACGCCCCGTCAGCAGTATGATGTAGATGTAGCTTTGGGTCTTCATACTGCGGATGAAGCTGCATAATTCCAGTCCATCCATCTCCGGCATCAGCCAGTCGGATATAATAATGGGGAAGAACTCTTGACTGTACAAATCAATCGCATCCCGGCCGTTAGCGGCAACAGCGAACTCATAGCCACCTTTTTGCAATGCCGCACTAAGGATGGCCCGATCTATAGGGTCATCCTCCACAATGAGGATTCGCGGGCTATTCTGTTGGGTTGGCACATCTGTCATAAGGTCTGCAATCCACTCACGGGATCCCACCATGCATCAATTGAATCCCTCTGGTAATCGTAAATGTTTTTTGGAAATATATCCTATTGTGTTGTTCTTGTCACGAATCAGTAATGTGCAAAAGCTAATGCTCTCATAATTTCAGCAGAAGCGTGTACAATTGTTAATTACGTTGTTTTATTACAATGGTTTTTGGTATCTTTGTTCAGGCATCCAACCTCTGGGACCTAAACATGATAACTGCTCTAACTCCTGAGATAATAAGCACAGTCCCTGCTGATCAGTAAAGATTTTTTATAGCCGCTGTCATCGTCTGCAAAAGCAAAGGAGGCAACATCTTGAGAACACATGTGAACAGTATCATGCTGTCTGGAGCGCTACTGCTTTCGTTTGGATGCATCGCGCACGCTGCCGAAAAGGTAAAGCCGTACCCACACTACTGGATGAGTGTAGCCACCGTGAATCAAAGCATCCCCGGCATGTCCGAGGAGATGGCCGGCATGGCAGCCCTGTTCGGCAAAGGACCGGGCTTTGGCCCTCGCCGTGAGCTGCAGTTACAACTCGAATCACCCAGGCAGGCGCCTGCCAAACCCGAAGCAGCCCACGAGATTCCACCCGGCCAACAGATGGGAACGGCACTGACGCTCGTGACACCGCTGCAGGAAAAGCATGAACCGGTTCGTCCCGAACATGGCGACATGCCGGAGAAGTTTGAAAAACCGAAAGGTCGGATGCTGCTCTACTGGGGATGCGGGGATACAATCGCTAAAGGGCAACCACGGGTCTTTGATGCCGCCAGGATGAAGCCCGAAGAGATGGCCGGATTTTTCAAGGGGAGAAAGGTTACCCGCCAGACAGCACCATCCGCTCACAGCGGCTGGGTATACGGAGAATGGCCCAACCGGGATGAGCGCAAAGACATCCCCCGCGACAGTTCACTCGTCGGGGAGCAGCTCGTCAAGGGCAACTATGTTCCCAATATCAACTTCTCCCTGGGCTCTAAACATGACTTCATGGCCCCGGTCGAATTCACTTCGCTAAAATCCAGCCCTTCCGGCGCTATGAAGGTTGACTGGAAAGCTGTCCCGACCGCTATCGGCTATTTTGCCTCAGCGGTCGGAAGCGATCAGAAAACCGGCGACATGATTTTCTGGTCGTCCAGCGATGTCCAGGAGATGGGGAGTTCGTTGATGGATTATCTTACCCCTGGCGATATCTCCCGTTTCATCCGGGAAAAGGTGGTGATGGATCCATCCCGCAACAGTTGCACCGTCCCGCCGGTCTTCAAGGAAGTTCAGGGGGCAATGCTGCAGTTCATTGCCTATGGGGAACAACTTGATATCGTATTCCCTCCGAAACCAAAGGATCCCAAACAGCAGTGGCAGCCCCAGTGGTCTGTCAAGGTGCGCCTAAAGTCCACCGGCATGACCATGCTGGGCGAAAGCAGTGCCGAAACAGGAAGGCCGGGCAAGGGCAAGAGATCTTCAAGAACACAGGACGAGGCAGGTAGTGATCAATCTAAGCAATCAGATGATGATTCAGATTCAGGTAAATCCGGGGGCGGGGTAGTCGATCGGATGCGGGGTTTGTTCGGATTCTGATACAAATTGTATCAGGCCCATTGTACCAAAGAAAAGGCCGGCCGAGCTAAGCTCGGACCGGCCTTGTGTCTCTGTTGAGCAAACTTTGCCGGTTATTTCAAAAGGATCTCTACGACCGCGGTCTTCTTGGCCTCCGTCAAATAGGCGTTAACCGCGGCAGAAACTTTTTGTCCCTTCAGAAACTCCTCGATGCGCGGACGCACATCCTTGAAGGCAACCGTTTCAGCGGCCTTCTTTTCCAACAGCTTGATGATGTGGTAACCAAACTGGGTCTCAACAATGTCGCTGACTTCGCCCGGCTTGAGGGCAAAGGCGGCTTGTTCAAAGGCCGGGACCATCTGTCCCTTGCCGAAAAAGCCCAGATCCCCACCTTGCTGACTGCTGGGGCAGGTGGAGTTTTCCTTGGCCAGGGCGGCAAAATCAGCACCACCAGCCAGATCCTTGCGCAGCTTTTCCACCTTCTCGCGGGCCTTTTTCTTGTCTTCGGCAGAAGCCTTGGCATCAACGCCTATAAGAATGTGGCTGGCCCTGACGGTTTCGGAACGATTGAATTTATCGGGATTTTGGTCGTAGAATTTCTTGCTTTCCTCTTCAGCGACCGTAATCTTGGGGACAATAGTCTGTTCAATGAAGTTAGTGATGACCAGATCCCGCCGGGTATAATCACGCAGCTCAGCCTCGTCCATCTCCAGTTCCTTGATGGCCTTGGCAAAATCCTCCGGCTTGGAGAAACGGGCCTTGCCCTGAGCAAGCTTGTCATCAACCTGCTTGTCAATATCCTTAATAACCAGCTTCTGTCCGGCTTGATACAGCAACTCGGCAGAAACAAGCTGGGAGATAGCCTGCTGATCAAAATCCTTCTGCCGTTCAGGAGGGATTTGCATGCCAGGCTGGCCTGACATCATCACCTTTTTTGCCCGGCGAAACTCAATAGCCTTAATGGCAGTGCCATTGACCTTGGCAACAATGTCGGGCACAGCCTGGGATGTTTCAGCAGGCTTTACAGGGGCAGATACAGCAGCTTTTTCAGGTTGCTCTTTCTGCTCGGAATCGGCTGCGTTAGACACCGACCCGTAACAGAGTAACATCGCAACCAGAATCAACGAGGCGCATTTTTCAAGTCTTAGTAGGTGCATCGTCCAGTAATCTCCTTGTGAGTGGAATAGTTTTTTTTACCATATTTAGACCGTCATGAAAAGACAAACATAGACAAACCTAGATAGTTTTGACTTTTGGCTCCGGTTCCTATAAAATCCCGATCGTTCAAATGGCTATTTACCTAGCGGGACACACTGTTCCGATTAACAGTTTCATATACACAGGAGGAATAAACTGATGAAGAAGGTCCTTGTAGTCGACGACAGCCTTTCGGTAGCCCGTCAGCTCGAAAAGATCATCAACGACTCAGGCGATTTTATCTGCGTCGGACATGCAAAAAATGGTGCTGAAGCCATCAAGGTGAACCACACGGAGAATCCTGACATTATCTGCATGGATATGAATATGCCCGGCATGGATGGACTGACAGCGCTGCGAAGCTTGGTGGTGCTGGACAAGGAAGTCAAGGTGGTCATGGTTACCTCGCTGGGCGGCGTGGGAGACAAATTCACCGAGGCGTTGAAATTGGGGGCCAAGAACGTCATTTCCAAGCCGTTTGAGGCTGACAATGTCCTGCAGATCCTGCGTGCGCTCTAGCAACTATTATCTTTTTATGCGCTTTTCCGGCAGAAAATAATTTGGCTAATGCCTGTTAATTCAGGGGCTAGGATTTTCCGCCACCATACCATTACAACAAGGGGATCTGATATGGCAGTTAAATTCTTCGGACAATTTCTGGTGGAAAAAGGGCTTGTTTCCCGTGAATCCATTCTCGCGGCAATTGATCTGCAGGAGCAGAAAAATCTGAAGCTCGGCGAGATGGGCGTGTCAATGGGTTACATTACCCAGGCAGATATCGACCGCGCCCACAACGCCCAGTTTTCCAAGGATATGAAACTGGGGGATCTCCTGGTTGAGATGGGCATCCTGGCCCTCAATCAACTCCAAGAGATTATCACCCGTCAGAAGGAGACCCACCTCTACATTGGCGAGGCACTGGTGCTGGTTGGTGCACTCAACAGCGAGCAGTTACAGCAACACCTGAATGAATTCAAGCTTGACCAGGCCCCCTACGTATCCGACAAGATTGAACTTCCCGCAGGAGTTGCTAACAGCAAAACATGGGAAATGACTGCTGACCTGACCTACAAAATGATTACCCGTGTGCTGGATCTACAGTTTAGAGCCGAAAAATGTCAGACAGTCAACCAGCTGGGAAGCAACTTCATGATGGCCGCCCTGGATTTCAGCGGAGATGTGGAGGCGCGCTACATCCTGTCCGTGTCGGCCGAAGTACAGAAGATGGTGGCCAAGGCCATCCTGCGTGAAGAGTCTGTGGAGGGCGAGTCGGTAGAGATACTGGAAGATACTGTCATGGAGTTCATCAATGTGGTCTGCGGCAACGTGGCCGCCAAGGCCTCGCAGATGGGTCAGGTCATCAACATCAACCCTCCGGTAACGATCCATCCTCCAGCCGCAGGCCTGCCGGTACCCGAGGGACATACGGCACTCTGCTTCCCGATCCATGTCGGTGAAGGTGAAAAGATGGAGTTGTTCCTGCTGATTCGGCAATAGCGAATCAATTATATAGGCAGCAAACAACACAAAGGGCGCTTGATTCAAGCGCCCTTTGCTATTGCCCAAGTATTAAACGGGCAGCGGGGGTATAGTCACCCCTGTCGTCATGTACTATCAGGGGGGGGAGAATGACCGTTGTCCCTTTTCTACCTTTGGCCAATTCAGCCAGAAAGATCTTGGCCGGTGCATCGCCACTGCCATGCACCATTCGCAACTGCAAAATTGCCAGTTTCTGTTCCCCGGCACAACGAATGAACTCGATCAGGCGATCGGGATGATAGATAAACCAGATCCTGCCGGAGGGCTTCACCAGATATTTGGCAGCTGCCAGAAAATCAGCCATGCCGGCGCTGGATTCATGCCGGGCGGTATCCCTGCCGTCCTTCGGGCTGAGTCGGCCACTATGCGGGGTACGAAAAGGGGGATTAGCAACCACCCCGTCAAAGCTGGAAACCGGAAACAGCGATTTTACCTTGATTACATCTTCACATAGGACCTCGATCCGGTCTGCAAATCCATTGTCCAGCGCGTTTTTCCGTGCCAATCCGGCCATTGTCCTGTTGCTGTCGATACCCACAACAGCTGCACCGGAAAAGCGGCGGCAGAGGATCATGGGGATTATGCCGCACCCGGTGCCCAGATCGACAATGCGGGCATTGTCGGCAGTGCTGACAAAATCCGCCAACAACAAAGCATCCAGGGAAAAACGATACCCATCAGCCGGCTGGGCAACCTGTAACCTGAACCGCCGCACCCCATCGCTGGTATGCTTATCTGTTTCCAGCATCTGCCCCCTACCCTGCCGAAACATGCTTCTGCTTACGCCTCAACAGCAGCCACTCACGCACAAGCATGAAGACGAACAGGGCAAAAGAGCCCAGTGTCAGGTATTTGCCGATTTTGAACGGCAATGGATCAAAACGGAACTCCAACCGGTGCGTTCCCGGCGTCAGATAAACTCCCCTCAGGATGTTGTTGACGGGATGGATATCAACATCTTTGCCGTCAATCTGGGCCTTCCAGCCTTGATAATATTTCTCGCCCAGAACCAGCAGGCTGTTGGCGGCTGTTGTAGCGGTCAGATCAATCCGCTCACCCTCGTAACGGTCAACCGTAACATTGCCGGGAGCCACAGGGGGTGCTTGACCGACTCCAGCCAGTGGGATCGGAGGAGGGCTCTCCACCAGGGCGATCTGCCCGGGATTAAAGGCCGGGCTTTGGAGGATCTGCAAGGTTTGCATCCTGCTGCCCACGACAAACGCCGATGAAACCATCCAGGCCTTGGGCAGCACGGTTCTGTTTTCCAACACCACCTCGCTGTTGTCAGGCGCGGTGAAGACCGGCACATAACGGCCGCCGAACTGCTGCTGCTCCTGGCGATAGGTCTCGCCGGGCAGGACCAGATAACGGACATTGAGCATGTCGACCATCGCAGAATCCAACGAGAATGAGTCGATAATCTCCTGCCAGCGCACCTGTTGCACCGGGAGCGAGGTAAACACGATCGGAATACTGTTCGATGCGAAATAAGCCGGATCCGGACCCAGTGGCAACACACGGTACTGTTTCGACTGCTTCGCAAGGAATTCTACCGTCGGCGTCTTTGAACCGGTGGAACGGGTTGGAACATCCGTTAAAAACATGAACTTGTTATTTACACGGCCCACATCCAGCAGCAGAATTGCAACCAATACCAAGGGTATCAGTCTGGCGGAAAGCAGACCGCGGGCTCCGGCCAGAATTGCTACGGCATAAAGTGCCGACAATACAATCGCGATCCCGGTTTCGTAGAGGATATTACCCCAACGCTGATCCACCAGATAAGCACCCTGCTCGTAACGGGTCGGCTGGGTAATCATATCACCCAGCAGCCCTAGCCATTGGGACTGACCAAGTTTCAGCGACCCCAGAAACAACAGCAGGGCAATCGGCAGGGCAACGATCCCGGCCAGGTAACGACGAAATTCCTTTGCTGCGCGGACTTTTTCATCTCTCAGGATGTCAAGACCGCGGGCAGCCATGACTCCCAGGCCGATAACCGGCATGAACATCATCATCTTGGGGACTCTAAAGCGATTGATGCCGGGGAAATAGTCGAACAAGAGATTATAGACAAAGGTGTACTTGCCCATGGAAAATACGATTCCACCGACTATGGCCAGCATTGCCAGCAGGGTGTAGCGGTCGCGGCGAAATAGGAGCGGGAGCGGCAGGAGCAACCACGGGAGCAGCCCCAAATAGCTGGTGGTCTGGGTAAAGACCATCCTGCCCCAATAGTAGGAACGGATATTAGTGGGATTAGGCCCCCCTTCCTGGCGGGAAAAGCCGAAGAAACCGGGAATAACAAAGGCCCCCAATTCCTCGGGAGGCAGGGACCAGGACATGGCCTCGTCACGATTGAGCCCACCCTTGCCCTGATTGGCACCGCTCTGTACACCCCGGTTGGTGTCAGTTGACCAGGATGCCAACGGCATAAGTGAAATGGCCACGGTGGAGAGGAAGAAAAACAGTGTCACCAAATTCATGCCGATCAAGCGGTAAGCTACTGCCATGTCGCGCTGCTCCTCGCGAAGGATCAGGACCATCCTGACGATGCCGTACATTCCGACCGCCAGACAGGTGTAATAGGCGATCTGCCAGTGTGAATAAAAGAACTGCAGCGCCAGAACCAGGCCGGTGGTCATGAACCAGATAACCCTGCGCCGCTGGAAACCCTTCTCCAGTAAGTAGAAGGCCCAAGGAGCAATGCAGATGGTGGCAATCTTCATGACATGGCCGGCATTGATCAAGGAAACCATCTCCGGCGCCAGGGCAAACAGTGCGCCGGCCAGAAAGGCTGCCGAACGGCTCGCTCCAATTGCGCGGCAATAGCAAAACAGGCCGCTTGCCCCTAGAAACAGGTGCAGCACGATATGCCAGGCCACGCTGGCAGGGGGCGGGATCAGCCAATGGATCAAAGTTTGCCAGGGGATGAATTGCTGACCAACCTCACCTCCTTGCAAGGTGCTACCACTGTTCCCCTCAATCCACCAGCTAGCTTTGAGATTGAACTTGAAAAAATCAGCGAGATGGGTTTTTGAATAGCTAAGCACATTCCAGTAGTATTCATGGAGGATATCCGGAGCTCGAATAATCTTCCCCGTAAAAAGTATATTCGCAAAGAACAGCACCATCATGGCCAGCAAGAGTGCAAGTGCGATATAATCCTTATTGCGTTCCTTCATCGTTGCTCCATTTTAAACATTTTGATTTATCAGCATCAGCAACAACATCGCGGTAAATCTCATCCAAGCGATCCATCATGCTCTGGATGGTGAACTGGCTGAAAAACTCCTGTCCACGTGCAACCAGCCGCTCTGACATCTCTCGATCGGTCAGGCAAGCTATTATCCGTTTCGCAAGCAGCCTGGTATCGTCCAGCGGAACGATATATCCTGTTTCCCCATCACTGACGACTTCCGGCATGCCTCCCACATCAGTCAGAATGGGCGGAACACCTGCCATGGTAGCCTCGGCCGATACCAGCGAGAGTGCTTCAATCTCAGATGGAAGCACAAGTACCTTGCCCTGGGAATAGGTACCGTATACCTTGTTCCGCGGCAGGCTTGAAGCAAACTGCACCGGTAGTCCCCTGGCCAGGAAGCGCGCGAAGGCCCGGGCATACCAATAGTCCTTACCGATAACCATCAGCTGCGCATCCGGGACAGATTCCAGCACTAACGGCATGGCACGCAGCAACCGTGGTAATCCCTTGCGGAAATAATCACTGCCAACAAAAAGAATCAGGTTATCACGTTCTTCCCAGGGGCTAGCGGATATGCCGGAATAATCAAGCCCGAAGTAAAAGTTCATGTACTTTCTGGGATGAGGTATAGCATCGTACATGAAGCGACCATGGACAATGACTGCAGCGACTCGCTTTAACAAAAACCTGTATTTTAGTTTGCGGTACTTCTGCAGGAGGAATCTGAGCGGGAAATCAAGGCAGAGGAAATGGTAGTAGCGTATCCAGTAGTAATCATGCACATCCACCACAAGAGGGCATCGCAACTTCTTCACAACTTGAAATGTGAGCTGTTTGAGATCAACGCAGTGAACTAAATCCCACTTCTCATCAAGATCCTGTTTATTTGCAAAAACCCGAACCTCGTGACGGCGCGCAAGCTCTTTGAGGAGAACCGCCTGATACGTTCCTCCGCCGGTCGGGCGATCACCTTTAATCCCAATAACTAAAATCCTCATTTTTAATCCAGATATGTTTCATAACCAAGACTGAAGCTATTCCCGGTTATACGGTTAAAAAGCCGGAGCACATAAAGGAACAGAAGCGCCTCCACAGGCCAGCGGAAAAAATTGTATCGAAAACGCAAGTAAGCCATTGGGAAGAAGATCTTGTTTATCAGCCAGACAACGGGTTGCAGGGACTTGACCGGTACGGTACGGTAAAAGTCCGGATTGCAGAGCGGAAAAAAGAAATTTGCAAAAATCTCCAGGTCGAGCCTCAAATTGTCGTTTACCCAAGGCGCCTTGAATTTCCTGAGAGTATGATCAGGCCAGCTTTCTAGCTTTGTAGGGGGAACAAAACCTTCCTGCAAAGCCAGGTTGTACAAGTCAGTGCCGGGATAGGGGGTATAGAAGAACACTCTTGCCCTTAACGTCCTGTCGACCAGTTTCGCCCTGCGGATCATATCCAGGGTCATATTAAAATCTTTCCCGCCATTGACCGGAAAACCTACCATTGCAGAAAACATCGGCATTATCTTGTGCTTTTTGAGCAGCTCGACAAAGCGGATATTATCTTCCACACTAGTTCCTTTGGATATCAGGTCCAGTATTGCTTGATCTCCGGATTCAGCACCAACATATATTTGGCGGCACCCTGATTGGTAGAAAAGCTCGATATCTTCATCCGTATAGGTCCGGAGAAAGCTCCCTGCATGGGCGCTCGTATCCCAGTGAAGGCCGAGTTTCGAATCGATCATTCTTCTGCTGAGTTCAAGCGCAAAGTCCCTGTTGACAAAAAAGTTGTCGTCATCGAACGTTACGCTGTCGATCCCCGTCTTTGCTTTGAAATAAGCAAGATCTTCAATAATTTCATCAATATTCTTCCTATACCATTTCCGCTTGAAAACCTTTGCAAGACAACAGAACGCGCAGTTGTAAGGACAGCCGTGACTGCAAAAGTAGCCAATACATTTTTCAGAATAGGAACTGCGGAATGTATAGTTACTGATATCGATAATCTCGTAATTTACCTTGTTGAATAAATTGATATCGGCAAATGGATCGGGATCATTGATTGCGTAGCGCCCATCAACTTTATAGCCTGTACCGGCTATCCCGTCCGTTGAGGTACCGCTAACAAGTGCTTCCACGAGCTGCTGAAAAGCCTTTTCACCTTGCCCGGTAACAACAAAGTCGACAAAAGATTCGTCCAAGACATTTTCGGGTAGCAGCGTGGGGTGCCATCCCCCCCAAACAACCGGAACCTGGCACCCTGCCCTCTCTTTCACGGTTTTTGAAAATTGTATACCGCCGATGATCTGGTTACCGGTCATTGCACTTACTCCGGCAAGAAGCAGGCGACCTTTTACCCGTTCTATGACGGGAAGATAATCAGGTGTAACC
>Ga0209212_1006137_pt1 | contig 13907 bp, 11 predicted proteins | sample RifGroC2_FD_183996 | JGI IMG/M metagenome (GOLD analysis project Ga0209212, IMG submission 183996) | Groundwater microbial communities from Rifle, Colorado, USA - Groundwater C2 (SPAdes) (version 2) | ecosystem: Environmental > Aquatic > Deep subsurface > Groundwater | place: Rifle, Colorado... | reverse complement strand
TTGCAAGCAGCGTATTTAAATGGTGTTAGAGTAAATTTTACGTTAAATTTTAATGAGGTCAGAAGCATCTATGAGTCAAAAAAAGATAGGTTACAGAAAATGCATCTGTAAGTATCCGTATTCTTTGTTTTTAAAAAGGGTGGAGTAGGAATCATTGACCTGATGAATAAGGGATTGCGACGAGCATATCCCAATCACTTTCCGCCATTACGATGGGTAGGAATCATTGACCTGATGAATAAGGGATTGCGACTTTATAAGAAATGGTGGACAATCGAGCGATTCTAGGTAGGAATCATTGACCTGATGAATAAGGGATTGCGACTTGACACCCATTTTTAAAAACATTTACTTGAAATGCATACGTAGGAATCATTGACCTGATGAATAAGGGATTGCGACATTGCATTCACCGTATTTTTGGTGCGCACTAATAAACATTTGATTATGAGAATTTTAAAACCTGAATGAACCAATGAATATTCCAGTTGTTACTATTGTCGGCAGGCCGAATGTGGGAAAATCCTCTCTGCTCAACTGCCTTGCAAGACGCAGAATCTCCATCGTCGAGCCAACCAGTGGCGTTACGAGGGATCGCGTCTCGACAGAAATCCGACACAACGAGTACGTGTTTGAATTAGTGGATACAGGCGGGATGGGTGTGAAAGACGTGGATGGCCTTACGGAAGACATCGAGATTCAGATAGAAATTGCAATTTCCAATGCTGATATAATTCTCTTTGTGGTAGACGTGCGTGACGGCGTGACACCTTTGGATATTATGGTGACAGAAAAATTGAGACGCCTGGGGAAAAAGGTAATTCTTATTGCCAATAAGGTGGATACGCCAAAGTTTGAATATCAATTGGCAGATTTTAATAAATTGGGGTTTGGTGATCCACTTCCTATGTCTGCCGTTGAAGGGTTTGGGCGGTCTGAATTGCTGGACAAGATTATTTCTCTGCTGCCAGCGCCGTGCCAGGAATCAGATTCCACTGAACCCATCATGAAACTTGCCATTGTTGGTAAGCGGAACGCCGGGAAATCTACGCTCATCAATACCCTGGCAAAGGAACAGCGTGTAATCGTCAGTGAAGTGCCAGGCACTACGCGGGATTCAATAGATGTGCAGTTCGAAATAGAAGGTAAACAATTCCTTGCAATCGACACGGCAGGGGTAAGAAAGAAAAAACAAGTCCATGATTCTATAGAATTTTACAGTATGGCGCGCGCCGAACGGTCTATCCGCAGGGCAGATGTAGTGCTATTTCTTATTGATACTACGCTAAAGGTGTCCGAGGTGGACAAAAAACTGGGCGATTACATCGTCTCTGAAAACAAACCATGCATCATTGTAATTAATAAATGGGACTTAGTTCGGGGAGTGGAAACAGGAAAATTTAATGACTATATTTATAAGTGTTTACCCGGACTTGCCTTTGCCCCCATCTCTTTTATCAGCGCCAAGAATAATGATCGTGTTGTAGAAATGATACATCTGGCCTTAGAACTATACGAACAGGCCAACACCCGTATAACGACTTCTGAATTAAACCAGGCGCTGCAAGAAGCCTTGTCTTTACACCGTCCGACACGCAAGAAGTCCAGATCTCCCAGGATTTATTACGCCACGCAGGTAAGCGTAGCGCCTCCCACGTTCATCCTTTTTGTTAACGATCCAAAACTCTTCGATAGCGATTACGAGCGTTACCTCTCCAATCAACTCCATAGAAAGCTTCCCTTTTCAGAGGTTCCCTTAAAATTCCATTACCGGGCAAGGACAAAAGTGCAGCTAAACCACGCCTGATGGAAGTTTTGGATGCGTTAGCTCAAATTGTTTTGAATTGTTTCACGTAACTCCCCTGATTAAATTACATTTCCAGTATTTCATTTTTTACAGTTTCGTCTTTCTTAATCTGTTTTTCATGCAGATACATCTTTGAACATCATCTGATCAAATGTTGAAAGTGGGTACGTGGTTTTGTTATTATTGTTTTTATGAATTATTATAAAAACATTTTCAAGAGCATTAAGGCACAACTCATCTTTTATATATGCCTGGTTACTACCATTCCACTGTTATTCGTTTGCATCGTGGAATATTACAGTAGCAAGAGCGCTATCGAACAGAGGGTGATAGAACAGCTTACCTCCATTGCCGACCTGAAAAAGAGCGAACTCAATAGTTGGCTGGAAGAGCGACTGACAGACACATCGGTGATTGCCCGGAATAAGGTGCTCGCTGCTGCTGCAACAAGCCTTTTGCAGCAGAGGAGGCGATTTGAAAGCGTTCAGCAACTGATGAACGCAGAAACTGCGCGCATAAATTACAACAGGGTCTTGGAAAATCTTCATGCACTCAAACAGTTTTATAAACACTATAACGTTATTTCCATCATCGACGGTGCAAACGGAGAAATAATCGTATCTACATATCCTGATATTGTTGGAAAGACGGCAGCATCTTTTCATAAATATATCGATGTCCTCGAAGAGAAAGAAGTGGATGTAAAAGATATTTACACCTCTGAACTTACCGGCCAGAACTGCATGACGTATTTTTGTCCTGTTTTAATGACGGATACATTTACCCTGGAAAGCAGTGATGTTATTATCGGAATCATAGTATTAGATGTTAATGTAAAAAATAGCATAGAGCCGTTAATTCGTAGCTGGCCTGGAATGGGCAAGACGGGAGAAACTCTCCTGGTGAGGCGAGAAGGAGACAATATCATATATTTGAACGACCTTCGTCACAGGCAAGGAGCGGCTTTAAAATTTACAAGCCCTATTCGCTCTACTTTAGACATTCCTTCGGTATTAAGTTCCCGTGGAGAAGAAGGGATTAAAGAGTCTAAGGATTATAGAGATGTCCATGTGCTTTCTGCTTATCGGCACATTCCCGTTCCCAATTGGGGGCTTGTAGCAAAGCAGGATTTGACAGAAGCCTTTGCCCCGGTTGAAAAACTAAAGAACCGTGTTATTGTGCTGATCTTTTTTTGTATCATCATTGTTATTGCCATTGGTGTTTCCTTTGCCAACCGGATTACAAAGCCTATATTACAACTGGCGCAGGGAGCGAAGTCCATCGGTTCCGGTAATTTAGATCACCGTATTTCAGTTGTTTCGCAAAATGAGGTGGGCATACTTGCAGGTGAATTTAACCAAATGGCGGCAAAACTGAAAGAATCATATTCGAATCTCGAACAAAAGGTAGAGGAAAGAACGTCTCAGTTGCTGCGTGCGGAACGCCTTGCAGCGGTGGGAGAGCTTGCAGCCGAGGTAGCCCACGAAATCAATAATCCGTTGGGCGGTTTGCGGAATTTTGCCAGTATGCTTGAAAATGAACCTGAAAACATTTCGCAGACAAAAAAATATGCAACGCTTATGCTGGAAGGACTCAAACGAGTCGAGATGATAGTAAAACGTCTTTTAACCTTTTCGAGACCCTATACACTACATAAATCCGAAAATAATATTAACATGATCATAAATAGCTCTCTTGAATTTATAGAGCATAGGATTGAGCCAGGCCAGGTGCTTATCAACAAGGAATTCAACGACTCTCTTCCGCCTGTTTTCGTGGATGCAGACCACATCTCTCAGGCATTGATCAATATTATGGTAAATGCCATTGAGAGCATGCCTAATGGAGGAAAGCTGACGATAAAGACGGATACTTGTGAGAATCATAGCGAATGTGTTACTGTTTGGATTCGTGACACAGGTTGTGGTATTTCCGAAGGAATTGTTGGTAAAATATTCGAACCCTTTTTTACCACGAAGAATAAAGAAGGAGAAAAGGGACTTGGGATGGGACTGGCTATTTCAAAGAGAATTATCGAGGATCACCACGGAGAAATCTCTGTAGAAAGCACGGTCGGGCAAGGAACTACCTTTAGTATTTGTCTTCCGTGTCGCAAGGCGGAGTAAAAGTTTTCACCGCAAAGGACGCAAAGATCGTGTAACAACCCCCCCAAATCCCCCTTTGTTAAGGGGGACTAAGGGGGTTGTAACTCAGCACCCTCTGTGGTAAAAACTAGGTTTTAAAATGAAAAATAAAATACTCATTGTTGACGATGAAAAACTTATGCGCGTATCGCTCGAAGATAAATTAACCAAAGAGGGATACGCCGTCACTTCACTTTCAAATGCTGTGGAAGGCGTTAAGTTGCTTCAATCTACAAACTTCGATGCGGTAATAACCGATTTGCGCCTTCCCAAGATGGATGGAATAGATTTTTTAAGGGAGATAAAAAAAGCATCTCCCGATACCGTTGTTATTATCATGACCGCTTACGGTTCGATTGAGAATGCGGTTACGGCCATGAAAGAAGGGGCGTATGACTACGTGACGAAACCATTTTCCCTGGAAGAGCTTATTGTCAAGCTCCAGAAGGCGCTCAAACATAAGGACACGATTGCAGAAAACCTTATGCTGAAACAGCGCGTCCTCAGCCAGTATGGTTACGATAATATGATAGGCAGGGGTGAGGGGATGAAGCGAGTATTTGAGATTATCAGCACAGTGTCAAACCGGGATACCACCATACTCATTCAAGGTGAAAGCGGCACAGGCAAGGAACTCACGGCGGGGGCAATTCATTATAACAGTAACCGTAAGGACGGGCCTTTTATAAAGGTCAGTTGCGCCGCATTAAACAAGGAGATACTTGAGAGTGAACTCTTTGGGCATGAAAAAGGCTCATTTACGGGGGCGATAAAAACAAGGCGTGGACGTTTTGAACTTGCCGATGGAGGCACGATATTTCTCGATGATGTGGATGACATACCTTTAGAAATGCAGGTCAAGCTGCTGAGAGTGCTTCAGGAAAGGGAGTTCGAGCGTGTTGGCGGCGAGGAGACGATTCCTGTCAATGTGCGTGTCATCTGTGCAACTAAAAAAGACCTTAAGAAACTGGTACAGGAAGGCAGTTTTCGTCAAGACCTCTATTATCGTCTTCATGTGGTTACCGTTCAACTCCCACCTTTGAGGGAGAGAAAAGAGGATATTCCGCTGTTGGTAACGTATTTTATTAAGAAATATGCTGTACATCAGCGGGTCAGTGTTTATTCCATATCCCAGGAAACGCTTAATTTACTGTTGTTATATAACTGGCCTGGAAACATCCGGGAACTGGAAAACGTCATTGAACACGCCGTGGCATTTTGCACCTCAGATACGATAATACCCAGGAATTTACCTGGAAATTTGTTAGAAAGAGAAACACCTTCGGGAATATTCCCCATCGAACTTTCTGCGATTGATTCCATAGACTTGCAGGAAACGTTGAGTGAAGCAGAAAGAAAACTTCTTTTTTGGGCATACCAGAAGACAAACGGCAATCAGGTGCGCATGTCAGAGATATTGCGGATACCCCGCACAACACTTCAAAACAAACTCGTCAGGTATAACATAACCAAAACCAATATTCCCACCGCTGAACAGACATAGCGCAGTGTGACTCACAAATAAGCGCATGACTATCTGTTTGATGTTGAAGGGTGTGTTGCATGTAGAACTTTAACCTCGCGGTTGATGCGTTTCGCCATTTTAGCTTCCGCTATTTCAAGATCATATCGAGCTTGCAAGCGTAACCATATCGCCGCACTCGTGCCAAAGTAACGTGCCAACCGCATTGCCGTATCTGCTGTAATCGAACGCTGTCCACGTACGATCTGGCTAATCCTTAATGCCGGCACACCTATGTCTTTGGCTACACGATAGCTGCTCAATTCCAAAGGTTTCATAAAGTCTTCCAGTAATATTTCGCCGGGGTGGATAGGTGGTAGTTTTTCCATGTATATCCTTTCATTTATGGTAATCTGTAATTTCTACATCGTTGGCCTTGCCATTTGCCCACATAAAGCAAATTCGCCATTGATCATTTATTCGAATGCTATATTGACCTTCACGGTTTCCGTGAAGTGCTTCGAGTCTATTCCCGGGTGGTGCTGCCAAATCAGATAAACTATCAGCATCGTCAAGATATAGAAGTTTACGCCGGGCTGTTTTCTGAATAACTATTGGTAATTTTCTTGATACGATACCTTTGAATATCTTTTCTGTTTCCGCATTGGCGAATGATTCAATCACGCCTGCATATTATCATGCAATGATATTATCGTCAAGTACTCTATCCGAGTTGCAGATTTATTTTGGTGTGGTGATAGTAAGGATTACAAAAAAACGAAAGAGGGACTCTACAAAAAGACAAACGGTAACCAAAGACAACATAACCTTGTAAGAGGGAAGGGCAATACCTTTATTATGTTTCTGAAGAAAGGAAGGAATGGAGATTGCGGAAATGCTGGAAACTCCAGAGAAGGTTCTGGAATTCTTAGGGAAATTATACCAGAAGGCCAAGCAGGAACTGACTGCGAAAGCAGATGATTGGAAAGCCGTATTCGGGAAAACTGAACGTACGGTTTGATGAGGGGGAGTTGGAAATAGAGCATGGTTAAGCTCGTGAGGCAATGTCAGACGAAAGGGACAGAAACAGATACGTCCTCATGAAAATGGGGATAGGTCAAACCTAAACCACTACGCCAGTTCCCTACTCTACCCTCAACACCGACCCCTCAATACGATCACTGGTTAGGTTGCGCCTCTTAAATGTTTAGGATTCGAGGATTGATGGATGAAAGCTAGTATTTCCACTCAACCTTCCTTGCCAGCAGAAAGACAAAAAGCGCTAAGACAATATATCCGAAAATGACTTCCGAAATTACAAGGAGCTGGCCGAGAGAAGTGATGGGTTTTATTCCTTCCAAACCAAGAGACGTGAAAATCAGAGTGCTATCGAAAAAGACAGTCATAAAGTCTGTGTTTGTTCTACAGAAGTGAGAGGGAATCAGCATGTACAGTCCTGTGAAAGCAAGGTTTAAGAAAAGAGCAAAAAACAACAAGACCCAATAGGAAGTCCAATGCTTTGTCGCGACAACTGATGAAAGAAATCCAATCCTTTTGATTAATTGGGTATTCGGTAAATCGTTTATCTTATCCATAGTGAACTGATACCAATTGACGTACTCTCTTAGCGCGTGTGTTTTTGGCAGTGTCATTTCTGTTGTCGGATTGTTGGCAAACGCGGTGTGCCTTCCGGTTTCTTGGCCAATCAACGTACGAGATTTGATATGAAGCAAAGACTTGAAAGTTTGTTTTACCAAGTATAAATATGAAACTTCGGTGAATCTGAATGGCTCGGTGAGGTTTCTGTCGCTCAGAGTGATTATGCCCAAAACCCCCGCTGCAGTGAAATCCGCGCCATTGAAGAAGGAGTCTTCTTCCGCTAGAATGTTGCGGAGTTGAGCATTTCTGAAGGAGGTACCTTGAAAGCTAGTACCGATCAATTCGACCTGAAACAATTTGGCGTTGTCAAAATTGGCTCCTCTAAAACAAAGTCGCACGAGCCTACAATTGCCTAGTTTAATTCCAGAGAGATCAATTCCAATTAGATCCTGTTGTCCTCCTATCCTACTGGTTTCGAACGAATAGACGAACTGATTGAGGTTCCACGATCGGCCTTGGAATTGAAAGAAGAAGTCACTAAAATCGATTGTCGCGTAGAAATCATCAAGGTTGAATGAAACCTTATTTTCCCAATCTGGATCGTTCATCATCAACGCATGGTTAGCACGGAACTTCTCTGTTGATTGTCTCTCCTTGATCTTCTGGTCGAAATACTGTTTGATAGCATTGGTACACTCGATACCCAATGGTGATTTCCACCGGACTTGAAGGGCAAACTCGTCTCTGCTAACATTTGGACCGAGGATTAGAGGGTCGATTTTTTGCCTATTGACAAAGTAGAAATCGGAAACATTCGTTGTTTCGTCGTAGCCATTTTGCTTGAGAATATTCAGAATGGTGTTGTATGATTTCATATGAAGTGTACGTAAATGGCGCAACCTAATGCTTGCCTTAACCAGCGCTGGAACCAGCAATGCGAAAATCAAACCGAGCTTAGTCCGCGTCTGGTTGAAGGCGTTGTTATGCCCTATCTTTCCAGGTTTTTTTGTATTAACTCTTCTGTGAAGACAATTGTTGTATTTACGTCTTCTATCGCAAATTCGGCCCATTGAGCATGAGTTGCTTTGGTACGCACGTGGGCGGCTACCCTTGCTCGCTTTGCCTTAACCTCGGTTAATGTGCCCGCCTTAACAAGTTCGGTAATGAGAAAGTCGAGTTTTTTGTCTTTTTCTTCTATGCCTGTGTTACGGCAAATACCCCGCAGCGTGTCTTCAAATACAACACCTGCTATGACACCGGCCTCGTTTTTGAGTTTGTGTTTTGCATATTCCTTTGCGTGGTCTAGAAAATTGTCAAAAACGGAAGCTCTGGTTTGAGCCTCAATAGAAGCTAACAATCCTAGGTCGATATCTTTCAATAACGACGTAAGAACTACGGTTACTTCGCCTACGGACTGTTGGACACTGTACCCTCGATTGGTATTGCATATTTTATCTACTGAAGTTCTATAAGGATTGTCAGGATTGTTCACTACCAGATGCACGATATTTTGAACAGAAGCAAGCCAACCAATACATTCTTGTCGATGCCCTTCGCTGCGCACTTGATCATGCTGGTTGCCATGCTTCAGTTGGTCGCCTGCATTTATTAGCTCTTCAAATTTCTTTCTGACTTCTCCCTCGCTTCCATTCTCCTTCCTTACACGCATTTTTGCCAATAGAAAGTTTCAAGATATTATTCAGTTAAAGCATTATTCCATCTGTATTTCCCTGCGCTCTCCGCGCCCTCTGTGGTAACTATTAAAAACAAAGTTCCTGCCAGCGAATGGGCGATATAATGCCTATATTCAGGCACTGATTTAAGTCTTGAATTTTCAATACCTAACATAGACTGAATTTACTTAAAGAAGCCCTCCTGACTTACTCCAGTCAATGTTTAAATGTCATTTGTTTTGCGAGAAATATAAAAAACCGTGACTTGACTTGTTTAACTTATTATTTCTTAACCAGTTATAGAGTGATATGTTTAAGACAGATATCTATTGGCACTCTCATTGCTCAATAATTAGCCAGGTATGAAAAAAATTAAGAGAATAACAACAATAAATCTTAAAATGAAAGGGGGTGGTTGGGAAGAAATTGTATCCCGATGTGAAATACACGAAGGAGCAGGAAGATGGTAAATTTTTATATCTGTGTGGGTCTTATTGTTGGATTTGCAATTTTTTATGTAGTAAAGGAGGTTTAACATGTTTACTAAAACTTTAAAGATCGGTTTACTAGCTGCCCTGGGGATAGGCGGGGTGGTGACGACTGGTCAGGTGATGGCTGGTACGCCGCAGGTGGTATCGACGATCCAGACGGGTCCGGAGTGGGAGATGCTTCCAAGGGGTGAGCCATTAACAGTACCAGAGGTACATTACCGGGTAAAACACTCACCCTATAAGAGTGAATTGGTAAGGTACGGGCAATTTATATTCAACGACGCATCATGGGGGTTACAGGGTGAGTATGCATGCGCCAGCTGTCATTATGAGAGAGGTCAGACGACCGGGTTGATCTGGGATCTGGGAGATGAGGGATGGGGAAGCTGGAAGAACGTGAAGTACATCAGGGGTGGAAGGTATTTGCCACCGTTCAGACATGAAGGATTCACGGGGCACCCGGATGAAATCGTAGGTGCAACGAGTTCATTGGACAGGGTATGCGGAAGAGACCCAGGGTTTGTGTTCAGGAGCGAGAACTTTTCACCTGAGAGGTTGGAGTCATTGATTTGCTACATCAGGTCACTGGAGTTTACGGGAAGTCCGTTCAGGAATCCTGATGGCAGTTTGACGGATGCGCAGAAAAGGGGCGAGAAGATATTTAATGATCCGAAGGTAGGATGTTCGGAATGTCATCCAGGGGAATCGAGCGATCCGAAGGCTCTTTACAGTGATGCGCAGACCCATGATGTGGGAACGGGTCGAGTAGGGGTAAAGGGATTCAGGTCAACGCCTGGTAAGGTGTTCAACATGAAGGCGCTGGAGCAGGGCGAGGAGCCTTATGGTGAGGAGAGCGATACGCCGATCATTGGGTTGGATCTGGTGAAGGAATTTGATACGCCGACATTGAGGGATATTTATGCGTCAGGGACGTACTTCCATGACGGGAGCGCCAGGATGCTGCATGACACGATCAACAACGCAGTGAATGAGAAGGACATGCACGGAAGGACGTCACACCTGAGTGTGCAGGAGTTGGAGGATTTGGTTGAGTTCATGAAGGCGTTATAAAAAGCCTTGATTGAATGACCCGCCGCAATGGCGGGTCATTAGTTTATGGAAGAATATCTTGAATGTTCAGGAATTTCAAAGTTGCAGTTGTAGTGCGAACTGAAGTTCGCGCTACATTGAAAAAGTTACCAAAGCCATAATTTATTATCCTCAAGAAGGAATCCAAATGAATATCTCATGTAAGCATATAACGTTAGTAGTATTTTTATTGTCGAGTTTAGTATCGGCATATACGATTTCGAATAGAGCATATGCTTGTGGAGGCGGCGGTTCATCACCCGACGGGATTGCCTTGAAATTACGGGGAGTGAGCAACCTTGCCGAAGCTATTAAGCTAAAGGCTGCTTTACAAAAGAACGAGGCTATCAAATGCGCGAATGTCAGTAAGGATAAGACAGAGATATGTATCTCCATACTTTGTCCGGGTGCAATCACAGAAGAACAGATTATTAAAGCAATCAAAGACGCAGGCTGTGACGTCTCATTGCCTGACTATCTTACTTTTAAAATTGATAATCTTATAAATGTATCTGATGGAGAAAGATTAAGAAATGTTTTGAATGAACTTCCGGGAGTCACAACCGGCGCTATCAACCTTGATACGAAAGAGGTTACCATTAATTACTATGAAGGTTGGATCAGGTTTGCAAGAAAGATAATCAAGACTCTGGAAGATAACGGTTTTAAGACTGTTGTGCCTGTGGATACAGTTACCTTCAAAACGGAAGGAATGACCGAGGTTGAAGCACATGACGTACGCGCATATCTTTTGGGCGTATTTGGGGTGTCTAATTCAGACATAGACATCGAAAATAATGAGGTAAAGGTTGGTTTTTATCAGGGATGGACGACAAAAGAAAAACTGATTAAAACCATTGAAGATCGTGGGAATACAATGGTAAAACAGGACCTCATGGTGCTTAAAACATCCTAGCGCAGCTATACCGCAAACAAATTAACTCTCTCTTTATCCTTGTAAATGGGGGATAAAGTAAGGGGTTGTCTAAAAAGTTCGATTTTTAACTGTCATTGCGAGCGTGAGCGAAGCAATCTGTTTTGAAACCCTTTAAAATCAAGGGATTGCTTCAGTCGTTCCTCCTTCGCAATGACATGGTAATAACTTTTTGGACAACCCTTACAGCATAATACAAATGAAGAGGTGATTCACCGATTGGGGAAAAATAATAACAAAAGTTTGAAGTATGTTTTAATGGTTGCAGCCTCATTGTCGCTGTCGTGCATGTATTGTTTTGAATCATGTGCCGATGTTTCGTATGCCGACCTGTTTCTGGCAGGGAAAGGTTACAAGCCTGTTGAAGACGCTTGGTCAATAAAACCACTGATTACATACCCTGCCGACGGAAGCAACATTCCCGACAATCAACTCTACAGGGAATGGTGTGTAAAAACTTTCAAAAACGGTGAACAAATCTATGAGGCATATAAGGAAATTGCCTTTGGAATAAATTATCGTGCCGAACCATCAAAAACAGATCACTGGCAGACACCGGTAGAAACAAGGAAGTATAAACAGGGAGACTGCGAGGATTCTGTATTCTTGTTCTTTTCCAAGCTTTCTGGACTGGATATAGACGGAGACATCATATGGGGCTGGGTTGTAGACAAAGAGAATTCGACTGCCTTTGCCCATGCATGGTATCAATTATTTGATAAACGGGGCAGACCTTACATAGTGGAAGGTTTTTCGAAGGAGTGGAATGGGATTATACCCGTAGAAATGCTTACCGAGGGAGAGAGACGTGTGCCGACATTCGTGTTGAGTCATAAACAGGTGAATCGCGTGGTAGATGAAATGCTTCCGGGGTTTGATGAATCATTTGAGGCCGATCAATTCCCCTGGACAGTCTATATGAATAATTCCACGGTTATCAAGGAAATCTTCCAGAAACTTCAGGTCATGTTTGCCAGGTATCAGGGACAGTTGAATCAATCATTGTATTGAAGATATTGCAAAATATTCCAATAATAAATTGATTCGTTTTATGGTCATAAAATGGGGCTTCTAAGAGGCGTACTTTACATCAAACCCCTTACTAACGAAAAAAGCCATTCTGCTACCACCCATAGAATGGTTCCTTTTAGAAGCCCTATACTTTGAATGTTTTTTCTTATTACTTTCAATGACGGAGGTAAAAGGTGTTTGTAAGAAGGATTATTTTGGCAGGTTCGAAAGTTAAAGCAGTTAAAGCAGACGTGCGCCGTATGCCATAAGCACTCAGGAATCCAGGCTTCTCCATAATTTACATCAGTCTGAAGTCCCGCCAGATTTCATTTTAATAACTTACCCCACTTTCCATCCAATTTTTTTTGTTGGAATGAGTTTTCAAATTGAGTTTCCGGGAATTGGGATAGATCGGCATTTATTGCGCATTTTGCATACCTTTTTGCCTTTTCTTTATCAGACTTCCAATAGATGTCCGCCAGTACTGACAGGTTGTTGAGGTATCTTGGGCTGTCTTCCATTTTTTTTTGCGTATTCCAGCGCCTTGTCGAGGTTTCCCCACATGAATCGCGGGGTATAATATGCGGCCCAAGTACTGACAGGTTATTGAGGTATCTTGGGCTGTCTTCCATTTTTTTTGCGTATTCCAGCGCCCTGTCGAGGTTTCCCCATATGAATCGCGGGGTATAATATGCGGCCAATGTCCTGTTAATGCCGGAGTAGTCATAAGGTTTTTGTGGATTATCCAGCGTTTCCGCCTTTCTCAGGGCTTCTTCAAAGTCGCTTTTTTTATTCAAAAAGTAGAATTTGCTGATGCTGCCGTGTTCGCCAAGGTTTTGCGCCATCCAATAATATCCACCTACATTTTGGGGATCCAGCGAGATCGCTTCTCTTCCATACGCTTCTCCCGTTTCAAACCACGCAGCCTTTTCATCGTTGCACGTTGCATGGTACTCGGCCATTTTGAAATAACATCTGGATAGCTCGATGAGTACCTCTGCCTTTTTTTTGTTGCAGTTTTCGCTGTTGTCGGGGATTTGTTTCAAAACATTTTGGTATATCTCTATGGCTGATTTGAGACTTTCACGATTTTCTCTTCGATTATAAAGTTTTCTTGCGTTTTTGAATTCTTTATTTATATCGATATTCAGACTCGTATGTCCTGCCATGGTATAATTGCCATTCAATGTCCAAATACACCACATTGAAAGAGAAAATAATGCTATTTTTTTCATCGTGATGAGATTCTTCATTTTACAAAAATACCTTTCCTTTGATGATGGCTACAGGGAAATTTTCAACTATTTAAGCGGGTTTCAGAGATATCTGGCAACCGTAACTTTCAGATTATGCCATTTTGCACAGGTTAATTTAAAGCAACCTTTGTTCCATATTTCAAATCTTCATTAGGACTATTAACCATTGTTTTACCGGCTAATGTTCTATGAAGATAACTTCCATGGTTGCCTTTTGCCCTGCAACAGAAAGGACGATGGTGGTGGCGCCGGGGGAAATGCCTTTCACGGTAAATGTTGTCTTGCCGGTTGCATCCGTTAATGCCCCTGGTGTGATGGTTGCAACGGTCGGGGAGGTACTTACGGCTTTGACTTCCACACCAAAGAGCGGTCCTCCCTGCTTATCCAGTAATTTAACAAATACTTTATCCTCAGAACCCGAACAGACACTGAGCTTGTGAG